>MDSZ01167440.1_pt1 | contig 18153 bp, 18 predicted proteins | sample 811201 | NCBI WGS metagenome assembly MDSZ01 (sample SAMN05326647, study PRJNA326480) | marine metagenome | isolation source: seawater | place: Indian Ocean: North | collected 2010
AAAAACTGATGCTTCTGACCCATCTTGGTCCTCATTATTATCTAAGTAAGGTTGAATTTTATGTAAAATATACTTGAATATTTGGAAATAATTTGAAATAACCACAATGAACCTAGGGGAAAAAATGACATTAAAATCGAATTTAAAAAACATATTACTAGTAATTTTTGCTACTTTAATTCTTAGCGCCTGTTCAACAGCTAAGAAATCCGCTGATATAGATGGAGATGTATATACTGGAAATGAGACAGTTGAATATTTAGCTTCGGGTGTTCCAGACAGAGTATTTTTTGCTACTAACAAATCTTCTTTAACTACAAAGTCTAGGGAGACTTTAAGAAAGCAAGCAACTTATCTTCGTAAGAATAAAAGCTTAAATGTTACAATCGAAGGACACGCTGATGAAAGAGGTACTAGAGAGTACAACTTAGCTTTAGGGGAAAGAAGAGCTAATGCTGCTAGAGATTATTTAATGACTTATGGTATTTCAGGTAAAAGAATATCAGTAATAAGTTATGGTAAGGAAAAACCAGTTAATCCAAAGTCATCACCAATATCTTGGTCTCAAAATAGAAGATCAGTAACAGTTAAAGTAAATTAATATTAAATTTAAAAGACCCTTTGATATAAGAATCAAAGGGTCTTTTTTTTGCCATTTTGTAGAATTAAATAATTTAAATGGATTTTAGTATAACCAAATCTTTAAAGCTCAATCTATTTATTTTTTTTGTTCTTATTTTTTCTGTATTACATGCTGAGGAGGAGGAGATTTTACTTAAAAGCATTTCTGATCAAATCCAAGTTTTAACAAGCGATCTGAAAACTTTAGAGAAAGCAGTATATAAACAATCAGACATTTCGAATAGAAACTCAAATTCAACAAAGTCCGATGGATTAAATGAGGATATTCTTACAAAACATCTTTTGAAATTAAACGAAATTGAGAATCAATTTAGAGAGCTCACAAATAAATTTGAAGAAGTTAATTTTAAATTAGATAAACTGTCTTCAAGAGTTACTAAAATACAATCTGATACTCAATTAAGATTTTCAGATTTAGAAAATAATGGAACAATTCAAGCAAAAAAAGATAGGCAAGAAAACTTACCACTTCCTGGATCTTCTAAACCACAAGATTTTGGAGCAAACCCTGGTTACCAAACTTCCACTCTTCCTTCGAGACAAGAAATTAATTCTGTCGAGAGTGCTCAAACTGTCGTTACTGAAAAAGCAGAAAAGAAAGAATCACTACTTCCTGATAAGTCTCCTGAGGAACAGTACGAGTTTGCAGTTAGCTTTATGAAGATCGGAGATTATGAAACAGCAGAATTTGCTTTAAAAGAATTTATAGATCAAAATAAAGATCATGATTTAGCGGGAAGCGCTCAATATTGGTATGGAGAAACTTTCAGAATCAGACAATTATATTCAGACGCTGCTACAGCATACTTAGACGGTTATCAAAACTACCCAAAAAGTAAAAAGGCTCCAGACAATCTTCTGAAACTTGGAATTACAATGGTCCAACTTGGTGAAAAAGATCAAGGTTGTAAAATGATCACTGGCTTAAAAAAAGAATACCCAAAAGCAAGCAAGTCTGTGTTACAAAAAGCTCAATATGAGCAAAAAAAATTCAAGTGTAAATCTTAGTAGCTTAATTAATGACCGAGAGGACTTAAGAGAAATTTTTTTAAGTTTCAAAAACAAACTTAGTAGATACAAAAAAAAATCTTACCTAATCGGCGTATCTGGAGGCCCCGATAGCATGGCTTTAGCTGCTTTATCAAAAATTTATAGCTTAGAGTCTAATGTTAAAATGTATTACACTTTGGTCGACCATAGTATTAGAAAGAATTCTGCAAAAGAAGCAAAGCAAGTCAAAAAATTGTTAAAAAAACATAATATTAATTTAAGAATTTTTAAAAATAAAAAACTAATCAAAAAAAATGTTCAAGCTGAAGCTAGATTAGTAAGATATGAAATATTCTCAAAAATTTGCAACAAAAATAATATTAGTTATATTTTGACGGCTCATAATCTTGAGGATCAAGTAGAAACCTTTTTTATAAGACTTTCAAGAGGCAGTGGCTTGACTGGATTATCTTCAATGAAACAATTAACTAAATTAAGTAGTAAAATAAGATTATTAAGACCACTTTTAGAAGTTAAAAAGCAAGACTTAGTCAAAATTTCTAAAATAGTTTTTGGAAGATATTTAAAAGATCCTTCTAATTCTAACACAAAATTTCTTAGAACAAGAATTCGAAACTTAAAAAAACCCTTGCAAAAAAGCGGGATCAGCTATGATCAAATTTTTAAATCAATTAATAATCTAGCTTCAAGTAAAAATATTCTAGAAAAATATTATACTCAAGTTTCAAAAGAGAATATTAAAAAATCTAAAAATTTAGTAATTTTAAATCTAAAAAAATTTAAGACATTTAATGAGGAAGTTAAAATTAGACTAATTAATATCTCTATTAAACATTTAAATAGTAATTATTACAATATAAGAGCTAAAAAAGTTATAAATCTTATAAAAAATCTAAAAAAAAAGAGTTATACTAAATCAACTCTTGGAGGGTGTATTTTGGTGAAGCAAGGTGAAAAATTAATGTTCAAAAAAGAGAAAAAGTCTCATTTTTAATAGAATTGTTATATTTTGTCTTATTTACAACTCATTTAGTAATAAAATATACTTGTTAAAACAAAAATAATGATTATTTAAAAGTTATGAATTTGAAAAATTTAGTGATGTGGGTAATTATTGTCTTACTTTCCGTAGGGCTGTTCAATATGTTTCAAGATCCCAACAAAATCAGTACAGAAAAAAACCCACTTCCTTTCTCAAACTTTTTAAATGAGGTTGATAATGGAAGGGTAGTCGAAGTTCAAATCCAGGGGAACAACATTACAGGTGTTTTAGCTGACGGTAAAACATTTTCCACTTATTCACCTAATTATCCAGAGTTGGTGGAAAAACTTTCCTCGAACAATGTAAGCATTGTTGCAGCGCCACAAGAAGATAAAATGCCATCACTTTTAGGTATACTGCTTTCATGGTTTCCTATGCTTTTATTAATAGGAGTATGGATATTTTTCATGCGTCAAATGCAAGGTGGAAAAGGTGGAGCCATGGGTTTTGGAAGATCTAAAGCTAAATTGTTAAACGAAGCACATGGAAAAGTGACTTTTAATGATGTTGCTGGAGTTGAAGAAGCTAAAGAAGAAGTAGAGGAAATTGTTGAGTTTTTAAAAGACCCCAAAAAATTTAGTAGATTAGGTGGAAAAATTCCTAAGGGAGCACTTTTGATTGGTCCTCCTGGCACGGGGAAAACATTACTTGCAAAAGCAATAGCTGGAGAGGCAAACGTACCTTTTTTTTCAATCTCAGGTTCAGATTTCGTTGAAATGTTTGTTGGAGTAGGAGCTTCAAGAGTAAGAGATATGTTCGAGCAAGGTAAAAAACATTCTCCCTGTATTATTTTTATAGATGAAATAGATGCTGTTGGAAGAAGTAGAGGAGCAGGTTTAGGGGGCGGTAATGATGAAAGAGAGCAAACATTGAACCAATTGTTAGTTGAAATGGATGGTTTTGATACTAATGAAGGAATAATTTTAATTGCAGCTACCAACAGACCAGACGTTTTAGATCCCGCATTGTTGAGACCAGGAAGATTTGATAGACAAGTTGTTGTAGGAAACCCAGATATAATTGGAAGAGAAGCAATTTTAAAGGTTCATGTCAAAAAAATTAATACTGGCCCAGATGTGAAATTAAGGACAATAGCAAGAGGCACTCCAGGGTTTTCTGGCGCAGACCTAGCAAACTTAATAAATGAGTCTGCATTATTAGCAGCCAGAAAAAACAAAAGAGTTGTCACAATGTCTGATGTTGAAGAGGCTAAAGATAAAGTTATGATGGGGGCTGAAAGAAGATCGATGGTTATGTCTGAGGATGAAAAAAAATTGACTGCTTACCATGAAGGTGGTCATGCCATAGTAGCTCTAAATGAGAAAGCATCTGACCCTATACATAAAGCTACTATCATCCCAAGGGGAAGAGCCCTTGGAATGGTTATGAGACTACCTGAGAGAGATCAACTTTCTGTTACTAGAGAAAAAATGCATGCTGATATAGCTGTGGCAATGGGAGGAAGAATTGCAGAAGAGATAATTTTTGGCCATGAAAAAGTAACCTCTGGCGCTTCTTCAGATATTGAGATGGTAACAAAAATGGCAAAAAATATGGTAACAAAATATGGGATGAGCACTGAATTAGGAACAATTGCTTATGGAGAAAATGAAGAAGAAGTTTTTTTAGGCAGATCAGTAACTAAGCAACAAAATATGTCTGAAGAAACAGCAAAAAAAATTGATATAGAAGTTAAAAAAATAGTAGATAAAGGATATGAAAGAGCGAGAAAGGTTCTTACTGAAAAAATTGATGATCTACATAAAATTGCAAAAGCTTTACTAATCTATGAGACACTATCAGGTGACGAAATCAGAGACTTAATACTTAAAGATATAAAACCAACTAGATCGTTTAAAGAGGAAGAAAATGACGATGGTAAATCTTCTTCAGCTCTTGGTTCTTTAGGTTTAAAACCAAAACCAGCAATCTAATTTTTAAATGGTAAAATATTACACTAGAGCGTGTAATTTTTACTATGGCAAGAGAGCCAGATATCTAATAAAAAAAAAACAGGCAATTCCCTTGTGCGGTGATAGTAGTATCGCATTTGATCACATTGAAATATTTAAGAGATCAAATAAAAGTATCGAAAGTAAAATAATTCATTTCAAAGATGTCAAAAAACTAAAAAAGAAAGAGAAGCGTTCCATAAAAAAAGATTTGAACAAAATCACTTTAAGAAGAAAAAACTTTATTAGAAATGTCAATTTTTCTAATACAACAATTATGGGAATTTTAAATTTAACTCCTGATAGTTTTTCAGATGGAGGAAAATTCAATAGCAATCATAAATCTTTAAAACAGATATCCTCTATGATTAAAGCGGGAGCTAAAATTATAGATGTTGGCGGAGAATCAACTCGACCAGGATCTAAAACAATCAAACCAGAGAAAGAGTGGAAAAGAGTAAAATTTGTTATTAAGAATTTTAAAAAAAAATTTAAAAAAACTTGTTTATCTTTAGATACAAGAAAATCTCACGTAATGATTAAAGGCATTGAATATGGTGCTAATTTAATTAATGATGTATCTGGCTTCACTTATGAAAAATATTCTCTTAAAAAATTGAAAAAATATAAAGTTTCTAAAGTTCTACACCACATGCAAGGAGAACCAAATACTATGCAAAATAACCCCACTTATAAAAATGTTTTATTAGATATTTATGATTTTTTTGAAGAAAGTATTCAAAAAAGACTAAAAGATAAAAACATAATAATAGATCCAGGAATTGGTTTTGGTAAAACTTTGAAACATAATTTGACTTTAATTTCTAAAATATCTTTGTTTCACTCGTTAGGATTTCCTATTTTGGTTGGAACATCAAGAAAAAGATTTATTAATCAAATTTCAGGATCTAACGATAGTAAAGACAGGACGGGCGGAACGCTTGCTTCCGTGTTGTATTTATTATCTCAAGGAGTACAAGTATTTAGAGTTCATAATGTAAATGAAATTAAACAAGGAATATTAGTTTTTAAAAAAATATTATCAAATTGATGAAAAATAAATATTTTGGAACAGATGGAATAAGAGGAACCGTAAATAAAGGAAATATCACAGGAGAAAAGTTTTTCAAGTTTGGTTTGGCTTCGGGTACATATTTTAAAAATCAAAAAAAATCTAAACAAATAGCAATTATTGCAAAAGATACCAGGCTATCTGGCTACACACTTGAACCAGCACTTGTATCTGGTTTAGTTTCAGGAGGTATGCATGTCTTTACTCTTGGTCCACTTCCAACTAATGGACTTGCAATGTTAACCAAATCTATGAAGGCAAATATGGGCATAATGATCACAGCTTCACATAATCCATATTTTGATAATGGTTTAAAATTATTTGGTCCTGATGGAATGAAACTATCAGATAAAATAGAGAAAAAAATTGAAAAACTTATTGATACCAGAGTAACAAAACAGCTTACTAATCCAAAGTTGTTGGGAAGAGTAAAAAGGCTAGAAGATGGAAATGAAAAATATATAAAAATTTTGAAAGCAAACTTTCCAAAAAATTTTCATTTAAGAGGAATTAAAATTGTACTAGATTGCGCTAACGGTGCTGGTTATAAGGCAGCTCCGAAATTATTAAAAGAGTTAGGTGCAAAAGTATTTTTAATTGGAATTAAACCTAATGGCTTCAATATAAACGAAAGATGCGGATCGACATACCCATCTAAAATTCAATCTGCAGTAAAAAAATATAGAGCCCATGTAGGAATATCTTTTGATGGTGACGCTGATAGAATTATAATGTGTGATGAAAAAAGTAAAATCATAGACGGTGACCAAATTATTGCTATGCTTGCAAGAAGATGGAAAAATAAAAATATCTTAAAAGGAGGTGTAGTTGGAACACTGATGTCAAACTATGGCTTAGAGAAGTTTTTGAAAAAAGAAAAAATAAAATTTTTTAGGTCAAAGGTTGGAGATAGGTATGTTAAGGAAAAAATGGGAAAACTTAATTTCAATCTTGGAGGAGAACAATCAGGTCATATTATTTTAGGAAAATTTGCTACGACTGGTGATGGATTATTAGTTGCCTTGGAGGTGTTATTTTCCTTAAGAAAAAATAAAAAAGCCAGTAATTTATTAAATGTATTTAAACCACTACCTCAAATTTTAGAAAATATTAATGTTAAAAATAAGGAGGTAATTGACAAACCGAAATGTAAAGCAGCAATAAAAAAAGCTAATCAACTTATGGGCAACAAAGGAAGAATTTTAGTTAGAAAGTCTGGTACCGAACCAAAGATTAGAATTATGGCAGAGTCTAATAATAAGATATTAATTACTAAATGTATAAGATTAATTAAAAAATCAATAAATTAAATTGAAACCTAAATCAAAAATTTTAATTATAGCTGGCTCAGATTCATCAGGAGGCGCCGGTATTCAAGCTGACATAAAAACTGTAACAGCTTTAGGCAGTTATGCTATGACAGCAATAACGGCTATTACAGCTCAAAATACTACAGGAGTAATTTCAGTTATACCAATTAGTCCAAAAGAAATTGAAAAACAGATTTTATTTACCTGTAAAGATTTGAGGCCTGACGCGATAAAAATAGGCATGCTCCATTCATCTGGAGTAATAAATTCTATTTTAAAAGTTCTACAGAAAGTTAAAATAAAAAAAGTAATTTTAGATCCAGTCATGATTGCAAAAGGAGGAACCAAATTAATTGATTATAAGGCTATAATAGACTTAAGAAAAAAATTGATAAGAAAAACATTTTTAGTCACTCCTAATATCCCCGAAGCTGAAATTTTAACAAGGCAAAAAATTAACAATGTAAATGACATGATTAATGCTTCTAAAATTTTAATCAAATTAGGCGCTAAGAACGTTTTATTAAAAGGTGGCCATAAAAATTCAAAGTTTATTGAGGATGTATTTCTGAACAGAGATGAATTTAAAATATTTAAAAAAAAAAGGGTTAAAACTAAGAATACACACGGGACTGGTTGTACTCTATCAAGTGCAATTGCAACCTTTTTAGCATGTGGAAAACCCTTAAAGAAATCATGTGAGTTAGGAATTAAATATGTTAACCAAGCAATAAAATCAAATTTAAATTACGGGAAAGGACATGGTCCAATAAATCATTTAAACTCAATAAAAATTAAGAGAAAATTTTTAATATGAAAAATGTAGTAGTGGTAGGTTCTCAATGGGGTGATGAGGGAAAAGGAAAAATTGTTGATTGGCTATCAAGCCAAGCTGATGTAGTAGTAAGATTTCAAGGAGGTCATAATGCTGGACACACATTAGTGATAAGCAAAAAAGTATTTAAATTAAGGTTGTTGCCATCAGGAATTGTAAGAGATGGTAAGATATCTGTCTTAGGCAATGGGGTTGTTATTGATCCGTGGGCATTAATCGATGAAATAAAAGAAATTAAAAAAAATGGTGTTGATGTAACACCTGAAAATTTTATGATTTCAGAAACAGCTTCTTTAATTCTGCCTTTTCATCAAGAAATGGATGAAATAAGGGAAGATTCAGCAGGCAAAGGAAAAATTGGAACTACTAGAAGGGGTATCGGACCTTGCTATGAAGATAAAGTTGGTAGAAGAGCTATAAGAGTGATGGATTTAAGATCAGAAAGTAATCTGGATATCAGGCTAGCTAATGTACTTTCACATCATAATGCTATCAGAAAAGGTCTGAAAAGAAAAATTTTTAAAAAAGACGACTTAAAAAAAAAACTACTTAAAATTGCTCCAGAAATATTGAAATTTGCACAACCAGTTTGGTTAAAAATAGAAGAGTTTAAAAAAAAAGGAAAGAAAATCTTGTTTGAAGGAGCACAAGGAATTCTATTAGATGTTGATCATGGCACTTATCCTTATGTCACTTCATCTAATACTGTTCCGGCTATGGCGGCCACTGGATCAGGATTAGGTCCAGATAAACTTGGATATATTTTAGGCATTACAAAAGCCTACACCACAAGAGTTGGAAGTGGACCTTTTCCTACTGAACTAAAAAACAATATCGGAGAAAAATTGGGAAAACGAGGAAAAGAATTTGGAACTGTTACAGCCAGAAAGAGGAGATGCGGCTGGTTTGACGGAGTATTAGTGCGTCAGACTATAAAAATTTCTGGGATAAATGGTATAGCATTAACAAAATTAGACGTTTTAGATGAATTAGAGGAAATTAAAATGTGTATTGGATATCAGCTTGGTGGAAAGAAGCTCGATTATTTGCCAGCTGCGTCTGAGGATCAATTTAAAATTAAACCTATCTATAAAACTTTTAAAGGATGGAAAACCAAAACTCAAGGTATTAGAAATATTAAAGATTTACCTGAAAATGCAAAAAAATATATTTTTGCACTAGAAGATTTTATTGAAGCAAAAGTATCAAGTATCTCTACAAGCCCGGAGAGAGAAGATACAATTTTAATTGAGGACCCCTTTAAAAACTAATTAGCAGGTAAAAGGTTTTTTGATTTACTTGCATTAATCATAGATTTTTGTAATTTTTCAAATGCTCTTGTTTCAATCTGTCTTATTCTTTCTCTACTAATTTTATATTTTTTACTTAACTCTTCAAGAGTTTTTGGACTTTCTGTTAATCTTCTCGCCTTGATTATTTCCTTTTCCCTATTATTTAAAATGTTCATAGCTGTATCTAACAACTCTTTTTTATCATCGTATTCTTGTTTTTGTGAGACTAATAGTTCTTGGTCAAGACTTTCATCAACTAACCAATCTTGCCACTCATCTGTTTCTCCGGTTTTGATTGGTGTGTTTAAGGATTTTTCTTGGCCCATCATACGTCTATTCATATTTATAACTTCTGATGAGTCTACATCTAGTCTTTTAGAGATTTCTTTTACCTGTTCATCTTTTAAATCTCCCTCTTGTCCTGGAGCAATTTGATTTTTAAGTTTTTTTAAGTTAAAGAAAAGTTTTTTTTGAGCAGTCGTTGTTCCCATTTTTACTAAACTCCATGATCTTAAAACGTATTCTTGTATAGCAGCTTTAATCCACCACATTGCATAAGTTGCGAGCCTAAATCCTTTATCTGGGTCAAATTTTTTTACCGCCTGCATTAGTCCTAAATTCCCCTCAGAAATTAGTTCATTTACCGGAAGACCATAACCTCTATATCCCATTGCAATTTTTGCAACTAATCTCAAATGACTTGTTACTAATTTATGTGCAGACTGCAAGTTTCCACTCTCTCTCCAATTTTTCGCTAGCATATACTCTTCCTCTGCATCTAGCATTGGAAATTTTTTAATTTGTGCAAGGTATACTGATAATCCTCCAACTGAAGGAGAAGGCAAATTTGAGATTTCTTTATTTCTGTTCATGATATAGATGTATATATTATTACTTTTTATTCAACCACTTAAATTATTTAGTAAATCGAACAAGTTTTTAAAGTCCTTTGGCATATTTGATTTGAAACGAACCCAACGATTTTTAGTGGGATGGACAAATTCAAGTGTTTGCGCATGAAGAGCTTGCCCTTTTATTTTACCTAATTTGTTTTCAAATTCTTTATTTAACTTTTTAAATTTAATGTTTTTTTTCCCATACTTGTTATCACCAATGATTGAGGTACCTTTATATTTTAGATGAACTCTAATCTGGTGAGTTCTTCCAGTCTCAAGCTCACATTCTATAAAACTTATCTTAGGTACATCTTTTATGTTGTATATTTTTTTTGTCACATAATTTGTAACAGCTTTTTTTCCACTAAATTCACTTACTGTCATAAGTTGTCTATTTTTTTTATTTCTTGAAATTAGGGTTTGAATTTTTCCATTAAGAGGTCTTATTACACCCCATATAAGACATTGATATTTTCTTTTGATGGTATGATCGCTAAATTGTTTTCCTAAATTTGCATGAGCAAAGTTATTTTTTGCAACCACCAAAAGCCCACTAGTTTCTTTATCTATTCTATGAATTATACCAGGTCTTAAAATTCCGTTTAAATTTGATAAATTATCTTTATATTTGAATGCTAATGCATTTGCTAAAGTATTTTCAAAATTTCCTGCTCCTGGATGAACCACCAAGCCTTTTGGTTTGTCAATGATGAGAATATCCGTGTCTTCATGTACAATATTTAAATCAATTTTTTTTGGTGTTAATTTATCATCTTTTTTGTAAGAGAAATCAAAATTTATTTTATCTCCAATTTTTATTCTAGTAGATGCACTTTCTATAATTTTGTTATTTATTGATAAATTTTTTTCTTTTATCAATTTTTTTATATACGAACGAGTAAATTGACTGAATTTATTTGATAAGTATAAATCCACTCTTTTACCATTTTCATTTTTACCTATTAAGAATTTTATTGTTTTATTCATAAATTTATTTTAATTATCTTATATTGCGCCGGTAGCTTCAACTGGATAGAGCGCCGGATTTCGGCTCCGGAGGTTATGGGTTCGACTCCTATCCGGCGCACCATAACCTTTGTTCAATTTATATTTAAATCTTTTTTTAAAAATTCCACTGCCTTAGAGAATTTATCCCATCTTTTATCAAATTGATGTACCACAGAATAAGGTCTACTTAGCTCATTTACTAATTCAAGTTTTTCATTAAATTGAATATTTTTCAAATGATAAACAGTAGCTATTGGCCCACTTGAATTAGGATAAAAGCACGAGTTTTCAATTAAATTATTGTGGGCTATATAATTCCCATGAGCTTGATCTGAGCCTCTGCCTCCTTTATCTCTTCTAAAGGTAAGAATATACTTTAATCTTTTTTTAAATTTATGGGCTTTTGTTTCTTTTATCATCAGATTCAAAAATTTCATTAATGATTTTTGATCTCCTAAAATTGTTCCACCGCACGAAATTATTTTTTCAGACATTTCATCTAAAATTTTTATACCATATGTCTTTTTTATCCATTCAGAATTAAATCTACAATCTTTAATCTTTTTATCTTCAAGAAAAAAATTAATTGATCCTTTGAAAGGGAAATCGAAAGGATTAGATTGAAAATATATATCCCTACTATCGCAGAATAAAATTTTATTAAATTCTTTATCTGCCAAAAAATCAAAAAAAATTTTATATCTTTTTAATTGAATATCTCTTTTGTCAATTGTTGTTTTAATAAAAATACAATTATTATTTAGCAATTCTTTTTCAATATTTTGATCTTTTTGACCAATTATTACACAAATCTCATCACGATAATATTTTCTTAAAGTTTTTACAAACAACTTAATTTGCGATGCATCAAGTCCAACTGCTGCAGTTAATATTAAATTTTTTTTCATATTATTATACAATCCAGTCTTTAAGTTTGATTTTATTTTCTAAAATAAATTTAGGAAAACTCTCATCTAAGTCAACTCTTTTAAGTTTATGTCCTCTGTTGAATATATCTTCGTTATTATTAATTTTTTCATTTATATTATTTTCATCAGTAATCTCAGCTTTATTAAATTCTCCGTGAGCAAATGATCTAATTTTTTTTGATATATTTTTAGGTGTCTGGAGAAAGGAAAAATGCCAACCACCGTTTTCGATTATTTGTAAATTTCTTATTTTATCTATCCGCCAAAAAGGATATTTTTTAAATTTAAGATTCCTAACCCACTGAGGTGATTTAAATCTTTTCTTTAAACAAATTCTGGACCCATGCCAATTATTTTCACCTAAATTTAGCAGATTAATTTTATACATAAACATTTTTTGCGAAAAAACTGCGTAATTCGAATTATCAAATTTATTTAATTTACTTAGGTCTGGTATTTCATCAACATCAGATAAAATTATTAAATCATTATCATGAGCATTTTCTAAACCCTTCATTATTGAATTTCTTTGATGTTGCTCAACTAATGATTCTCCTCCTTCGTGGTAAGATTTAAATTTTTCTGGAGTATCATTTACAATTACATATTCGATTTTATTTTGAAATTTTTTATATTTATTAATATCGAAATTAAGCTTTTTGTACTTTCCCTGATGATTGACAGTAGACTCAGCTATTACGAATTTGTCTACATATTCATTTAAGATATTAAATCTTAAATCTACGATATGTTCCTCGTTGAAAAATTGAAAACAATCATATATTGCCATTTTATTTTTTAGTAAAGGTTGCTATTCCTATCTTTTTACCTTCAATTATAGAGGAGGAACAATGTAAATGACTTCTATCAAAAATTAACATAGACCCCACTTCCCATTCATAAATCATTTCTACCTCCAAACCTTTTAAGTTTTCAATATTTTCGTGCTGTAAATACTTTTCATGAATCTTTTTATCAAAAGGTTTATCGCCATATAAACTTAAATGTTCCGCTGATCTTTTATTCTGACCGTATTTTAAATTTTTTTTCTTTAGTTCCTCAGGATCCTGGGTGAAACTTGTTGAGCCGTCATAATATCTATTTTTAAATATAACAGTACTTCCAACAGGAGTAAGAGGTATAAGGCTTTGTTTAAAAATTTGATTTTCCGTGTCAAATCCAGCATCAACATGTAGCCCTATTGGAGCGTAGCTTTCTTGGATTAATCCAAATATTTCATTACCCTTTTCATCTTTAAGATTGTCCAATTTAAATTCTCCAATTTCATCTCTTAAATTCTTACAAAATAACTCTTCTAAACTTCTGTTGTATCCTTGTAACCATCTTTTTTTAATTACATTTTGTTTTTTGTTATGCACTGTAGTTGGAAGATCATGATATAATTTCAAAAATTCATCAATTCTTTTATTGTTATATAAATTTTTTAAGACTTTTGGAGGTGATTCTAATTTTTTTATTTTGTTAATTTTGTTGCTCATTAATATTATTCACCCATGTTAATCAATGTCCCTCTTTTTTTTGCCCCAAAGTAAGAAATATAAAATACAATTACACCGAAAGAAAAATAAATTATAGATATTAAAGTTGACTTAAATATGTTGGAATATGAAACAACATTATTAATTAATATATTTCTCATTTCTTCAAATATATGGACTAATGGAAGCCCTTTAGCAATTAATTGTAGCACTTCGGGTAAAATCTCAATCGGATAATAAATACAACCAAGTGGAGCTAAAAAAAATAGACTTGCCCAAGCTATATTTTCAAATGAAGGCCCGTATCGAAGAAGTCCTGCTGTAACTAAAAGCCCCAAACTTATTCCAAACAAGTATAAAGATAACAATAAATATATAAGGGGAAGACCAAGTTTTAAAATAGAAACACCAAATAAAGGTACAGCTATTATAACTGCAGGCACCAATCCAATTAATGTCCTAAGGATTGCAGTTATCGTTAAAGAGGCAATTATTTCACTAATTTTAATAGGGGCAATAAAAAGATTTGTAAAATTTCTACTCCAAATTTCTTCCAAAAACATCATGTTAAAACTTATACTAGCTCTGAATAAAAAATCATATAAAATTGCTGCAGTTAGGATAACACCGATTGTATTATTATAATATTCTGAATTAAGTGTAAAAAACTTAGAAATGAAGCCCCACAAAAATATTTGGACAGTAGGCCAATAAATTAAATCTAGTACTCTTGGAAATGAGTTCATAATCAAATAAAGATGTCTTAGTCCCAAAGCGTATATTTTGCTAAAATTCATCTTTACTCCTTGCTAATTTTAAAAATGTTTCTTCTAAATTATTTCTTCCATGTTTGGTAATTAAATCACTACAAGTTCCTTTATCAATTATTTTACCTTTACGCATCATGATGATACTGTCACAAAGCCTTTCTACTTCAGTCATATTATGTGAGGCTAATAAAATTGTTACTTTATTTTTTGACTTATAATCTTGTATATAGCTTCTAATAAAATCACCAATGTCTGGATCTAGACTTGCTGTTGGCTCATCTAAAAGAAGGATTTCTGGTTTATTAATCAATGATTTTGCAAGAGACACCCTATTCTTTTGTCCTGATGATAATTCTCCAGTCTTTCTGTCAAAAAAATCTTTTATATCTAGATCTTTTGAGATTTCGTCAATTCTTACTTGAAGATTCTCAATGCCATATAATCTTCCATAAATCTCTAAATTTTGCTTTACAGTAAGTTTTTTTGGCAATTCAACATACGGAGAAGCAAAATTGAATCTTTTCAAAATTTCATCTCTACTTGATTTATCAATATCTTTTCCTTCAATTAAAATCTGCCCATCTGATGGAGTAACTAGGCCTAAAATCATTCCAATAGTCGTAGTCTTCCCACAACCGTTTGGGCCCAGTAATCCTATTGTATCATTTTTTTCTATTTCAAAATTTATATTATTTACTGCAAGAAATTTATTGTAAGTTTTTGTGAGATTTTTAATTTGAAGAAACATTATTTTGACGCTTTAGTTAATCGATCATTAATAGCTATCCCTGGCCCTAAATTAGGTATTTCTGAAACAAAGATTTTTTTGTAGCCCCTTTTTTTTATTTTTCTCATAGTTTTGTATAAATTAGCTGCAGCTTCTTTCAAGTCCGCATTTTTGCTTAAATTAAAATAATTATTTTTTTTTTATATTTTTTTCCAAAAACTATATAAGCATGTTCGATAGAGTTGGGTTTTTTACCTAGTATAACTGGAATACCAGGAGAATAATGTTTTTTTAGCATACCTGGTGATTTGATTTTTGATTTTTTTTTTGACAATCTTATTTTTAAGGCATTTTTGATTTCTTGGGGACTAATTATTCCTGGTCTTAATATTTTTGGTTTATTTGTTAAGTCTACTACAGTCGACTCAATCCCTATTTTTGAATTACCTCCATTTATAATAATTTTGATTTTATTTTTAAAATCTTCAAATACGTCTGATGCTCTTACCGGGCTCAAATTTGATGATAGATTTGCGCTTGGCATAGCAAGAGGAAAATTAATTAATCTTAAAATAGTTCTAACTACTTTATGTTTTGGAAATCTAATTGCTACTGTGTTTAATTTAGCAGTAGCTAATGAGTCTATTAAAGAATGTTTATTTTTTTTTAATATGAATGTGATAGGGCCAGGGCAAAATTTTTTGTAAAGTTTTAGAAAATGTCTATTTAATATAACGTCTCTTTTAATGCTATTAATATTATAATAGTGGATAATAAGTGGATTTATTTTAGGTCTTTTTTTTATAGTAAAAATCTTTTTGACAGCCCTCTTTGAGTAAGCATTACCGGCTAGACCGTAAACCGTCTCTGTTGGTAAGCCAGCAACATTACCATCTTTAAGAGATTTTATAGTTTTTTTTAGCACCTTTCTGTTAAAAGAATAAATATTTGAATAGATGTTTTTCATAATTTTATTATTATTTAATTTATGAAATTTGAAAATATTCCAGCTGATATTAAAAGTAAATCATTAAAAGAGGCTAGAGATGAAATAAATAAGATACTTGTTAAACTTGAAAGCAAAGACCTAGATCTTAGCATTATTGAGAGTGAGTATAAAAGATTAATCAATTTAAATAAACATGTTGAGAGTCTTTTTAAACAAAAATCAAAAAAAATATCAAATTTACAAAAAATTAAATTTAATGATAAAAAGTAAACTTATTCAAAACGCAAAAAAAATTGATAATTTCTTAATTAATTTTCTAAAAAAACAAAAATATTCTTTATTAGTCGCCCCAATGAAATATGGATTAATATCTGGTGGCAAAAAAATAAGATCGACCATAATTCTTGATACAGGGAAATTGTTAAGAATTAAGGAAAAAAAACTTGTTCATATTTGTGCTGCAGTAGAATGTATTCACTCGTATTCTTTAATCCATGATGATCTTCCTTGTATGGACAACGACTCAATCCGAAGGGGCAAACCCTCTACTCATAAAAAATTTGGAGAGGCTACAGCCGTGTTAGCTGGAAATTCTTTGTTAACGCTAGCATTCGAAATAATTGCAGATAAAAAAAACTTTTTATCATCTAAACATAAAAACGATATAATGAGATTGTTAGCAAATTTCTCTGGCCATACAGGAATAGCAGGAGGTCAAGAGTTAGACTTAAAATTTGAAAATAAAAGAAAAAATCTAGAACAAATAGTTAATATGCAGAGAAAAAAAACTGGCAAATTATTCAATTTTTGTATGCAAACAACTGCAATAATTGCAAATAAAAATAAAAAAGAAATTTTGTCTTTAGGTCAACTTGGTGAAGAGATAGGATTATTATTTCAATTCGCAGATGATTTTTTAGATGTTAAAGGCTCAAAAAAATTAGCTGGTAAACCATTAAAAAAAGATAAAAAAAAAGGAAAGTCGACTTTAGTCAATCTTTTAGGTTATGAAAAAGCTTTTAAGTATGCTGATAAATTGAAGAAAAAAATATTGCTTAAATTAACAAAACATGGAAAAAATACAAAAGACTTAATAGATACAATTGAATTTATATTAGGAAGAAATTTTTAATGAATAAAATAATAAAGCAAATCAATTTCCCGGCTGATTTGAGAAAATTCAAAAAGGAAAATTTAAAACAAATATCTAATGAACTAAGAGAAGAATTAATTGATGTAGTCTCAGAAACAGGTGGTCATTTAGGAGCTGGATTAGGTGTTGTGGAACTTACAGTTGCTTTACATTATGTATTTAACACTCCTAAAGATAAATTAGTTTGGGATGTTAGTCACCAGTGCTACCCACATAAAATTATTACAGGCAGGCGAGATCGAATAAGAACTTTAAGAAAAGGTGGAGGATTATCGGGTTTCACAAAAAGAGCGGAAAGTGAATACGATCCTTTTGGTGCAGCGCACAGCTCTACCTCAATTTCATCTACCTTAGGTATGGCTGTTGCTAAAAAATTATCTAATAACAAGAACAATGTTATAGCAGTAATTGGTGATGGAGCGATGAGCGCGGGTATGGCTTATGAAGCTATGAATAATGCAGGTGCTTTAAAATCAAATTTAATAGTCGTATTAAATGATAATGATATGTCAATAGCTAGACCAGTCGGAGCTATGAGCAATTATTTAGCCAAACTTCTCTCTGGAAAACTTTACTTTAGTTTAAGAGAGACAATTAAAATGGTAATATCTTCTTTTTCAAAAAGATTTTCTCAAAAAGCAGGAAAAGCAGAAGATTTGTTAAGAAATATCGTTACCGGGGGAACATTATTCAGTGAATTAGGGTTTTATTATGTTGGACCAATTGATGGTCATGATGTGGAGAATCTAGTTCAGATTTTTGAAAATGTAAAAAATTCAAATCATAAAGGACCTGTTTTAATTCATGTAAGAACTCAAAAAGGTAAAGGTTATAAACCAGCAGAGGTTTCAGGAGACAAGTATCATGGCGTATCAAAGTTCAATATATCAACTGGAGAACAATCTAAATCTAAATCTGATATTCCATCCTTTACCAAAGTTTTTGCAGAAACTTTAATCAAACATGCTGAACAAGATACAAAAATTGTTGGAATTACAGGGGCAATGCCTTCAGGAACAGGATTAAATTTATTTGAAAAAAAATTTCCTGAAAGGACATTTGATGT
>MDSZ01269694.1_pt1 | contig 18153 bp, 23 predicted proteins | sample 811201 | NCBI WGS metagenome assembly MDSZ01 (sample SAMN05326647, study PRJNA326480) | marine metagenome | isolation source: seawater | place: Indian Ocean: North | collected 2010
GGGCGATTGCAAGGCGGTCTTCTGCATTTGCCATGCGCGGTCTCCATATCGGGCTGAATACGGTCATGCAGTTGTTTGTCAGCGTCCATTTGGACCCGACCAAGGGTTCAAGCACATCCGGGCTAGAGGGTGCGCCTGTTCGAAATTCACCTGTTGCGGATGTGGCAGGCAATTTGAGCAAGCCCCTGCCGCGCTTGAAGACGTACCAATGCGGGCCAATCACGACCGATCGGGACACGAACCCAAAGGCAAGCTCAACAAGCGTTCCTGCCCATGTTTTCGGGGTTTTGGTGATCAGCTTAGTTGCCGATAACGATGATCCGGAATGCTTCGTTGCCATTGTCTGTGCTGACTTGGACGTTGTTCTTTGTGGTGGTGCCGGTTGCACTCAAGACGATGCCGCCATCATCCACCGGAACCGAAAACGCGATCGGCGCGGTATTGAAAGCTTCGGAAAACACGACGGTTGCATTGCCGCCACCATTGGTGGTCCCTGTGTATTCCTCAACGCGCGGCCCGAACTGTGCAACTGTTCCGATCTTGCGGACGCCGTCTTGGAACAACATGACCTGATCAGTGTTGTTAGCGACCGATGCGCCTGGTACTTCTGGTTTCGGCATTACAACACCTCCGATTCGGCAAGAAGCTCGTCCGCCCGCTCCTCGGCTGCGGTATCGCCGCCAAGAACGGTAACAATCGCACTTCGAAGTGTGGAAAACTGGTCGTGGCTGTGAGAGATGTACGGGTTGTCCATCCACATGCCGCGAAGTTTGGCAGGAGCTTGATCAAGGGTAGTCATCAACAGCTCCGCTTCTGCCTCGCTGCACCGATCCCACACATCGTCTTTGCGCGTGAGCACAGGGGCGGCTTCATAGACGATAGAGGCCGGAGCGGTTGGCCAGTGACTGTCATCGGTGTAATCAGTTGGCAGAGTGTCTTCCAATGCATCGCTGGCTTCGCGAACATCTTTCACATACGTCAGGACATTTGCCGGGATGCGCGGCCCACCTGTCTGCGCCCTCTGAACAACCCAAGCAGGCATAATCGCTTCGATACGACGCCGAGCCTCTGCTTTGATTTGGTCCTCTGTTGGATCAGGAGTAACCCAAGCGGTGCCGCTCCACTCATCGAAAGATGACGTCGGAATTTCATTGGTGTAATCGTCGCCGATCGGGCCCAGCCAATCCACTGTCACAGTGGAAGCGTCAGATTTTTTGTAAACGGTGTCTCCTCGGTTATCCTCCACCTCCGACCAGGCCTCGGTTTCGGTATCGAAGACCTTAACATAACCCGCGCCGGGGCTTTCTGGGTCTACGAACGTCGCGTTGGCTGGGAGCAAGTAATTTTCCGGAACCCTTGGGTTCTCTCGGGCCGTTGCTGAGCCAAGATATTCTTTTGTCACCGGGTGATAGTTATAATACAGCATGACGCCCTCAATATTTGATGCATGGAAGAAGTGCGACGTTTCGAGGGCGGGTCTCATTCCCTCCTGTTGAGGCAATTTGTCCCGAATAGTTAACGGGAGTCCCCCCCGCCGACGCCAAGCCAGTGCCAACGCCATCATTCTTCAGATAAGACCCTGTGTGCGTGTGTGCTTCAATCTGTCCTGATTGCGCCGACCCAAATGTGCGGCCGCTATCAACGCCACGGCCATTGTCCCAGCCTCGAATGAACTCTGCCCGAAGATCCGGGATGTTGAACGTTGTTGACCCGTCGCCGGTCCCAAAGGTTGTTCCTATGGCCGAAAACAATTCCGCGTACGTCGTGCGTGAAATTGCGGACCCATCACATTCCAAGGCCCATGACGGTGGAGTGTTCGCGGGCCACCAGAAAGGAAGCCCAACAGGAAATGTGACGGACGCTGACAAAAGCCCATCAGAGTCAAGCTGCGGGATGTTATTGGCTGACGTGCCAATAACAACGCCGTTCTTCAAGGCTTTCCCGGTTGTGCCATCGAAAAGAGCGACAGCACTGTCGGTCGCAGAGGCAGGGCCGGTGACATCGCCCGCTAGGATAGGGCTGCCCGTCACCGTCATAAACGACACGGAAACAGTCAGCGCCTCGCTTTGAAGAGACCCACTATCCCATGATACCGTAACGGTCGTGTTCGGCGCGCTGTAGGAGCTTGCGGTGATTTTACCGTAAATTGTGCCGGTCGTCGCCCCTACTGCACGAACCCTCTGACCAACCGGATAGAACGCCGTCACGTCAGAACTTACGGTAAAGCTGGTGGAACTGGCATATGTGTAGGTGTCGCCAAGATCAATCCACCCGCCGCTTTGATAAAAAGACCGTGTATCTGCCATCATGGCCCGCATGGCGTTGTTCACGTTGCCAGGAAGGCAGCCCTCGGCAATGTTGATGCCGTCAATAGACGTGTTACTGCCTGCCGTGGTTGAATAATCTTTGATCGACATTGTTTGCTCCAAAGAAAAAGGCCGCCCCGATGGGAGCGACCTTGCTGGTTGCAAAAATTAATATTCGTGCAACTATAGACTCAGCCTTGTGATGGGATTCCCCGAGGGAACAGCCCTGACCTTGGTCAGGCGAAAGGGTATTCGCCTGTGTCGTCTTGCCCAGACGGCTAAACGGCAAAAGACCCGAGCCACCCCAGAAGGGAACTCGAGCCTTTTGTCGGATGGCAGGTATCAAAATCGGCCGATTTGTGCCCGCCCGCGCTAGCAACGGCGCGTTATAAGTAGTGGAAGTTGAAACCTTTTCAGCTTCCGGGCCCGGAAGCTTGAAATGGCAACGCCATGATAAAGTTTCTGGTCACCGTCAAGATTGACGTTGCGGCAGTTATTGTAGCGATAACCGCCCTTATCGTTAGTCTTCGGTGATGGAGCGCCCCGGTTCGCCGGGGCGTTCTTTTTATATACCCCATCAATGATATAACATCAACTGATATCTATGACACCTGATATAACCGTTCTATTTTCCGTCTCATTTTCCACATGCACCAATGCTCAACCTGCGGTATCATGGCCGGATGAAATGCTTACTTGTAGCTATGCTTCTGTCATTGGTCTTTCTGCCGTCGTCAAAAGCTGACACCGGCAATGAGCTCCTAGACATATGCTCGGACGACAGAAATGAGGCTCAAATCTACTGCGTCACGTACATCAACGGTATCGTTGACGGTCTATCAATAGTCCCAGACAAGACGTTCTGCGCTCCCAAAGGCGTTGATTGGCGGCAGGTCATGGACATTTCGATTTCCTTTATCGATAGTGTGCCAGAATACCGACACACCCTTGCGGCGATTCTTATAAATGCCGCTATGACTGAGACCTTCCCATGCGAAAATTAGACAAACAAAGTCTCGCAATGATGATCCAGTGCACCCTCGCTATCATCATTGGATATTTCATTTTTCTTTGGCAGCTTGGCATTGGTGGAGATAACCCAAAGAAGACGATCATTGCTGCGCTGGTCGGCGGAGTTGTCGGCTCATGGCTTCTGATGAAGCTATACGTCCTCATCCGTTATGGCTGGAAGGCCATGAAATCCATGACATGGGATGCTGACTAGCGAGACGAGACCATTTGCGGCGATGTAGCGCTGGATTTCTCCCTTGCTGCCAATGTCTGAGCTAATCGGGCATTCAGGAAATCACTCAGCAGTGGCGTGTTGTTTTCCGGCAACTTTTGCCCGGACGCAACCAGCGCCTTGACCAGATCAGCAGAACGCTGCGTTGCCTTCTCCGCACCTTTCCCTGCCAAATGACCAGCAGCGGGCGCGAGCATCGCGCCAACCGGACCACCAAGCGCCCCACCTGCCCCTACACCAATGGTTCCACCAAGGAAGTTGCTCTGTTGCCCCGTGCCGAAGCCAAGGCGGCTCAATCGCTTCAGGGTGTTGCCTTTTGCCGTACCGCGAACCACGGCGCGCATTGCCCGGATTTCACTGGTGCTGAATGCGCGGCGTTTTTTCTCACTGTTCAGAATTGCACGGAAGCCTTGACGCAAGCCGTTCTCATAACCACTTGCCGCGTTCTTTGCTTTCTCGAACACTTCATCAACCATTTCAGATTTACGCATACGAGACCAGAGAGACCGAGCCTCCTTCAAGTCACGGGTCGCAGTGCCAACTTCGCCACGCACGATGTCACGGGCGGAAAGGTTTGAAACATAATCATCAATCTTGTCGACAAGCATCGATCCCAGGCGGCTTTCATCCGGTTCCAAGCTCCGAGCAGAAATCGCAGCAACGCGACGTGCGTTCTGCAGGTCTTGAAAATCAAGCTCGTTCCCGATCCGTTTTGACAGGGCCCCCATTACATTAGTCAACGTTGGGTGCAGTTTGGGATCGCTGCCTGCGTCGGCAAGCTCACGTTCTGCTTTGGCAAGGAAGCTGGCGAAGGAATCCGGATCGATTACCGCCGTACTTGACTTTGCGCGGTCAAACAATTGCGACCCTTGGCGCGCCAGTTCTTCACGGGTCGGTGCGTTTTTGATGATATTCTTGGCTTCGTTTGCCGCCGTGGCAGACCCGCGAACGGCCTGAGCCACACTTGGAGCCACGCCCGTCGCAAGGGCTGCTGCGGTGCCAAGATACGGGCTGCCCGTTGCTTCTCCAACAGAACCGCCTACAGCACCGGCAGCCGCTTGGGCCCCCTTCTGGCTGGCTAGTGTCTGTGCGGCACCTTTTGTCAGGCCGCCAGACTTGGCCGCTTTGGCAATCCCTGCTGCGGGCAGGAACACACTTGCAGCATCAGCTGCCCCACGGCCTGCACCATAGATTGCCTTGTCGGTTGTACTGGTTGGCGCCATGTCGCCCATATTTGGTGCAACGGCATTCAGCGGAGCGGATACGGTTTCACCCAGATCGCGCCACCACTCTTTTAGCTTGTTCTTGTAGAAATCTGGCTCTGGCGCGGGCAGTCCGGTCTCTCGCATTCCATCGGAAATAAGATCAGGTATTGCCCCAATGCCCTCCAAAGCACTATCCGAGAAACCTCGCGCGCCAAGTTCAAGGCCGCGCAACACATCATTCTGTGGATCAGTTACTGCGGCCATTTTGCTGAGGCTGTCCTGCTCCGCCTCTGCCACCGACTGAACCGGCTTCGCTGCCTGCTGGATTTTCGGCCAGTGGTTTTGCTGGAAGTATTTCAGCGCATCGTCTTTGGTTGCGCCATCAGGAGCGGTGATTTCGTACCGCTTGCCGTTCGGCGCTGTAATTTCAAAGCGTGGCATTATTCGATCTCCTTAATGCCCCATCCGCCGGCGTTGATTTCATCTGGCACCACCTGCGAGTTATCAACCGAAAGCGTCTTGTCGGGATCGCTTTCCCTTGACGCGCGCAAAGCCATCTCAGCATTGATGATTGCTTGTGGTGCCATGCCTGCTTTGATGGCCTGAAGCGCTCGCTGACGGGCTTCTTTTTTATATGCAAGTACCTGTTCTGAATCACCAAGAGCGGGAAGATAAATGGAGCCATATTCATCCATCTCCGCCTTGGTGATGGCAGCGCCTGTGTCCTTGCGAAGGAATGCGGCCAAAAACTCTCTACCGGCAGTTTGGGCAACTTGGAACTTATCGTCTTGGAGCTGCCGCAGAATCCCCGTATCGTCAATGTTTAGGGCTCTATCAAAGAGGCTGCCCATTGAGCCCGCTACTTGCTCAAAGGTCTCCAAAGCTCCGGCCGCTCGCGTATAATACACGGCGTCTTTCGACTGCTGCTCTGTCAAAGGCTTGCCCCCGCCGGGGCCCTGCACGAGCTGGACAGATCCATCTGCCCCAATTGAGACTGACATGCCGTCTGGCGTTTCTACGCCTCCAAGCTTATCCCATTCAGATGTCTGAGGATTCCACTGCACGGTCTGCCGCAGCCCTGTGGCGTCGTCATAGATCGTCCGCGTCGTCGGCGCTTTCGGCTCTTTCGGCGCAGTAAAGGTTCCGAGATTTGTGATTGAGTTATCGTTGGGGTTGATAGAAATCAGCGTCCCGTCAATCTCTTTGATGATCGGGTCTTTGCCCTTCATGCCCTCGTATACGGCGTTCGTAAATCCTTCTGGGTTCACGTCAAAAAGGGACCGCACGGACGGGTCGAGTGACTCTCGGTATGCTTTGACTCTCTGCTGGTGCTCCTCGCGGTCTTTGATCTTCTGAGCCGTCTGCGCGCGCACCAACTCCCTGCCCTGCATGCGAGAATGCAAATCAGCCAGTGTCAGATTGCGATTAAGCGAGTTATTCATTGCGCCTTGATACGCGCCAAAGCCTTGTGACGCACCGCGCCCAATAGCGCCTCCAAGGCTGGTTGGCACGGCAGACGGGCCGCTGGCCTGCAAAAGACCCGCCCCAAGACCAAGAAGCCCCTGAGTGATCGCATCGCGCTGATCAACGGGACCAAGAAGGCCGTACATTCCGTCGTTATTCATCACAGCATCCCCAACAGTCCGCCAGCGACCGCACCATACCCGGCCCCGGTCGTGCCGCCGATCATATTGCCGATACCTGCCCCGGTAGCGGCAGAACCAAGAAAGTTGCCGGCATTGTTCGTATAGACCGGCGTGGTCTGCGTTCCTTGTCCGCCATAGCCGCCAGAAATAAGCGCGGCATAACGACCAAGACGGTCCCAATCGCTATTCTGTTCAAAGTTCCAGCGGTTCACCCGATCAGACAGCTCCGCCTGTTGTTCCGCTTCACGCGCGGCGCCAACATTTGCAAGCATCTGTGCGTCCTGATAGCGAGCCTGAGACATACCAGGGGCCATCGCCGCAGCAGACATTTGACGTCCGCGCTCATCCTGATAGTTCTGATATGCCATATTCCCCGCCATCTCAGCCATGGACCGAGAAAACGTGTCTTCGGCCTTGTTACGCTGATTTGCGTACAGGCCAGACCCGAGACGACCTGCGGACGCAAAGCTGCTGTCGATGCTCGGCAGCGTCTGTTCGCGGAACGCCTCCCCCGCCAAGTTTGCCGCATTGTTGTACGCGCCTTGCATGTAAGGGTTGCCCGCATTCAGGAATGAACCATTCGCCGTGTTGGTGATGGCCGCCTGCGCCGCGTCCATCATCGGGTTGTCACCAGTCGCGATGTTCTGGACCTGCGACAAGGCCTGTTGCGTCTCCGGGCTGTATCCAACAACAGTGGATTCCGGAAAATAACTCGGGTTTCCGCTATTGTACGCAGACTGTGCTTTACCAAACACGTCTTTAAGGTATTGCTGCTGCGGTTCCCACGGTGACGAAGAAGTTGATTGCGTGGTGTAGGTGACGTTCGATCCGGACCCACCACCAAATACGCTGTCAAGCCAGCCCATTATCTTGCTCCTGTCTCGGAATATTCGACATTAAGGCCCTGCAAGTGGGTGTAGTTACCAGACGCCAGCATTTTGAAGCGATGATAGCGACCTTCACTGTCCATGGGGCAGTAACCGGTTTCGTCTTGCGTTGAGTTTGCGCCGAAGCTGTCGGCGTCGGTTGTTTTGAGTTTGGAGGCAACTGCAACGGTCACGGTGCCATCCCCTGATGTGATCGGATGCACCCCGGAAACAATGCTCCGCCCTCCGCCGAGCTGATAGTTTGCCGATTGGATCTCGGCTTGAAGGTTGTCCCCGGAAAAAGTCTGAATAGCGCCTGTGGAAGAAAGGGCGGCAAACAAGGTGTTGCCACCAACCCAGATACGGGAGTCAAGAGACGCTGGCAGCGCATCAATACTGGCGCTGATGCTGTTCAAGTCTTCGAGAGTGAGCCCCGGCACCAGCAAGCGCGCAATCACGTATGCTGCCTGATCGATGTACGACCACCGGTTCAAGTCCCAATTGTAAATCAGAACGCGGTTTGGTGTCGTTCCGCCAAGCGTTGCCGATACGTAGGACCAAGCCACATAGCGATTTGCGGGGTCGACCGCGACAGACATTTTTGCAAATTCGTTTGCGTCGGCGTCATCCAGAAACCAGCGGTTGACCTTCTCGAATCCGATCGGTTGCGATTGCGCGCCGTCGAACATGTAAAACCCGTCTTCCGCCAGATAGAAGACCTTGCCGCCATGCACAGCAATGCTCTTTTCTGCCAGCACGCCTTGGCTGCGTTCAACCTCTTGGAAGTCGAAAACCAGCGGTGCACCAACATAGGTCATGCGCCAGATTGCATCGCGCATCAGAATGACGCCGTATTCGCCGGCCCCACTGATCGCAAGGATTTCTCCGCCATTAAACACGTCCTGATAGTCTGACTGCGTTTCCGCGCTAATTGTCCATTGTGTCGGGCGACCGATACCAGACCAGCGCACTCGGTACGACGTTTCCTGATCCACACTGTCAAAGGTGTTTGCGCCAACGATGAAGTCACCGATCACCGTCACATAGCGGAATTTTGTCTCTGTCGTGAGATCAGCAAACAAAGTGCTGGTCGTCAGATCAAAGTATTGCGGATCATCAACGTAATTCGTCGCAACAATCAGGTCGCCATACTGTGCAAAATTCCAAGCCGCGGTCGTCGTGTACCCTCCGGATTTGGAAACGTCATCCCAATCAGAGGTGCCGCTGTTGTATTTGTAGAGCTTACCTGCATCCCCACAGAAGAAATTCACACTTCTGTCGCTGGCAATCACCGCAATCGCAGCAAGAGGAGTACTGTCTGTCGATGAAGCGGCGTATTGCGACAATTCCTTCATCGGCAGGGAACCGCGCGCGGTCGGAAGAACGTTCTTGGCAATCTCCACAAACTCGTTGCCGATGTCTGGTTGATCAGGCACCCATTCCTGAAAGGCAAGAGGCTTTAGCGCCATGGCGAGCGCTCCTGCACATTTGCCCGCATTGCCAGCTTGGTGCTTGTGCGCTGACGAGCGGACTGATCGTTAAGGGACGCGATGCCTTCTTCATATTTCTGCTTCCAGACCGGCAGCAGTGCTGTGCGTTGAATGAAAGGCTCCGCCTGGACCAACGACCCGTACAAGTAAACGTCAGGATATCCAGTCAGTAGCCAATTGGTGGTTGCATCATCTGACAGGTTCGGCACCATCAAGTAATACAGAAATTCAATGTCATAATCGCCGTCAGGAGTTGGCGCCACTTTGAGCGTGGAGTCGCCGATTACCGTAAATGCGCGGGGACAACCGCTTGCGTTCACGTTATATTCTTGGGCCAGCTTGTCCGGCGCCAAGTAATCGATTGCGCGCACCGGATCAGTCTGCAATACAGCAGAGCGCCATCCATTGTAATCGGACGGCAACGCCACGGTGGCTGTTCCAGCAACCAACGACAGTGTTGCGCTCGTCTCGGTCTGAGTCGTCGTCAGGCGGCGGCGAATATCAGCCTCGGCCAACGCAATAAAATCCTCGGTCGACGCGGCAAAGGTCGTTTCCCCCGTTCTGCGGAGCCATGTTGCAATTGCTGATTTCAGGTCAGAGAAGTTTGCGAGCGCCATTCTATTTTTCCGTATAGCCTGAGACGTTAACAACCCCGACCGTTCCGCCGGTCCCGGATGCAGTCAGTTCGACATTCAATGCAGTGCCCGGATCGCAAATTAGCGGTCTGCGAAAGTCCAAATCGTATTCCTGGGTAAAATGGCGCTTCCAGATCGTGGTCGATCCAGACTTGATCGTGACCGTCATTACGCCAGAAACGGCAGACGAATAGCTGACAGAAACGGCGCTGACATAATGCTTCTGATTCTTCGCCTGCCCGGTCGGGGCGGATCGGGTCGCTGTGGCTGCCGCGTTGTCGGCCTCTGCCGATACGGTCCACATGCCTCGCTCAAGCTTGGCAGCTGCATAATTCTGCGCCGTTTGCATCAAATATCACCAGGTGAGGTACGAAGGAATTTGTTGTCCGGGTCGTTAAGTTTGCGCCGTGTGATTTCGCGCATCTCCGGACCAAACACAGACACGCCGGCCTCACGCGCCCACTGCTCCAGAATAACCAGCGGAATACTGGCGACGTGACGCATATTCCGAGACTGCGTGTAACCGTCATGGCTGTTGAAAAGCGACTTGTTGCGCTCGATGATCGGCTCAACGTCCTGTGTGCGCTTGACGATCAGTTTCCCATCGTCAAGGGTGGCGAGGGTGGAAATACCACCCTCGTCCTTGTCGATTTCTTCCCAAGCCATCAGAAGAAAGTCGTCTCTTCGATGACAAAGGTGAAGTTGGCAGAAACCGTGTTGGTCGATGCGCCATCAGTGATGACCTCGATCACGTCGCCAGCCTTAACGAAATTTGCCGCCGTCGGAGTTGCGGAATCCACATCCCCGGCAGCCGATCCGCTCTGCGTAATGGTCAGTGCCCCGCCGGTCACAGCCACGCCATTAACTTCGGTCGTGATTGCAGCATTGGCGGTCGCGATCGCACCACTGATAACGGAATAGATTTTTTTGATGTAACCGGTGGCCGGCGCGACGACATAAGCGCTGCCTGCGGTCGATACATCACTCAATCGAACGGTGAGATACTTCTGCGACAGAGGAGTGCTCATTTCGCCCCCGCTTTCACTTCTTCAACCTTCGGAAGCTGTTTGCCTTTATGGGCGTAACGCAGCTCGCAAAGGGTCTTGCCTTCCGCGTCCGGAACTTCAACAACATCACCCTCATAGGCTTTGCCCTTGGTCGTCCAGAGGTTCGGTACGAGAACTCGAACTTTCATAATAAAAAAGGGAGGCTTTCGCCTCCCTCTCCCTATCTTGGGTTATGCCGATGATTACGATGTGGTCAGGTCGGCAACAATGCCGTGTGCAGCTTCGTTGCACATCTGAAGGGTCCACTCGACGAGGATCTGCTTGCGTTCGCTGTCACCGGTTTTTGCAAGATCCCAGGACGCCATCGGGCGCAGCATTGCGGCCTTGAACATGTCCTTCTGAAGAAGGATCGCGTCACGGGCGCGCGAGAAGCGGTTCGGAACGATGTTGATCTCGCCAAAGTCCGAAACGTAGACGTCGGCAGACGCAATGATCTTCTTGTCATCAACGTCCTTGAACTTGGTCGCAACACCGGTAAAGCCGGAAGCTTTGCGCTTGTTGAACGGGCCAACAATCAGGGCGTCCGGCTCGCCGCCGTTTTCCCAGCAAGACTGCATCACATCAAGAAGCAAGTCCTCGGTAAAGGCGCGCTGGGTGCCGTCGGTGCGGGCATCCGTGCCATCACCGGTCGGATCCGAGCCACTGGTGCCTGCGCTGGTGTTGGTTGCCAGCCATGCCGGAATACCGGCCAGTTCGCGCGCCGTGGTGTCGTTGCCGGCCACCTTGGCGTTGTTTGCAAACAGGCTCGCTTCCATGTCGCGCTTCAGTTCTTTGGAGCGCTTCATGACCTGATAGTCAAGCTCATTGCCGCGACCCGCTTTTTTGACGGTGTCTTCCGTGCCGGTGGTGCGTGCAACCTTGTCCTGAATCTGGGTATAATTGCCCAGGCGGGTGGTTGCTGCCGACGCATCGGTGGTGGCATCGTCGCCTTCGATTACGGCGTTGGTTGCCGAAGCTGCGGCAAGCGCATCGGTCTGCCACTCGTGATTGGTGGCCGTGGCTTTGGTTTTCTTTGCCATGGTCATGCCCGGAGTTTCGGTCGGGCTGATGTCAAAGATGATGTCGGAAAGGTCTTCGCGGTTACCTACGGAATCGTAGGTCGAAAAAGTGTTACTCGGCTGTGCCATGAGATTATCCTCGCTGCTGGCGCTTCAGTTGCATAAGCGCAACGGCGTCATCGACGGACCCGCTGCGCTTGACCTGTTGACGCAGCGCCGTTTCCTTCTTCCGAGTGACTTGGGCTTTGGTCTTTTTTGTTCCCGGCTTGACCACCGGCGGCTTGCCTTCGGCCTTTTTCTCGGCCTTGGGTTTTTTAGCCATCAAGCGGTCATAGAGCATCGCACCACGGATCGCGGCGATAGCACGGCTATCACTTGCACCAGCAAGCTCTTGGGCCGTAAACCCGAGAACCTTCTGTCCATATTCGGCGATTTCTTTCTGCTCTTTGGTGCGGGTTGCAGGGTCAGACCATTCTGGAATACGCTCAAGCAAGCGCTCTTGCTCCTGCGCGAGATGTTTCTCGAAGGCCTTCTTCTGCTGTGCGGACTGTTCCTGTCGAGTGCGTTCACGTTCGGCTCCGATGGCTTGGAGCTTTTCCTGCTCCTGCTGCCAACGGGCGCGCTGTGCCGCGTATTCGACGGGGTCATCCTTGTAAAGACTGTCCCAATCCGGCTCTTTCCCGATGGACTGCTTAATCAGCCCTTCGAGCATATCGAGCCGTTCGGCATAGGTTTGGCGCTGTTGGTCGACCTCGGCACGCTCTGCTTCAAAAGCTTTGCGCTCTTCGGCAAGTGCCTGGGTCTTCCGGGTGTAGTCCTCCTGACGCAGACGGCCTTTATCCCGTTCTTCCGGGTCGCCGTCTTCGTCATCATCGGACGCGGTGTCGTCTTCCTCCTCGTCGTCGGCGTCATCCTCGTCCGGATTGCCTTCGTCGTCGGGTTCGCCCTCTTCCGCCTCGGTTTCTTCGACGTCCTCTTCTGGAACGTCTTCAACCGGCTCCTCCGGCCCGTCATCACTTTCGGTTGCACCCTTGGTGTCCGATCGCGAGGCCTGCAAACGCTCAACTGCATCATCGAGCGAGATTTCACCAGTCCCTTCCGGGGTGTTGGTGTCAAGTTCGTCCATAACTCATAACCTTATCTGTGAGTGATTGTTTACCCTGAAGCTTTCGCTCTTGGGCCGCTGTCAACTCACCCTCGGCGATATGAGTTTGAAGGTGAGAACGGACATCCTCCAATGCCTTGATCAGAGAGAATGCACGCTCTCGCACATCAACCTGATCCATGCGAGTATTAACCAAGGCATCAAGGTATTGCTGCTTCACGCCTGCAAAGGCATCTGCCATCAGGTCGTGACTCATGAGCCGCACAGCTTCTGCTGCGCGCTCTTTCTTTTCCTGCGATGTAAGGGGCATCAGAGGAGATATCTCCTATATCCGAGCTGATCGCGCCAAGCCCGCTCTTCCGGGCTGGTCGGGTCTCCCAAAAGGCCATACTGTTTGGCTTGAAATTCGACTTGCCGCGGGCTCGCTGCCTCTACGGCAGACGGCAACGACGCAGCAGATACTGTCTGTTGCGGCTGAGGTGTCGAGACAGGCCCTTCGCGCAGCAAAGGCGGATCATCGTTCTGATCGCTTTCCGCGTAATATTGCCCGCCCTCTCCGAAATCAAAGTCCGGCAGTGAAATGTCAGGCGTAAGGTCTTCCGGGCTGTAATTCCCAGCGATTAGGTTCCCACCGAACTCACCCACCGTTCCGCCCACACCCATACCGAGCAAACCCTCACCAAGCACTTGCCCGATCCGCCCCGGGTGACCGTAATTCACCGCGTCGAGAAGCTGCGCACCCCCAATGCTCAGGCCGAGCAACGGGTTGATCATGCTGCCGAGGGCTGCCGCGGCGCTCCCGCCATTCGACCGCAAAAATCCGCCTGGATTGTTGACGCCAAAGAAGTCTTTGAACCGCGAGGAGAATGCAGGGTCTTGGCCGGCCATCACATCAGAGGCCGCGTTCACGCCACCCGCAAAACCGTTAAGCTCTTCAACGGCCTTCCGATCAAGCTGTTGCAGCTCGGCCAGCTTGGAGCGCCAGTTATCTCCGCCGCTTCCGTTTCCGCCGCGATCCCCGGAGCCCGGAGTATTATCGCCAATGCCGCCGCCAGCGGCGCTTGCATCACCCCGGCTGTGGCCTACGCCTGTTCCGAAACTGCCCCCGGCCATGGCTTACGCTTCCTGCCCAACGGTAACGTATACCGTGCCCGTCCCGCTCGCCAGAATAACGGCCACGTCTTCACCGCCCGGCCATTCAAGATTGACAGCGGCACCTGCCGGGATCGGAACCCCGGCAGCGGTAGCGGTCCCTGCAAACCGGAAGAACGCTGCGCTTGCTGCCGCGTTGTAGACACGCGCGACCACGCCTTTGCCCGGTGCAATGTCCGAGCCTGTCGTGGTCGTCGCCGTGGTGGTTGATGCACTGATCGCGACCGTATCGGCCAGCTGTTGGAACGCCATGTGTCTTACTCCGGTGATGGGATGTTGCCCTGTGCGTCCGGGCTGTCTGTCATTGCCATTTTTGCGGCTTCAAGACCGGCCTCCATCTGAAGCTCCTGATCTTTTCTGCGCGCGTTCGCTGCCGCCTCTTGTGCCTCAAGTTCCATGCGGCGGTTCATCTCTTCGCGTTTAATGGCCAGCTCGCCCATGACACGCTCACGATCAATCTCGATCTTGGCGTTGGCCTCAAACTGCTTGAGCTGCTGTTGCGCTTGCGATTCCTGCTGTTTCTGCTGGATTTCAGCCTGCGCCTTCATGACTTCGGGGTTCGGCTGTTGTTGACCTTGCTGTTGCATCTGCTGCGGGTCTGGCATCGAGAAGAACGCCGAGGCATCCTTGAATCCGACCTGCTCGACCCACTTGTGCAGTGCATTGGCGTATTGTGTCATATTGACGATCGGACCGTTTGGCCCCATCACGGACATAAGAGTTTCCTGCTTGTCGATGATGGCTTGCAACTGCATCATCTGCGTTTGCTGGCTGCCACGGCCCATACCAACGTTAACGCTCACATCAAACTCGCTGGCCCAAGCAGACGGATCGACCGTCACCCATTCATTGCGCAGACGAATAACGCGCTCTTTGTCCTGATTGGCGCGAATGACCTTCAGCATTTTGCTGAAGATGCAAGCCACACCCTCCGCCGCAAGCCGTGTGATCATCTCAATACGCTGCTGTTGCAGTGACATGACCTGTGCGGTTGCCGCTGCCGTCGCATTCTGCAATAGATCCGGGTCAATGCCGTTCGCGCCAGAAATGCCCGTGCGCTTATCAATGACTTCATCAAGTTCCGAAATCATGCCGTAGCTGTGCTGCGCGACAAACGGAGTCACTTCATTCTGAATGGCTCCGATCTGTTTGACCGGAATGATTCCGCCTGGCACCGTATCCAGAAGACTTGACACATCATCAATCTGATTAAGCACCGCCTGCTTTCGCGGATTGTTTGACAGGTACAGGTTGTCAAGGGTCTGGCGATACAGCGTCGACTTGATGCGCTGGATATCCATAACCAGATCGCCAACCGACAGGCCATAATACCGATGAGGAATCGGAACCGGGCACCAATCCGAGAACGGGTCGTCCTCAACCTCTTCACGATGCAAAATGACGCCGTTCGCATCGTCGCCACCCATTACGACATGGACAAGCTCCGAAATACCATCTTCGTCCACGTCACAGCGGATATAGGCATCCGTTACCCATACTTCCTGTTCGCTGTCATCCAGCGTCGTGGTGTCGGCATCCTCCTGACCAGCCATGCGATTGCCGGCTTCGTCGTTGTGGTCGTCATTTGCAAGCGGGATGCTTTCGACCATCTCACGGTCATAACCCGCAAGGATCAGGTTCGATCTTGTTTCCGGCCGGCGGTGCGCCTTGAACCGGATGTTGCGATCAGACGCGCGCGCATCCGAGCAAATCATGAACTCTTCGGGCGGGATGTTGTCGACAACACAAATCCCCCGGACATTCTTGCGGCGGAGCGTAACGCTGTGGGTCGGCAATTCAATCTCAAGGCCGGACATCGGATCGATTGTGATCTCTGTCTCTTGTGAGTGTTCAATGACCTGAACGTCATCGCCTTCAGTCAGGAGGACATATTGGTCCTCATCAAGCCCGGTGTATGTCTCCGGTGCGCTCCAAGTTTCCTCGGTCTGCCAATAGGTTTTGGTGACGCCGCGCTTGTACATCAACCCATCCTTGATGAACTGGTACAGCACCATGAAACCATCATTATCGTGGTTGAACACGAAGTTGACGTAATCGGTTGCCTGCTTGGCTTGTGCGACGTCCTCCGGGCCGGTCGGATCAAACTCAACAACCCGCTCGGAGCTGGCAAACACGCGCATCAGCGGCGGCATCATGCTTTCGATAACGTCAAGCACATCGCGCGACACGAACTGTGAATACCCCTCGCGCTCGTCACCAAACGCCTCGCCCATGTAGTAATCAAACACATCGCGGCGATCAGACGAAATATCGCTGTCGTTATAGCTCACACTGTTGCTGATCTCGCTCGACACCAGTTGAGCAAGTTCGTCATCGCTCATTTGAGCCATGTCATACGATCCATTTTGTGTTTGGGCGAAGGTTGACGGTTGTCGTTACTGTTTCTTGAAGCGCCACAGCCAGATAACGGAAGCTGTCCGCTGCGTGGCTGGTCCAATCGTGAACCGGGCGCGGGCGGAACCCACGGCGCTTTTCATCATATTCGGCGCGATACTGTTTCAGGCATTCAAGCCCGTGATCGCAGTTCTTTTCATCAAACCAGCAGCGCGGGAGAATACGCCGGACGGCGTTAATGCCATCTTCGACATTCAGTTTCGGCGCGATGCGCGGGTTGATCCCGAGGCCTTGAAGGGTTTCGATACGGCTCCGGCCCGTGCCAAGCTCTCTGACTTCGGCGTCATGTGGCAGGATGTGATCGCCGTAGAGGTATCCTTTGTTCTGGAGAACCTCGGCGTAGTGATCGAGCCCGACGCCATTCGCTTCGTAAAAGTCAACCAGCCTGATTTCGCGGCCAACTTGCTGATAGAACCAGATCGAAGTGCTGTCGCCCATACCCAAGTCCCAAGCGGTATGGACCGGAACCGCCGCCTCGACCGGGACAGAACAAATGCGTCCCTCATCCTGCGCCGCTTCAAGCTGGTGGCCGTAATATGCCCCAAGGATTGCGGCATCAAATGAGCATTGCCATTCCTGCCGGAACAAGCTTTCGCCCATCACCGGCCCCCATTCCGCGATCATTTCCTCGCGCTCGCGGTCAAGAACGTCCTGCGGCAGCGCCATGGTCTCGCTGATCGGGGCCAGCCTTACGTGCCAGTCATCACGATCCTTGACAGCTTTGAACAGCTTGTATGCGTGGTTCTTGCCGCGTGGCGTGGTGATGAACACCGCCCAACCACCATTCTCAAGCAAGATCGGGCGGATGTAACCCCATGCCAGGGGATTGGCCAAAGCCCATTCAGAACCGACAACGCCAATAGGCGGCGAGCCCACCAACGAATTGAAGTTATCAGATCCGACAACCTGCCACGTTGACCCGTTACGGAACTTGATCAGCATTTCCTGTTCGCGGGTCGTGGCGCGAAGCTCTTTCGGAAAGGCCTCGTCAATCCTGCGCTTGCCGGTATGCGGATTGATCGCTTCCCAGATCGCTTTGCGGGCCTGTGCTGCTTCCGGCAGCATGTGCCAGTACGTACCGATGCGCTGAACAACTTGCGTTGCAGTCCAATGAAGCGCGATATCATCCTTGCCATAACGACGATGTGCAAAGATCAACGCTCTTTTCTTGCCGCTTTCCAGTGCCTGCCAATCAGGCATCTGGTAGTCACGGGGCCGCCAGTTATTCGGAAGCGTTATCGTCATCGCTGAACCGCACGACGTTCACTGTCATCGGGCCGCCGTCGGGTCCGGACAGTTCCGTTTTGTCTGTGAACATGCCGAGGTTGCGCCCGAGAAGCTCCAGCGCCTTGTTGGCCCCAGCGGCATTGAAGGTATAAGCTGGGACAATGTCACCGACTTCTGTTTGAACGAGAACAGGATTTCCAGACCGATCAGTTACTTTCTCGGCCTGCATCGATCGTTCCGCAATCGACATTAGGCGCGTAATCACCCAATCTTGGTCTGCTCTTGTGCGCTTCGTTCGCTCTGCCTGCTCTTTTTCCAGCGCTTTTGCGATTTCAGGTTTCTTAAGGTTCTCGTGACCAGTCGCGTGAGCTGTTTTCTCGCTGTACCCGGCGCGAATTGCGGCCTGAGTGGCGTTCTGGTCAATCAGGTATTCCTCGACGAACCTTTGCTGTTTGCCTGTGAGCTTCACTTGCCAGTCCTTTCGGGTGTTGGCACAAAAAATCCCGCCGAAGCGGGTTAGTTATTTGCTGCGATTTCGAATTGCGTCCCAGTACTCGCGAACAGTCGCCCGTAAGCTTGCAAGCCGCATCACGCGAAACCCTGTAAACCGGTTGTAGGTCACACAACCTTCGGGCGGAACATCCTGCGACAGGCCATAATAGACACCGACTACAAATCTATTGCTAAGCCAGCAGCGTCCAATCTTAATGGACCACGGCGCGTATGCTTTTCCGTCTCTCGCGATTAGATTTCCGCCACCATCGAGACGCATCACTTCCACCCCGCCAATTCCTCATA
>MDSZ01023421.1_pt1 | contig 18150 bp, 16 predicted proteins | sample 811201 | NCBI WGS metagenome assembly MDSZ01 (sample SAMN05326647, study PRJNA326480) | marine metagenome | isolation source: seawater | place: Indian Ocean: North | collected 2010
ATGGTCTCTGGTTTTGACAGATATTTTCAAATTGCTCCATGTTTTAGAGATGAAGATGCAAGAGCAGACAGAAGCCCAGGAGAGTTTTACCAAGTAGATATTGAAATGTCTTTTGTAGAGCAAGAGGATGTTTTTAAGGTACTTGAAAATTTAATGGTTAATTTATTTAAAAAATTTTCAAATAAAAAAATTGTTTCTGAAAGTTTTCCTAGAATTACCTACAAAGAAACTATGGAAAAATACGGGACCGATAAACCAGATTTAAGGAATCCTTTAATAATTCGTGACATAACTAATATTTTCTTGAGACCAGATGTAAAATTCGAAATTTTTAAAAAACTTGTTAAAAACGGAGCAAACGTAAAAGCAATAATCACAAAAAATACTAAAGATAAACCAAGGAGTTTTTTTGATAATATTGACAAGTGGGCAAAGGATCAAGGAGCATCTGGATTAGCTTATTTTACTTTTGAAAAAGATAAAACAATCTCTGGCAAAGGACCTGTTGGTAAATTTTTTAGTGAAGATTCTTTAAAAGAAATAATGAAAATTTGTAAAGCAGAAATAGGTGATAGCATTTTTTTAGGATGCGCCAAAATTAAAGAATTAGAAAAAATTCTTTCAAGCGCTAGGGATAAAATTGCTAAAGACTTAGATTTAATTAATGAAAATCAATTTGCCTTTTGCTGGATTGTTGATTACCCAATGTTTGAATTAGATGAGAAAACAAACAAAATTATTTTTAGCCACAACCCTTTTTCAATGCCCCAAGGTAAAATTAATGAGATTAATTTTGATAAACCATTAGAAATTAAAGCATATCAATATGATATTGTTTGTAATGGTGTTGAGCTTTCTTCTGGCGCAATTAGAAATCATATACCTGAATTAATGTACAAGTTATTTGCATTAGTAGGATACAATAAACAAAATGTAGATGAAAAATTTAGTGGGATGATAAATGCTTTAAGTTATGGAGCGCCGCCGCACGGTGGAATTGCACCAGGTTTGGATAGAATTATTATGTTATTAGCAAACCAAGAAAATATCCGGGAAATTACTTTATTTCCCATGAATCAAAACGCTCAGGATTTGATGATGAAAGCTCCCTCAGAAGTTAACGAAAAGCAGCTGAAAGAGCTTGGCATAAAAATAGATTCAAAAAAAAATTAATTTTTTGTTTTTAAATTAATCCTTACATCTGAAAGGTCTACAAGTTTTTCCTCGTAATTACTTCTAACAAAACCTTTTGATGTAATATTCTTAACGATTTTGAGAAATTTATCGTCTGTACTTTCTTCTGTAATATTTTTTGAGCTAGAAATTGAAGGTGTATGAGCTAATTCCTCTCTACCTAGATAAGAAATAGCTAGCTCTCTAAAAACGTAATCTAGAATTGATGAAGCGCTTAAAATCCTATCATTTCCTAAAACTTTGCCAGATGGTTCAAATTTTGTATCAATGAAAGCGTCTACATATTCATCTAATGGCACTCCGTACTGAAGCCCTAATGATATAGCAATAGCAAAGTTATTCATCATCGCTTTTACCAATTCACCTTCTTTATTGGTATCAATAAAAATTTCACCAATTTTTCCATCATCATACTCACCTGTATGCAAGTAAACTTTATGATCACCTATTTGTGCCTTTTGAATATAACCTTTTCTTCTATCCGGCATTTTAAATCTTGATTTATTTTTAATTTTAATATTATTTGAATTGTTAATTTTATTTTCATTCCTTGTAACAATAATTTTTTCGGTTAATTTTGTAGCTGTTTTGTTCTCAGAATTTTGATTACTAACTTCTTCATTTTTTTTGTCTCCAACTCTCTTTGTCTTCCGATTATTTAGCTTGACATCAATAACTTCAACCTCTCCATCTTTTCTTTGATCTATTTTTGATAATTCATTGTCATTTAAATCGTTTAAAGAATGAACAGTTTTAAAAGTACAAGTGTAATAAGTCTCTACAATAAATTTTTTCATAATTAAATGGAATCTTTAGCCCTTATGATATATATAAATAATTATCAGTGTCTATTAATTATTATACAATTTTAAATTGTGTGGATTTAAAATATTTTTGCAATGATATTTAAAACAATTTTTACATGGTGGAATAAACATACTCTGGGAACATATTTAAAAACATTATTCTTTGGAAAATTTGTTGGTAAAGATGAATTTGGAAACAAATATTATAAGAATAATAAAGATAATGAGAGGTGGGTAATATATGCAAATGAAATTGAAGCAACGAGAATAACTTCTGAATGGTACTTATGGATTCACCATACAACAGATAAAATACCAAGTAATAATGAAGTAAAATTTTCTTGGCAAAAAAAACATTCAGAAAATAAAACTGGTACTAAGGATAGTCATAAGCCAATTAAAATTAAAAAAAATTCTTCCCCAAAAAAATATGAAACTTGGAAATAAATTATTTTTTTTATCAATATTATTTTTATTTACTCCTAATAAAATTATTACGGAGGAAAAAATTACTTCAACTCCTCTTATTAATTTAAATCAAATAAAACCTAGTTTTGAAGAGCAAGATGGAAAAAATGAGAATTTAAATAAAAAAAAAGCTCTTCAAAAAAAGGTTAATAAAAATGTTTCTCTCAAAACACCTCATGCAGTTTTAATGGGATTAGATAAAATTACAGCAAAATCTTCTAAAATCATAATAAACTTAAATGAAATTGAAAGTTTTGGTTCGTTAGAGATAAAGATTTTGAAATGTGGAAAAATTAAAGAAAACAATAAATTAAATGATGTTGCTTATATGCAGGTGAAGGATTTGACTAAAACTGAAAACGAAAAAGTTTTTATCTTTAATGGCTGGACTTTCTCCTCTGATCCGAGTATTACTCCTTTCGATCATGCTATATATGATCTTCAACTAATTAATTGTAATAACGTTTAATAAAATTTTTCTTTACCGAGCCAGTTAGTATCAAAAGTTGAGTCAATAAATTTTTTATGGTTTAAAATTTTTTTATGCAAGTCAATTGTAGTTGTTATTCCCTCTAAAACAAATTCATCTAATGATCTTAATGTTCTTTGTATTGCTTCAGTACGATTTCTTCCCTTACAAATTACTTTAGCTATCAAACTGTCATAATAAGGAGTAACCTTGCATCCTTGAAAAATAGACCCATCAACTCTAGTTCTAAATCCAGACGGTTGATGACATACACTGATTACTCCAGGACTTGGTTGAAAATCTAAAGCAGGATTTTCAGCATTTATTCTACATTCAATTGAATGTCCTCTAGGCATTATATCGTTTTGGTTTAAAGCAGTATTTCCGGTAAAAGCAATCCATAATTGTTCTTTTACAATATCAATACCAGTTTGAACCTCTGTCACTGGATGCTCAACTTGAACTCTCGTATTCATTTCTAAAAAATAAAATTTACCATTTTCGAAAATAAATTCTACTGTACCTGCACCTTCGTAGTTTATTTGTTCAACCATTTTGACAGTCTTATTAAGCAAATCTTTTCTTTGTTCTTCATTTATTACTGGACTTGGAGTTTCCTCAATTAATTTTTGGTGCCTTCTTTGAACTGAACAATCTCGTTCACCTAAATGAACAGTTCTATTCTTACCAGACATTATCTGAACCTCAATATGTCTTGGATTTTTAAAATATTTTTCGATATATAATTCATCATTTCCAAAAAATTTTTTTGCCTCATTTTTTGCTGTAAGATATAAATTTTCTAATTGGCTTTCTTCCTCGACGATTTTCATACCTTTTCCACCACCGCCTCCTGCAGCTTTAATTAAGATAGGATATCCAATTCTTTTACTAATAGATTTAGCTTCTTCTAAAGATTTTACGCCTCCTTCAGAGCCATCAATAATAGGGAGACCATATTTTTTTGCGATCTTCTTTGCTTCAATCTTATCACCCATTTTAGAAATAATATTTGCACTTGGACCTATAAACTTAATACCATGTTTATTGACAATATCTGAAAATTTAGCATTCTCTGATAAAAAACCATATCCTGGATGTATTGCCTCTGCTCCAGTAAGATCAACAGCAGACATTATTGAGGAAATATTTAAATAACTATTTTGTGGTTGATGTGAACCTATGCAGACACTTTCATCAGCTAATCTTACGTGCATTGAGTCAGAGTCGACATCTGAATGAACTGCTACAGTCTTAATTCCCCATTCTTTACACGCTCTTATAATTCTAACAGCTATTTCTCCTCTGTTAGCAATCAATACTTTTTTAAACATTTTTACTTTAAAAGAATTAGTGTTTGACCAAACTCAACTGCCTGTCCATCTTCGACTAATATTTTTTTTACTTCTCCATCAGAGGTTGATGGAACATGATTCATTGTCTTCATAGCCTCGACTATCATAACCGTCTGTCCTTTTTTAATTTTATCTCCGACTTTAACGAATTTTTTTGCTCCTGGCTCAGGAGCTAAATAAGCAGTACCAATTATTGGAGACTTAACTCGAATAGTATCTACTTCATCAGAATCTTTCAATACTGTTTTATTTTGTGAAACTACTGCGCTAGTTGTTTTTGAGGGCTCTACTCCTATTGGAATTTTTGAAACTTTTATTTTAGTTTGACCATCCTGGTATTCTAATTCTGAAAGATTAAATTCTTTTAAATTGTCAACTAGCTCCTTTATAAGTTTTTTGTCAATTTTCATTTTTTTAAATATCCTATCATTGCGTCTAAAGCCATTATGTAACCTTTATCACCGAAACCACAAATTACTCCTTTTGCTACTTTACTAATTAATGATTTATGTCTGAATTCTTCTCTATTATAAATATTACTTATATGCAATTCAATAATTGGAATCTTAAGTATTTTCAAAGCATCGTGAATTGCTACTGAGGTGTGAGTGTAACCTCCTGCATTGATAATCAAACCATTATGTTTATTTCTAGACTCTTGGATTTTTTCAACCATTTCACCTTCAATATTAGATTGAAACATTGTAAGAGATAAATCTTTTTTAATTGCGTAATCTTTACATTTTTTCTCAATATCCTGTAAAGTAAAATTTCCATATTGATTTTTTTCTCTTTCACCTAAAAGGTTGAGATTTGGCCCGTTAAGAATTATAATTTTTTTCATTGATACTTATTTATTATTATTGATTAACTGAATTATGGCAAAAATACAATTAAATGGTAAAAAAATTTCAATTAGGCCAAATTTATCTATATATGATTTATTGAAAAAATATAAACTAACTAACAAAAAAATAGCTATTGAGTATAACGGAACAATTATTCCAAAATCTAGATTTAAAAAAAGATATTTAAAAGATAAAGATATAATAGAAATTGTTAATTTTATTGGAGGAGGGTAAATGAAAAAAGATATATTTAAAATTGCAGGTATAAAACTGAAATCTAGATTAATAGTAGGAACAGGAAAATATAAAAATTTTTTAGAAACAGCTAAAGCAGTAAATGCTTCAGGGGCTGATATGGTTACAGTAGCGGTTAGAAGGGTAAATATATTAGATAAAAAAAAACCTTTGTTAACCGATTATCTTAATCCTAAAAAAATAATTCTTTTGCCTAATACTGCAGGATGTTTTAATTCTAAAGAGGCTTTAAGAACTTTAAGACTTGCTAGGGAAATGGGTGGTTGGAAATTAGTCAAGTTGGAGGTCTTAGGTGATAAAAAAACTTTATATCCAAATATGATAGAGACAGTTAAATCAACAAAAACTCTTGTTAAAGAAGGATTTAAAGTTATGGTTTATTGCACGGATGATCCAATATTAGCTAGAAAATTAGAAGATTGCGGTGCTTCTGCAATTATGCCTTTAGCTTCACCTATAGGTTCAGGATTAGGTATACAAAATAAAGTAAATATTTCTATAATAATAAAGCAATCTAAAGTACCAGTGATAGTAGATGCTGGTATAGGCACCGCCTCAGACGCAACTATTGCTATGGAACTAGGATGTGATGGTGTGTTAATTAATAGTGCAATAGCGAATTCTAAAAATCCACAATTAATGGCAAAAGCTTTTAAAGATGCTGTAGCATCTGGGCGTAATTCTTATCTGGCGGGAAGAATGAAAAAAAACTATTTTGCTAAAGCTAGCTCTCCTACTTTTGGATTGATTTAATTTTTTTCTTTCTTCTTACCCACAAAGTTCTTAATTCTGATTTTAACTTAGTTCTCGAATTTTCTTTTTTGTTTAATTTTTTAGTTTTCTTTTTTTTCTCTAAAGAAGTTTTTTTCAATTGAATAATGCTATTTATATTTTCAACTTTATTTAAAAGTTTTTTTGATTTATTGAATAATTCTATCTGATATTCAGGGATAATTAAATTTTCGTTAGATAAAAGTTCAATTTTAAAAGAATATTTTTTTTGAAAATATTTTAACTCCTCCTGTAAATTTTTTTCAATAAAAAGATTAACTTTTTCCGGGATATGACACTTGATTATTTTAACCTTGTCAGTGAAAGCTAAATGCTGAACCTTTTTTAATATTTTTTGTGAAAACGATCCAAGAGAAAGTTGTGTTTCCCATCTAATTGAACTTTCACGCAATCTTTGACGCGTCATTTCAAGTAAACCAAAATTACTTATTCTTCCGGTCTGTATTCTTGCTCTGTCTTTCCGAATACTTTCTCGCATTTTTTTTTCAACTGTTCTCCTATTGTAAAAATTCAACATATCAATAAAATCAATTACAATTAAACCAGATAAGTCTCTTAATTTGATCTGACGAGCTATTTCTTCTGCAGCTTCTAAGTTTGTATTTAAAGCAGTTTTTTCTATATTTATTTGTTTTGTAGATTGTCCAGAATTTATATCTATAGATACCAAGGCTTCAGTAGGATTAATTACTATATACCCACCGGATCTAAGTTTAACAGTGGGTTCATAAATATTATTTAACTCTCTTTCAATGTTAGCATCATGAAACAATGGTATTTTTCCTCTATACTTTTTTATATTCTTAACACTTTTTGGCATCAACTCTTTCATAAATTTTTTTGCCTTTTGATATGCATCATTTCCCTCTATATAGACATTTTTTGTGTCGTTATCGAATGTGTCTCTTAAGGTTCTTTTAATTATATCGCCTTCTTCGTAAACGAGTGAGGGAGCATTAGAATCTAAAGCTTTTTCTTTAATTTCTTCCCAAGTTTTAATTGTATTTTGAAAGTCTTTTTCGACTTCTTTCTTTGTTTTATTAGCACCTGCAGTTCTTACAATTACACCCATACTCTTTGGAATGTCTATTTCATTAAGTATATTTCTAATTTTTTGTCGATCAGATGAATTAAAAATTTTTCTTGAAATTCCTCCTCCTTTAGGAGTATTAGGCATCAATACAATATATTTTCCAGCTAGAGAAATAAAAGTTGTTAAAGCAGCACCTTTTTGACCTCTTTCTTCCTTGATGACTTGAATTAAAACAACTTGCCCAGGTTTTATAACTTCTTGAATTTTATATCGTTTTATTCCATATGAGGATTTAACTTCCTCTCTATATTCTTTTTTTTCAACTTCATCATTTTTTACAATTGAATTGTCATCATTTTTATTTATTTCATCAATTGAAATATTATCAGTAATTGAATTTTCAGGTAGTGTTTGTAAATTATTTTCTTGATTAGAATTAATAGCTTTATTCTTTAAATCCTCTCTTATTTTTTCCTCTACTTCTTTGATCTTTTCTTTGTCTTCAGAGGGAACCTGATAGTAGTCAGATTGGATATCATTGAAAGCTAAAAAACCATGTCTATCTCGTCCAAAATTCACAAAGGCTGCTTGTAAAGATGGTTCAACCCTGCTTATAGTGCCAAGATAAATATTATTTTTAAAGTTTAAATTATTCTTATCTTCAAACTCATATTCTTCAATTGAATTATTTGATTTAAGAACAATACGTGTTTCGTTAGGATGCGATGCATCGATATATAAATTTTTTTCCATTTTGGTTGAATTCCTTTTAATTTGGTGAAATCTATTAAGTTTAAATTTGTCATAAATTCATTTTATACATTTTTTAAGATAAATACACATATTTAAATTATTATGCCTAAAGAAAGTCAAAATTATTAATAATTATATAGCAAATGTTTAAATTTCTTAATTTTTCACTTAAATTTATTATTATATTTGTATTAGTTCTAATCTTTTTTGCCTTATCAACTTTATGGTATTTTTCTATAGGTTTGCCAGATTACAAAAAACTATCTAACTATCAACCTCCGATTTCAAGCAGAGTTTATTCTGAGGATGGAAAATTGATTGCAGAGTATGCTGTACAAAAACGTTTATTTGTTCCTTTTGAGTCTATACCTGATGTAGTGATAAATTCATTTTTATCTGCTGAAGATAAAAATTTTTTTAGTCATCCTGGCATTGATGCAAAAGGTATATTAAGAGCCGTTATAAACAATTTAAAAAATATAACCCAAAAAAAAAGGTTAGAAGGCGCCTCAACTATTACTCAGCAAGTTGCTAAAAATTTTCTTTTGACAAATGAAGTTTCTTTAAAAAGGAAAATAAAAGAGGCAATTTTAGCCTTTAGAATTGAGAGAGCTTATTCTAAAGAGAGAATTTTAGAATTATATCTTAATCAAATATATCTTGGACAAGGAACATATGGTATCGCAGCAGCAAGTCTAGAATATTTTGATAAATCAATTAAAGAATTGAATTATCCTGACGCAGCCTTGTTAGCAGCCCTACCTAAGGCACCGAGCAAGTATAATCCGTACAAATTTCCAGACGTTGGAAAATTTAGAAGAGATTTAGTTTTAAAGAATTTAATGGAAAATAATTTTATTTCTAAAAAAGAATTTGAAAATTTTAAAAATACAAACCTTAAATTAAAAAAAAGAAAAATTGAAATTGTAAATGAAGCAAATTCTTACACCGAGGAGGTAAGAAGAATTGTTAACGAAAATTATGGTTTTGAAAAATTATATTCTCAAGGTTTAAGCGTTAGAACTCCTTTAAATATAAATTATCAAATTCAAGCAATAAAATCTCTAAGAGAAGGAATAGAAGAATATGACAAAAGACACGGCTGGAGAGGACCAATTGCAAATAAATTTAAAAACAAAAATTGGAAAGACAAAGTAAATAAATTTAAATTAGACCCATCTTTAAATTGGGAAGTAGCTGAAATAATTAGATTAGATGACTCTTTAATCAATTTTAAAATAACTTCCGGAAAATCAGAAAATCAAATAGAAAATTTAATGTTAAAAAATATTAAATGGACCGTGCCTAAAAATAAAAGTATTAAAGATAGGTACAAAATAGGAGATATCATTTTTGTTAAAAAAGAAAAAAATTTTTGGTCAATAAAACAATACCCTAAAGTAAATGGAGGCATTGTTGTAATGGATCCTTTCACAGGTGATGTAAAAGCCTTAGTCGGTGGATTTAATTTTAAATCAAGTGAATTTAATAGGGTTACACAAGCAAATAGACAGCCTGGCTCAGCCTTTAAACCTATCGTATATGCAGCTGCTTTAGAGAACGGATTTTCTCCTAACTCAATAATATTAGATGCTCCTTTTGTAGAAAGCCAAGGAGTAGGACTTAAAAATTGGAAACCAGAAAATTATGGGAAAAAATTCTATGGACCATCTACTTTGCGAAAAGGAATTGAATACTCTAGAAATTTAATGACTATTAGAATTGCAAAGATATTAGGTTTAAATAAGATTTTGGAATTATCAAAAAATTTAAATATCTATCAAGAAATTCCAGAATTGCTTTCAGTCTCTCTAGGTGCGGCTGAAACAACTTTATTAAATTTAACTTCTGCTTATTCTTCTTTTGTTAATGGTGGAAAAAAAATTGAACCGTCATTAATCTCAAGAGTTCAAGATAGGAGAGGAAAAACAATTTTTAAAGTTAAAAATAGAGATTGCTCAGGTTGTGATAAATTTGTAAATCAAGAAAAAATTTTTCCCAATATAGTATTTTCTAATAAACAAGTTTTCAGTGAGGAAACAGCTTATCAAATGACTTCAATTCTGAGTGGAGCTGTAGAAAGAGGTACAGCAAAAAAACTTAAATCTCTTAATGTTCCCATTGCAGGCAAAACAGGCACAACAAATAATAACTATGATGCATGGTTCATTGGTTTTTCTTCTAATTTAGTAATTGGTGTATATGTTGGTTTCGATAATCCAAAATCACTAGGAAAGTTTGAAACTGGTTCTAAAGCCGCTTTACCAATATTTAAGAAATTTGTTGAAAAAACACTTTTTAAAGAAGATTTTAAAGAATTTAAAATTCCCGAAAATATTTTTTTAACATCGTTAAATTACGATACAGGGCTGAAATCTACATTAGGTGATAAAAATACAATTATAGAGGCTTTAAAAATAAGAGATATTAACAATACAACCAATAATAATTTAATTTCAATTAACAAGCATGATAATCTAATTAAGTTTAGGCAATTTTATTAATGGAAAACATTGAAACTAAATTTGAATTAGCCCAAAAAACTCTTAAAAATATTTGGGGGTATCTTTGATAAGCATAAAGTTTATCTTCAACTAAAAGAAATAGAAAATACTCTTTCTAAAGAAAATTTTTGGAAAGATAAAGATTTAGTAAAAAGAACAATAAAACAAAAAAAAGTATTAGAATTAATTTCTTCGGGTTATGAAAACGCTCAAAGGGAATTAAAAAATTTGAAGGATTTATTTAAATTAGCAACTGATGAAAAAAATGATGAAACAGTCGAAGATTGTAAATTAAAAATAGAGGAAATTTTAATTAATTTAAAAGAGTTGGAAACTAATTGTTTTCTCTCGGGTGAAAATGATGATCTAAATATTTATTTAGAAATACATGCCGGCGCAGGTGGAACTGAAAGTCAAGACTGGGCTGATATGCTTCGGCGAATGTACATGAAGTGGTTTGATAAAAAAAAATTTAAATATGAAATTATAAGTGAGCACAAAGGTGAAGAAGCCGGAATTAAATCGTCTACAATTAAAGTTGATGGTGATTATCTTTATGGACTAATGAGATCTGAGTCAGGAGTGCACAGGCTAGTAAGAATATCGCCTTTTGATAGTGGAGCTAGAAGACACACAAGTTTTGCGAGTGTTTGGGTTTATCCTGCTATTGAAGATAATATTAAGATTAATATTGATGATAAAGATTTAAGAATTGATACTTATAGATCTAGTGGAGCTGGCGGGCAACACGTAAACACGACTGATAGCGCAGTAAGAATTACACACATACCAACAAAAATTGTTGTTCAATGTCAAAATGAGAGATCCCAACATAAAAATAAAGAAACTTGTTATAAAATGCTTAAAGCTAGGCTTTATGAGCACGAAATACAGAAAAGAGAAGAAAAAAATCAAAAAGAATTAAATTCAAAAACAGATATAGGATGGGGACATCAAATTCGATCTTATGTTTTACAGCCTTATCAGCTTGTAAAAGATTTGAGAAACAAAACTGAGAACACCAATCCAGATAGCGTTCTTAACGGAAATATTGATCAATTTATTCAGGAAGGAATCAAAAATAAATAATGAGAAAAATATTTTCAACAATAATTTTTTTATTATTATTTTTATTTATATTTTTTATCATCACTTTATCAACTATTGGTATTAATACAAACAAATTTAATAATTTGATTTCACAAAAAATAACCCAGTCTAATAATAACATTCAATTAGATTTTAATTCTATTAAATTTAAATTAGATATTAAAAAAATTAGTTTGTTTATTGAAACAATTAAACCAACAATTAAGTATGCTAATTCTGTAATCCCAGTAAATGAAATAAAAGTTTACATAGATTTTATTACCTTGCTTAAATCAGAGCCGAAAATAAAAAACATATACATATCTTCTGAAATTCTAGATATCATTCTAATAAAAAAATTATTTAAAAATTTTAAACCGTCAAATTTAGCCAGTTTTGTAAATCATAAATTAACTGAAGGAAAACTGAAAACTGAGATTGAAATTTATTTCAATGATGAAAATTTATTAGAAAATTTTATTGCTAAAGGATCTGTAATTAATTTAAAAGCTAAAATTTTAAGAGATTTTGATTTAGAAAAAGCAAATTTTAAATTTTTTGCCGATAAAACTGATATATTGTTAAAAAATTTTAATGGAAATATAGGACCATTCAATATATTCGATGGTGATCTTAAAGTTGATTTTTTTAAAGGTGTTAATCTAAAATCAAATTTTACATCAAGTTTAAAATATAATAAGAAAAACTCAAATTTTTTTGATACCTTTAACAATTACGATTATTTAAACAATCTTTTTGATATTAATGCAAATCTAAATAATACTTTAGAAGTTAGTTTTGATAGCAATTATAAAGTTAAAAAATATTTTTTTAAAACCAATGGAAAAATTTCAAAAGCTTCCTTTAAATTAAAAGAGCCTCAAAAGACTTTTCTTTCGAACAAAAAAATTGATGAAGTATCTTTTATAGATACAAAAATTGAGTCAAACTTTAACTCAAAAAATAACACCTCACAAATTTTTGGAAAATACTCTTTAAATGGAAAAAATTTTTTACCATTTAATTTGGAAAATAGTTTTAAAAAAGAAATTTTAAAACTAACTATAGCTGCAGAATATGATCAAGATTTAAAATTCGAAATTATAAATTATGAAAAAGACCCAAGTACAATTTCAGAAATTTCAATAGATTTATATAAAGATAAAGAAAATATCAACATACAAAACCTTGATTACTCTGAGGGCAAAAATTCAATATCTTTTAAAGATTTAAAATTTAATAAAAAAAATTTTTTATCTTTAAATGAAATTTTAGTAAAAACGAATAAAGATGGTCGAGAAAATAACAATTTTTCGATAAAACTGAAAAATAAATTTATCGTTAATGGTAATATTTTTGATGCGAGAAATTTACCTAAAATTTTAAACAGATCATCGGAGAATAGTATCTTTAAAAATATTAATAAAGAAGTTGAAATTAATCTTAGAAATATTGTAGCACCGCTCTCTAATAAAATGAAAAATTTTACACTGATTGGCAAGATTGAAAACGGTAAATTTACTAAAATTTCCTCTAAAGGTGATTACGGAAATAATAATTTTTTAGATATTTCATTAAAAAATGACAAATTAGGTAAAAAAAAATATTTAGAAATTTATTCTGACTTAACTAGACCGCTTTTAACCGAATTTAGTTTTTTTAATGGTTTAACCGGAGGAAACTTACTTTACTCGTCTATAATTGAAAAAAATAATTCTAATTCAAAACTTGTTATTGAAAATTTTAAAGTAGTGAATGCTCCTGGAATGGTTAAGCTGCTTTCACTTGCTGACTTAGGTGGCTTGGCGGATCTAGCTGAAGGAGAGGGTATTTCCTTTGATGTTTTGGAAATAAAAATGGAAAAAAATAAAGATACACTTAAAATAAATGAAATTTTAGCACTCGGCCCAAGCATCTCTGTTCTGATGGAAGGCTATCAGGATAAAAAAGTAACGAGTTTGAGAGGTACTCTTATACCTGCTAAAACGCTTAATAATATGATTTCTAAAATCCCTGTTATAGGAGATATCATTATTCCTAAAGAAATTGGAGAGGGTTTGTTTGGAATAAGTTTTAAAATGAAAGGGCCAAAAGGAAAAATTAAGACTACAATAAATCCTATAAGAACAATAACACCAAGATTTATTCAAAAAATTATTGATAGAAAAAAATATAATTAAATTAATTTCAAAAGATAATGTTTCTTTTTTCCACAAGAAATTTTTAAAATTTTTCCTTTAAAATCATCAATTTCAATAATCTTATTCTCATTACTCACTAAAATATCATTAATCTTAATACCTTTATTTATTATTATCCTTCTAGCCTCACTTTTTGATGAAACAATTCTGTTCTCGGCTAGAAAATTTAATAAACTCATTCCATGATTAATTTTATTTTGATTAATCTTTATTTCTGGTAAATATTTTCCAAATCCGTCACCTTCAAATGTTTCTCTTGCTGTTTGTTCTGCCTTTTCTGCAGCTTTGTTTCCATGAAGAATCTTTGTTGCTTCATTAGCTAAAATTATTTTAAGCTTATTAATATTTTTTTCTGAATCACAAATTTTATCTATATAATTTGTATCTAATTGAGTAAAAAAATTAAGAAATTTTTTTACATCTCGATCATCAGTGTTTCTCCAAAATTGCCAATAATCATATGAGGAGAATAGGTTTTCATTAAGCCAAATTGCCCCTTTTTCGGTTTTTCCCATTTTCGCTCCAGATGCCAGTGTAATTAACGGTGAGGTTAGTCCATACGATTCTTTTTGTAAAATTCTTCTTATTAAATCTACTCCATTTACTATATTCCCCCACTGGTCTGACCCACCAATTTGAAGAATACAATTTTTAGATTTAAATAATTGATAAAAATCAAAAGCTTGTAAAATCATATAATTAAATTCCATGTAACTTAGCGACTGCTCTCTTTCCAATCTTAGTTTAACACTATCAAATGTTAGCATTTTATTTATAGTGAATTGGCTACCGATATCTCTTAGAAATTTAATATAATTTAATTTTGTTAACCAATTTGCATTGTCAATATATAAAGGCTTAGTTTTTTTGTTCGAATTATCTAAAATTTTACTAAAAACTTTTTTTATACTTTTAATATTTTTTTTTATTTCTTTCTGTGATAACATTTTTCTAGTAACATCTTTACCTGATGGATCACCTATTAAAGTTGTTCCTCCACCCATCAACACGATAGGTCTATGTCCGTATTTTTGCATTAGCTTTAATATCATTATTTGTAAAAGACTACCGACGTGCAAACTCTTAGCAGTACAATCGAAACCTATATAACCAGAAATTGATTTTTTTGAACAAATTTCACTTAATTTATCAAAATTTGTACATTGGCTTAGATAACCTCGCGATTTCATCTCTTCCAAAAAATTATTTTTCATAGCACATTTAGTTTAAACTACTATTATACGAAAATTGTTATAAATAAATAAAAATATGCAGAAAATATATACATCTTTAGGGCTAATGAGCGGTACATCAGGAGATGGTGTTGATGCCTCTATAATTGACACTAACGGCAATAATCAATTTGATGTAATTATAGACAAGTATTTTGAGTATGATTCTAATATATTTAAAGAAATTCATAATTTAAAAGAAAAGATTTTAAATGCTAACGATTTAGAGAAGCTAAATGACGACCTAAAAAAATTAGAGAGAAATATTACCTTATTTCATGCAAAAATTTTTAAAGAGCTTGAAAAAAAAAAAAATATTTTTTTAATTGGTTTTCATGGTCAAACTATTTACCATAATGCTGAACAAAAAATTTCAAAACAATTAGGAAATGGAAGATTATTAAGTCAATTAACTAATAAAAAAGTTATTTTTAATTTTAGAAAAAACGATATTCTAAATGGCGGTGAAGGAGCACCATTAACACCCGTTTTTCACAATTTAATTGTAAATCAAAATAAAATTCAAAAACCTTTAGGAGTTCTTAATATTGGCGGAATTTCAAATATTACTATTATTGATAAATCAAATAATCTTTCAAAACTAATTAGCAGGGATGTGGGGCCTGGAAATTGTTTAATTGATAGCTGGATAAGAAAAAATTCTGATGAAAAATTTGATTATAACGGAAAATTAGCAGATAGCGGTAACGTGAATGAAATAATTTTTGAGCAAGCACAGGAGCTTTACTTAAATAGAAGAAATAAAAAAAAACTTTCTTATGATATCAATGATTTTGATATTTCTTTTGCCAGAGGATTGTCAATTGAGGATGGCGCTGCAACTTTGACTGAATTCACTTCAAGTATTATTAGTGAAACCATATTATCATTATTTAAGAATTTGAATATAGAAATTCCAAAAATTTTAATTTGCGGTGGTGGAAGAAATAATAAAGTTTTAATTAAATCAATAATAAATAAATTCCCAAAAAAAATAGATTTCCAATTAATTGATGATTATGGAATAAGTGGTGATTTTATCGAGTCGCAAGCTTTTGCTTTTCTTGCAATTAGATCGTATTTAAAATTACCAATTTCTTATCCTTCAACAACTAATTGCTCTAAACCTTGTACTGGAGGAGAACTAATAGAGAATTAAATCAAAGCAGTTTTATCTTTTAAATATTTTTCTATTTCTGATCTAAGTTCTTTCTCTTTATTTTTAAAAAAATGATTTGAATTTTTTATTTTTGAAAAAAGTACTTCAACACCCTTTTGATTTTTTATTCTGTTATCTAATTCTTTAATACTTTCTTCATTAACAAGTTCATCGTTTTCACTATAAATTACTTGACCTGAGGTTGGGCAAGGCGCTAGAAAAGAAAAATCATAAACGTTAGGCTGTGGAGAAACTGCAATAAAATTATTCACTTCAGGTCTTCTCATTATAAGTTGCATACAAATTAATGATCCAAATGAAAAACCCGAAACCCAGCATTGACTATAGTCTAAATTCTGCCTCTCTATCCAGTCTAAAGCAGCAGCAGCATCTGACAACTCTCCTTGTCCGTTGTCAAAAACACCATCACTTTTTCCTACACCTCTAAAATTTACTTTTATTACTGAAAATCCATTCTCTAGAAAAATATTATACATTAATTGCACTATCCTATTATTCATTGTTCCACCGTATTGAGGATGTGGATGTAAAACGATTGCAACTGGTGAACCAAATTTTGGATTTTTGTAATACTTAGCTTCTAATCTTCCAGCTGGCCCAGGTATAAAAATTTCCAAACTTTTTGGTTTCATAATTGATAATGATTACTATTAAAAAAAAAAGTACAGATTTATATCACGTTTTTATGCGACAAATTTTTTTTTTTAATCCTGACTTAAATAGTAGGAATTAATCTAAAATTATTATATTACAACGTTAATTTATGAAATTAACAAATAAAGGAAGATACGCAGTTATGGCTATGGCTGATTTAGCCTCTAATACCAGCAATGGACCTATAAGCTTATCCGAAATTTCTGTAAGACAGAACATTTCATTAGCGTATTTAGAACAAATATTTATAAAATTAAAAAGCAATAAATTAGTTAAAAGTTCTAGAGGTGCTAGTGGAGGATATGTACTTGATAAACCAGCTTCGGATATAAAATTATCTAATATAATTCATGCCGTGAACGAAGAAGTAAAAACTCTCAATTGCAAAAAAAATTCTAAAAGGGGTTGCAACAATAAATCTTCCAAGTGTATCACTCATAATCTTTGGGATCAGTTAGATCAACATATTAATGGTTTTTTTGAAAAAGTAAAACTACATGATTTAACAAAACATAACATTAAATAAAATGAAAAGTGAAGAATTAAAAAATCGAGAATATAAATACGGTTTTACGACGGACATTGAAAATTTTAAAGCTCCAAAAGGTCTTTCAGAAGAAACCATTAGATTCATTTCTAAAATTAAAAAAGAACCTCAATGGATGTTAGACTGGAGATTGAAAGCATTTAATAGATTAAAAGTTTTAAAAGAACCTAATTGGCAAAAACCAAAATATCCAAAAATTAATTATCAGGATCTTTACTACTACTCAGCTCCCAAAAGCATGAAAGATAAACCTCAAAGCTTAGATGAAGTAGATCCCAAACTTATAGAAACTTATAATAAATTAGGTATTCCTTTGAATGAGCAAAAAAGATTAAGTGGTGTTGCAGTAGATGCAGTTTTCGACTCAGTTTCAGTAGCAACAACATTTAAAGGTGAATTAGATAAAAAAGGAATAATTTTTTGTCCAATATCTGAAGCAATACAAAAACATCCAGATCTAGTCAAAAAATATCTTGGTTCCGTCATACCTATAAGCGATCATTTTTTTGCGACTTTAAATTCTGCAGTTTTTACCGATGGGTCCTTTGTTTACATTCCACCAAACACAAGATGTCCAATGGAACTATCAACATATTTTAGAATCAATGCCTCCGAGACTGGTCAATTTGAAAGAACCTTGATTATCGCTGATAAAGGTAGTTACGTGAGTTATTTAGAAGGTTGTACAGCACCTATGAGAGATGAAAATCAACTTCATGCAGCAAATGTAGAATTAATTGCTTTAGATGATGCAGAAATAAAATATTCTA
>MDSZ01038644.1_pt1 | contig 18150 bp, 33 predicted proteins | sample 811201 | NCBI WGS metagenome assembly MDSZ01 (sample SAMN05326647, study PRJNA326480) | marine metagenome | isolation source: seawater | place: Indian Ocean: North | collected 2010
AAGAAGAAAATAATCATGAAGGGATAAGCGTCGTCGTCCCCGGCGTTGTCCCTTGGCTTCCAACTGATGGCTTCAACATGTTCCAAGTTCACCAGTCCGTTCACTGTGCGGATGTAGGTCTTCATTCAATCACTCCCTGCATGGACTCCCATGTTCTCATGTCTTCCCACACTTCATCGGGTATGCTGTCTACAATCAAGCGTAGCCGCTTGACTTCTTTCTGTGCTTTGCGTAGTGCAATCATTGTTCCTTTCATGTTTCATCACCACTTCACTGCGCTGTACAGGCGAGCGTACAGGTTTTTGATTTGGCTAAGCATTTTTCCAAGAGCGACCGGGTCGCCCTCAATGGTAGAACAGTAACCTTCATGGCTCGTATGTTGAAGCCTTGGGTCATCGTAGTCAATCACTTCTTTCAGTGTAGGAAGCAAGTCTTCTAACTCACCAATCATGTAGTGGATTGTGTCAACCACCACACCTTGTTCATCTGTCAGTTCGCTGTATGTCGTTCCTTTTTCAATCGTCACTTTCATGTTTCATTCCTCCTTCATGTCTTGTGGTTCCCAGTACACATCATCACTCACGAGTTCATTCCATTTGTTGTGGATGTACTTCGCCACATACTTGATGGTGTGAGGCTTTTCACGAATCCACTTATCCGCAAAACGCTTATTCTCATTACCCCACACATCACCTTCGCATTGGTGGTCGGTACACATCTCATGTTCTTCCTTCAAGCCTTCATCTGCACAAGTGCAAAGCATAATCATGTAACTTACTCCCATGTTCATTCCTCCTTGTTCTCTCCGTAGTAGAGCATGTGGCACAGTTCAATTCGTGCATCGGGGTCGTTCATCACAGCGTTGATAGCCGCCATGTTTTCAAGGTCAAGCACGCCAAGCGGCCCGCTTTTCCCAATCCCCGGTTTGTAGCCGAGGCTACACTTGAGCATGGCCGTGAAGAGTTCTTTCACGGCTCGTACCGAACCCGAAGGGTACGGGTCGTTCAGCAGTTCTGCAATCTGTTCTTTCGCTTGTTCAATCTGCATGTGTCATTCCTCCTCGTTGTAGCGGTAGCGTTCACTGGCTGGCCAAAGGCGCAGGCCATCCTCGGTGTCCATGAACCGATAGAACTCCTTGCGGTGTGGCTCATAGTCGTCGGCATTGTCCAAGTCGTGCGTCTCGTCAACGAGCAACTTGAGCAGGCCCAGTGCTGCACGCTCCGGTGTTTGAGAGCCGCCGCCGCTGAGAACGGCAGTCGTGCTTCCATTGCACCACTTTTGCCAACTGCTTACAAGGCCATCATCATCCACTTCTGCTTGCGCACCCATGGACTGGCCGAATGCAGTGAAGTTAAACTCCTCACCGCTTGCCATCAGTTCTGCTACTTGGTTTATCATCGTCATTGGTTTCATTCTTCATTCCTCCAGTGCCCAGCCTCTTTCTTGACGGAGTCGCTGGACCAACTCCTTGACGAGCGTCTTGCGCTCTTCTACATCACCGCCGTCAAGAACGGCTTTGACAACTTGACGCTTGCCTTCTACGACACGGTCAAAGTGTTCGTCAATGGTGTTTGATACGGATAGGTAGACGGCGTGAACCGACTGGCTCTCTTGGCCGATGCGGTACACCCGGTCTTCTGCTTGCTCCTCGTCAGTGGGAACCCACTCCCGTTCAACGAAGAGGACTGTGTCAGCAGCGGTGAGGGTGATGCCCTCCTTCGCAGCCATGGTGTTGCACAGCATCACATCCAGCCTCCCGGCTTGGAAGTCCTCAACCAATTGCTGTCGGTTCTGTGCCTTGACGCTGCCATCAATCCGACCGACTCTCAACCGTTTATAGTCCTTTGATGCTGCGAGGTGTTCAAGGATGCCGTTTAGCACATCCTTGTGGTGACAGAACACGACGATTGGTCCGCCCGTGTTGTCGTTGTGAGTGCCAATCCAATCGGATGCCGCCGCCACTTTGAGCCGACCACATGTGTGGCGCAGGTCTTGAATCATCTGCAAGGCAAAGCCTTGCGGTAAGGACTCACCCATGGCTGCATGGTGGTCCATCGTGTGCCAGTATTCCTCCTGCTTGTAATCGTACTCCGACCTGTCAGCCTTGGACAGTTCAATCGGAATGAACTGGCGGACCTTGTCGGGAAGTTCAGTGAGCACTTCCTTCTTGAGTCGGCGGATGCACATGTCTCGTGTCCGCTCGTTGAGTTCCTGTGTGTTGCTGGCCCCGGAGAAGTCCCAGCCGAAGCCGTTGTGCCACGGGTCGCAGTAGCGATTCTTGTAGTCCCACTCGCTGGTGAACTGAGACGGAGCCAACAGGTTCAGTGAGTTGAAGAACTCAGCCGGACGGCTGGCAATCGCTGTGCCGGACAAGCCAAGCACTTTCGGACTGAGCCGTCCGACTGAGATGGAAGAAGAGGTGCGCTTCGCCTTGCTGTTCTTGAGGTAGTGAATCTCGTCAAAGACTGTAATCTGTGGAGCCAACCGGTTGAGTCGGTCAGCCTGTTTATTCATGAGGTCGTAGTTGATGATGATAACATCGGCGTCCTTGACAGCATCAGCCTTGCCCGAGTTGACCACATGGATGGATTCGTCGGGGAGCCAAATGCCAACCTCCTTCTTCCAGTTGTACTTGACATTCGCCGGACACACCACAAGCAGCGGTCGCTCAGTGGGGTAGAGTGAGGCGTAGGCCAGTGCTTGAATGGTTTTGCCCACACCCATGTCGTCGCCGATGAGGCAGCGCCCGTGGGAGGCCTCAGCAAATGCCACGCCCACCTTTTGAAATGGGTACAATTCAAAGCCGTCGGGAAGAGACTGAGCCAGCCGACTGTCAAGTTCAGCGGCGTCCACCGATTTGAGTTCGGCAGCGGAACTCATCTCCACACGAGCGATGCTTTGGTTGATGTCCTCATTGACTTGACGGCACTCCATGATGGCTGTAGCCAACGGTGGGTAGACTGTCTCCAGCAGACCGTAGAGTGTGCGTGCTTGCATCACAGGGATGGACCACTGCTTGATGTCGTTATGCCATTTGTAGTTGCTGATAGCCTTGACTGTGAGGCGCACCTTGTCACGCTGTCCTTCATCTCGGATGAAAGGCCAGTGGAGATGGAGGCGCTGACCCTTGACCTCCACCCAGCAAGAGTTTGGGTCACGCACCTCCACCCCCTTGATGAGTTCGTACATGTCAGCACAGTCAATGCCATGCGATGTGAGAATGTCAGCCGCCTTCTTGATGATGTTCGGCTCGTCCTTGATGGACCATGCCCGGAACTCCGGAACCCATATCGTCTGTGGGAAGGGGAGTTCTGCTTTGAGTTGGTCTTTGGCTTCCATGATGTAAGGGAAGTCAATGGCCAGTCGCTGCCCATATTGGTTGCTGTGTTTGTGTACTGTTGCTTTCATTCAATCATCTCCGCATACATATTCAGTGTAATCCATCATCGCTGAGTCATTTCCATTGACCGCATTCTCAGCCCAATCGTATGCTCTAATGAGTCGTTCACGCAACCGCTTGACTTCGGCAAAAAGAAATGGAGCGTCTGCTATGAGTTGTGCGTTTGCGAGCCATTCATCACTTGTTTGTGGTTCCTCTTCGTCATAGACGAGTAGTGCCATCACCCTCCCCTTGTTGTCAAGTAAGCCTTCCCCTCCGAAATCGGGAGGAAACCATGGTGCAGGTGTGTGTCCTTCGTATTTGTCTGTGTCAATCATTCAATCTCACCTTGATGTTTCAATTCATCATAACATGGTTTACAGAACGGGCCTTCTTTGCCTTCACTGCACCACCATTCATCACGATAGTCACGGATATACACATCGCAAACATCGCAACGGCACTTTTTCCCGTTGTTCACTTTACCTGTTCGTATGCCCCGTTTGTCTGGGTCAATCATTCGTCTCACTCCAATGGGTGGTCAATGTCCTTATCCCCAAGCACCCAACGAAGAGCCTTGACCACGCCCTCCAATGCTTTGTAGTTCCTCATGTGATACATGCGCTTGTTCTTTGAACAGGTCTGCATGGCTGTGAGATGTTGATTCTGTTTGCGCTCAGCCCTGTCCAGCATGGTTTCAATGTCATGCCAAGTCTTGTCGTAAGCAAAGTGTTCGCTGTCTTGATGGTCGCTCATTGTCATTCGCTCGCCTCCCTTAGTTGCTTCACGGTATCAAGTATCTCTTGGTCGTCTTCCTCGGATGTAGCGTCATTCATGCTCATCCATTCGTAGTGCTTCATCAAAACCTCACGGGCTTTGAGAGAGGCTTCTTGCCATCGCTTCTCTTTGTCAAGCATGTACATGAACAATTCCTCCAGTTCTTCGGGGGTTATTCGCCCCCCTCCAATGTGGTCACAGTGTGCGCCGTGAGGGCACAACACACCTACTTCGCAAGTCTGCATACATTCGTTGTCGTCTGTGTCAATCATTCCTCTTCATCTCCCAGTGCCTTTCTCATGTCAGTCATGATGTGGTCAAACGCATTACCACCTACATATCGCCTAAGACCGTGGACGAAATCCTCAACGATTCCAAGTCTTTCACGCAACCGCTTGACTTCTGCGAGGAGAAGTGGTGCGTCTGCACACAGTTCTTCATCAGCCGTGTTCCACGGTATGCTTCCGTCACGGATTGATTCCACCGACCATTGGCCGAGTGTGCGTCCTTTGTATTTGTCTGTGTCAATCATTCAATCACCTCGCTGAACATGGGTAGTACCCTATGGCATTCACTGAGGATGTCGCTCAAAATAGGACTCACCTCTTCGTGGTTGTCGGGAATCATGGATTCAATGTCCTCAAGAACACGACGCAACCGCTTGACTTCTGCGAGGAGAAGTGGTGCGTCTGCGATGAGTTGCTGGTTAGCATTGAACATTTCACGAGCCGTTGCTCCTGTAGTGGAATGTTGCATGTGTAAGTCAAGTCCGTTACCATCCATCTGCCACCTGTTGTCACAGACGGCAACCGTGAGGGGCGACGGGAGCGGCGATGCAATCAAAACCACTCCTTCAACGGGCGGCTCATCATCCCACTCACCTGTGTGCTTGACTACTCGCCACGGCCCTTCTGTGTGTCCTTCGTATTTGTCTGTGTCAATCATTCGCTCTCCTCCTTCTTCTCAAGTGCCCAGCGTAGTTGAGTGACGGCTCCGGAGAACGCATCCTCAAGCAAGGTCAGTGCCTCAACGACGGCGTTGACCTTGGCCGTGTTCTCGCTCACCAAGTGGTTCATGGTGTCAGTGATGGTGTTGGCCACATGGTCTTGAATGTGCTCGCCCAATGCCAACACGAAGTCGTCGTTGCGAACCAGTGCGCTGATGAGTTCGTCCTCGTCAGCCACCCAGTTCGCAAGGTCTTGCAGTTCAATGTGGCTGGCAACATCCTGTGCGTCCACTTCAATCTCGGAAGCGATGTCGTCTGTATCAATGCAGTCAACGAGGTCGCTTTTGTCAATGTAGTCAGCGAGGTCATACAGTTCAATGTGGTCAGCGAGGTTGCGCATGTCCACATAGTCTGCGACTCGGTCGTAGTCCAGTGCGTCATCCAGTGCGTCGTCAAGGTCAATGTGGTCAACCAAGTCCGACGCCTCAATGTGTTCGGCCACCGCAGAGGGGTCAACCTCCACATGTTCTGCAATCGCTTCTTCGTCCACCTCCAAGGTGGCAAGGTATTCGTTCACTCGTGCTTCAATTTTCTTTTCAATCCACTTTCGTATCATGTTTCATTCCTCCAGTTGTGTGTTCATTCTTCTTCTCCGTACATCTCTTTCAAGTATTCCTCTGCCAGTTCTTCGCTATCGTGGAGCGTCCCTTCCGTCCGGTCAAGGTAACCGGGCATGGTCATGTACGCATACCATCCATGCACAATGTCAATTTGATAGATGGAATCAACTCCCGCTTCAACAAATGGCTCAAGGTGTGGCTTCAACTTACCCTCCCTGTGCATGATGCCCAGTTCAGTATGCTTGAGCCCAGTGCTGTCGCTGATGTAGTGCAGTGGCACATACTCAGTGCCCATGTCTGTCCACACTTCAAAGCAAGTCGTTTCGTAAATCACAGGTTCCATTTTCATTCCTCCTCTTCGTTGTAATCAGCGAACCATTTGTTTTCTTCAATCGCCTTCAAAGCGATGGCGGCAAGTTCACGACCTGCTGAGCCACGGCCAAGTGAAACGACCTTGCTTGTGTCGCCACCTACCTCGGCAGCCAAGGTGCTGATGACATTGCTGTTGCCGATGCCATCAACCCATGGCTGCATGAAGTTGTTGCTCCACAGCACATCGGTGTAGCCCATCGGGTTGAGGTTTTCAAGAGTCCAGCCAAGTGGAGTCTTCTCGTGGTCGTAATTATAGCGAGTCTTGTCCTCGTTGAGTTGGATGTAATTGTCAATGTCGGGAATCTCCTCACGCATGCTGTCAACGGCCCGGCCATAGGATGCCTTCTCTTCTTCGTCAGCCGCAAGCAACTCCTTGGCGATGTCCTCGGCGGGCCGGTCCTCACCGTCCTCTTGCCAATCAATGTCGTTATAGCCACCGCCGAATAGGCAGAGCAGTCTGCTGGGGCCGGGACTCTCTTCTCGCCGTGCCTTGACAAAGGCGACCTTGTCCTCAAGGGAGTCAAGTTCTTCCTCGGACTTCATCAAGAAGTAAGCGTAGCGTGAGATGTCCACGAACTTGGTGCGCCTTGTGCCGTCGTACTTGATGTAGTAAGGGTTGCTTTTAACCTCGTACTCTTGATACTTATCACGGTAGCCATCCATGCTTGGGCGAACAGGAGTGCGGAACTCCATCACCACGCCGGGGTATTCAAAGCCCCAGTCCTCACAGTTGTGCTTCGTCATCATTTCGTGATGCCAATACTCGGAGTCGGGGTGAACATTATGCTGCTTCATGATTTGCTTGTGCAGTTCGGTCATGCACTCAATGTCATACTCGTCTTGGTCGCTGTCGTTCCACGCAGCGTAGTCGGACAGGGATGTCCACACCTTCTTGGTGCGGCTTTGTGTCCAAGTACGGTAGTTGTTGTCAAGGTAGCCACGCTCTTGGTCTTGTGGCTTAAGCAGAAACACCCATCGCTCACTGTCCTCGTGCCAGCCAATCGGCTGGTCGTTGATGGTGTCGTTGGCTAACTTCGTGATACCCTTGGGGACTTGAACAAAGTTGGACCACCGTCGGTTGACCATCGGCTCAAGCCACGCTCGTGGAAAGCCGGCCTCAACGAAGCCGTCAATGCCAGTCACGCTGTGACCATGGCTACCCGTTTCCTTTTCGTTTAGCCAGTCCACAAGGGTGGCTCGCTCTTCTTCATTCATGTTCTTCAATACAGTCTTCATGTTCATTCGTATTCCTCCTCAAGTTCGTGGGGCTCAAGGTTCTCGGTGCCGTAGCCTTCGCACATCAGTGCGACGATGACCATGGTTTCCATCTCACCCTTCTTCATTGCTTCACGGCACTGGGTGTAGTCGTCATCGCCGTCGGCACGGACGACAACCTCGCCTACCTCAATGCCAAAGTTGCACATACCATTCCACCCTACATCTCGTCGGATGGCGATGGGCTGGCTGGGTGGGTAGGCTGACAGTAGGCTGATGAGTTCACCCACATTCATGCCCCAATGTTTGTCCCAGTTCTTGCCTTGACTGTAGTGGTCGGTGTCTCCTTTCTTGGCGTTCTCCAATTGTCTCAGTGTGTACTCGTGGTAAAACGGCTGTTGCTTCGTGTCTTCTTCTGTCTGCATATTTTTTTCCTCCAGTTTGGTTTCCTATTGTTTTGATTCTTTATAAGGAGAAGTTGAAATCATTCCTTTCGTGACATCGTTTTGTCATTCGGGTGTGCGAGGCGATGTCGTTGGTGTCGCTTTCGCAGGGTCATTCGTTCTTCGGCTTCCCGCATGGGTCGGCCTTGGTATCTCATGCTTACAGTTCTCATTGTCCATTTCTTTGCCATGTTCATTCCTCCTCGTACACTCCATGATACTTGAGGTAGCAGTCCGTGCATACCTCCATGTGCTCGTTGTCTTTTCCGACATGGATGATGTACCGCTCACCTGCAAGGTGGCATTGTTCCGACTCGTTCATGTGACAGTGGCTCTTACTGAATACAATGGGTTCACTGTTTTCCCCCATGTCTTTTTCAAATGGTACAGGGTTGTACCATGTTACGCAAGTGTCGCATCCATCCCATCTACTCATTCAATCAACTCCAGTATGAATACCATCTGTCCGTCGCTATCAGTCGTAAGACCGATAGGGTATGCTGTTCCGTGTCGTGTTTCAATTGGTTTCATTCTACCACTTCCTTTCTGTCAGCGTACTCGCCGCCGTTGTCCATCATGTCAGCGAAGCACCAGTTCTTGAAAGCCAAAATGCTGTCGTGCATGGATAGAATCTCCCAGTCGTAGCAGTAGATGTACCGCATACCTTTGTGCTTCACAGCGTATTCTTTCATAGGTTCGTGCTTTGTTTGTAAGTATATCTCGTATGCTGTCGGTCCAATCATTCTTCTTCATCTCCTATCAGTTCAGTCCAAACAGCACACCAACTTCGGGCGGCTGTCTCAGCGAGTCGGATGGCAGCGACGGTGTCTTCCCAGCAGTCCTCAACCACATTCGGAATGGCCGCAGCGATGGCTTCACCAGTGAATCCATCACGCTTGAGAGTGCTGACACTCATGGCGCTCCGCATGTAGTCAAGAATGTCAGCGTCAAACATGACAGGGTTCGGTTTGAGGATGGGTATACTGTTCTCCCAACGGCTGACCTCCTTGCGCTGTAAGAACATCGTGTAGTCAACCCAGTTCCAGTGCAACCCGTTGCTGTTGCCTTGACTGATGGTGACAAGGTGTTGCTTCACATGGTCACGAATGTACTCCTCAGTCACCCTTTCCTCGGTGAATCGTCGTAAGTTACGCAATGTGTTCTTTTCGTAGTTGAGTTTGAGGCGGCGGACACATTCGTTTACCTGTTGTCGGAACACGGTGTCTTCGCCACGCTCGGCTCGTTCTTTGAGGTAGCACTTGAGGCCCTCAGTTGACCCGTAGTATGACAACTTGCCACCGTCAATGTAGTTCACGATGTTGAATTGATTGCGTTTGTATGTAGCGTACACACCACGAAGGTTGCCCACCAGTTTTACGCCGGGCTCGGTGGCCATCATCAGTGTTCCCTTGCGTTTGCTGGACCAATGGACAGTCGTCCTTGTGAACCAATAGTCTCGGTACTCTTCGCACAAAGCGAGAGCCGCCTGCAATTCGGCGAGGTCTTTCTTGTCCCAATCGTGATAGGCCAAGAGGGTTTCAATCGCCTCTCTTAGTTGCCCGTCTTCAATTTTCGTGTATCTCATGTTTGCTTTTGCCATGTTTCATTCCTCCTCAATAATCAGTTGACCATACATGTCCGTTGCTGAATGTGAAGTAGTGGCGCAGGTCTGCGTACCAATATCGGTTCCAGTCAATGTAGCGGAGCAGTGGGTTGTCGTCGTCCGTGTACTCGCATATGTAAGCCCAGTCCTCAGCGAAAGCCTTGCGTGATTCATACTCACCTTGATAGCAATCTTGCCACACTTCTTCGGGGTCGTCGTATTGGTTGCCGCAGTGATTGTACCACTCACGGAAGCCATCGCCGTGTTCCTCAATGAGTCGCATGGCTACGATGAGTTCGGGGATGTCGGGGTGCTCGCTGCAATTAATGTATTCGCTGTCGTGGATAGCCCATTCGTCGTGGTGTTCTTTCTTGCATGCTGTCATGGGATAGAACCCGCTTGTGAAGCATCGCCCTTCTCGTTCCCACTCGGCTTCCAGTTCGTCAGCGTCCATCCACTTGCCGTGGTATCGTCCTTCGTTGTAGCATGCAAGGCAGGCCACATAGACCCGTGGGATGTCGTCGTTCTTCTTACCCAGTGATGGGTGCAGTTGTTCAATGTCTGTGTCAGTCATGTTCATTCCTCCTCTTCCAGTTTAGTTGTGAGTACAATCTCGTAGCCATCCTCGCTGACCTCGTAGCACAGTTCATTGTCGTGCTCGTCCCAAGCAACGGCTCGGCCGTACAGATTGAAGTGTTCAACGAGGTCAACAGCAGCATCATGTAAGTATTCACGGACTTCGTTAGCGTCGCCTTGAGGCATGTCGCACAAGGAGTATGACTTTGCTACCTCAATTCGCTGCAAGGCTGAGAGCACACGGTCCCTGCTTACCTGTTCACGCTCAGCCATGCCTTGGAAGTTGCGACGCAGTTGCCAGCCAAGGTGAACACGCTCGTCGCCGATGGCTCGCTGTGCATTCTCAACCATGGTGTCAGCCATGACCTCAAGGAACTCTTGGTCAGTCCTGCTGCCGCAGTTGGTAGACCAGTCTGCGTCAGCCATCCGTTGCACGAAGTTGATGTCCGTGACATACGGCTTGAGTTCATTCCAAGTGTCGTCCACATGACAGGCCATACAGAAGCGAGCGTGGGCTTTCTCCACCGTCATCACTTCGTCTGTTCGCCAACTGACACGGCGACCGAAGTCGCTCACACCAGTCACCATGCTGAGAATCCCCATCCCGAATGAGTTGGTGATACCTAACTCCTCTTTTGTGAATCCCTTTTCCGTTCCGTTCTTTATTCCTACTGTCATTGGCATGTTTCATTCCTCCTCTTCTTGTTGTTCTTTCATTTGCTTGCGCATGATATCGTAATGGTCGTCTTCGCTCATTCTAATTCCTCCGAGTGTGATTCGTTCATTCGCTTGACCTCGTCCAGCAACGCAAAGGCCACCGAGATGGCTGCATTGGTACTGGGTTGATTGAATGGGTTGATACCGTCAACCAATATGGCCTGCATTTTCTTCAATTCTTCCGTCGTGTATCTCATTCTAATTCCTCCGAGTGTGATTCGTTCATGCGAATAACTGTCGCTCTGCGCTGTTTGAAATCCATTCGCAGTTCAATGTAGATTTCTTCACCGCATACGGTGCACTCGTACCACAGTTGGGTAAGTCGCTCGTCTCCGGCTGCGTCGTTCAAATCCATATGGCTTCTCGCATTGTTTTCGTGTTTGCATTCTTCTGTCATGTTCAGTCCCTCCACATGGTGATGGTTCCGTTTTCGCTACGCTCGTAGGATGTGTAGCCACCCTCTCGCATCGTGTTCCACAAGTCAGCCTCGGCTCGGCGTCGTGCCTTCTCCTCGGCCTTGCCTTCGGGCGTTTGTAGGTAAGCGAGGTGAGCCTTCCACTCAGCGTCGTCCTTGGCTCGCTGGAAATCCTTGAAGGTGATGTTGTGTCCGTTGAACATCGCTGTGTTGAAGTATTCTGCATCGGACAACCCTGTGAACAGGAAGTGCTGGGCGATGGTGGTGCGCCCTTGGTAGTCGTAGATTTTCCAGTGCCGCACGGCTGACCGCCAAGACATGTGCTTGGGGCGTGCGCCGTTGCGAAGGTAGTCGCACATGGCGAACAACATCTTGGCGGCTTTCCTCGCACGCTCTTGGTTGTACTCATTGACCTCGTCGTCGTCGGGGTCGGTGAACTCGTGCAGGAAAGTGGAAGGGTATTTCTTCATCGCCTGTTGTTCAACCGCAATCTCTTCCGGTTCCGTAGCGATGGAGAGGTACACCTTGTCGGTCATATCGTCCCGTGGTCTGTGGGGGTAGCCGTACATGTTCTTGATGTCCTGTACGAACTCGCTGTGCAGAAGTTCGGACATCATCGCACCCTCTGCATACTGGTCCTCAATGCGCCACTCGTAGCCCATGTTGTTCCATTCCTCAACCTCGTCCCTGTCCCAGTGGATAGAGCCATCAGTACAAAGGTAGGCAGGTATTGTGCCCTCCAACACATCAGCAATCTGTGCATTGATGCTGTCCCAATCGCTGTGAAGAATCTCCACCATCTCAAAGTGGCCGTCTTCGTAGTCGTCGTCGTGCGTCTCGCTTCGTCTGTATATCATTGTCGCCATGTTTCATTCCTCCTCAGTAGTATTCTTCTCCCCAACCATGGTCAAGGCGCATGTTCAATTTGCCAAACATGGTGAGGAATAAATCGTCTGCGTCAAACGACTCCTTGATGTCGGTGTCGTCGCCGTACCCCATCCATACTTCTTGCTGGCACAGCACTACCATCTCACCGGGTGAGTCGTGGGAACCGTGCGTCTTCGTGATGGTGAATAGGATGGGGCTGTTATAGCCGCCGATGCCGTCGTCGCCGCCTCGCCAGTTGTAGACCTTGAGTGTGTAGTCAATGTTGCCGGGCTTGGTGAACTGCACTGCCCATCGTGGATGGATTGAAGACCAGTCCGTGCGACGGCGGTGGGTGAAGTGAGTGGCAAACCAGTTCATGAACTTCTCAGCACCCACGGCTGGGAGAATGTCGTTGAGGTACCACTGTGGCTGCACTGGTGGAGCAGGCTTACCGTTCTCGTCCATGAAGGGGAAGAACCAGCCCTCGTGATGGGACTGGGTCGGTGGTCGCAGGTCAAAGAGTGAGTAAGTGTTTACATAGTCGGCGTCGTCCGCTTTGTCCAGCCAGTGTTGCATTCGGTCTACCAAGGCTGAACGGGTGTCGCCAGTCCACTCATGGCTTGAGCGAGTAGCGGTGATTTCACCCGTGTAGATGTCTCGGTGTGCGACGCCGTAGACTCGTGATGCCAGCCAATGCTTGCCGCCCTCGGTGCATTCACCACAGCACCAGTTGTAGCGTGGTCCGTAGCCCATGTCCAGCATGGCCATGGTCGTTGTGTCCATCATGAACGCACGCTTGGGTGGCTCATCGTAGGCTCGGTCGCAGTTGCAGCAGATGTGTTCTGTTTGTTGTTCGTTCATGTTCATTCCTCCTCTTCTAATCCAAGGGCTTCACGCAGGACAAAGACCTTCGCTTGCAGTTCCCCGTTCTCTTTTACCAGTGCTATCTGTTGTTGAAGCAGGTTGCTGTGTTTCTTTAGTAGTTCAATGTAGGCCTTTGCGTACATCATGTTTCATTCCTCCTCGTGAATTGGAAAGCCGTGTATTGCCATCAATCTGTACGCATCAATTGCGTACATAGCCCGGCGCAGTCTCGCCATCGCAGACCGGTGTTCATTTGCCAATGCAGTGTATGCGTCAAGCAGGTCTTGGTATGCTTGGTCTTGTCCGTCGTATTCTGTCATGTTTATGTCTCCTTATAAAGTGTGTAAATTAGATGGCTCGCAGTATCAATTTTGCAGGTTCATGCGGAGTATGCAATGCACGATGCAATATTGGAATCGTTTGTACTATTGTTCACTATTCTTCCTAATATATATTATAACAATCTCTTAGGGTATAGTGAACAATGAGGATAATACCACGGTGAAATGTTTCTACTTCATGCAATGCATACTCTGCACAGACCGCAAAAAGGGACACTGCGAGGCTGTGAGGACTACTTCGTCCAGTAGTCAAAGCCGTCATCAAGGTAGCCTGCTTCGGCAAGGTAGTCCTCAGCGAACTCCTTCGTCGTGAAGTATTTGCTGTACTTGTCAGCGCCGGGCTTGTTGAATTGGTTGCACACCTCTTGCAGCGAGAGGTTGATGCGAGACACAGTCCCTCCACCGAAGCCGTCAAGTTCTGCAATCCATAGCGTTATTCTGTTCGTGTTCATCGGTCATTCCTCCAGTTCTCGCATTTCTTCAATTGTCCATGTTGCCTCGCAGGGCGGGAACATGCAATGCCAGTCGGGCATGATTGGTGAGTCTATGAGCGGGCTTCCGCAGTTCGGGCAGGTCTTTACTTTCGTCATTCATTCACCACCCACGAGTCGCAGGTCCAGTATGTTGTTTCGTAGTAAGCCATGTGCCATGGGCGAGGTCGTCCTGCCATCACCCATTCTTCCATCTGCTTTGACCATTGCTTCATGTGTGCTTTCCATTCTTCGGGGCTTAGGTTTGTTCTTGTCATGTTCATTCCTCCGTGTCGTAGAGTTGCCGAGCCAAGTCCAAAGTGGCCTCGTCAAATCTCTCCTCCATGTCCGGTCCCTCCTTGAAGAACTCAATGTAATAGTCACGATGTTCTTGGAGCCACTTGAGGAAGTGAAGCGAATGAAAGTTCCACATTCCTACAAGTGATTGAGGGAAGTCTCTATGATAATCGTCCATGACCTTGTTTGTCCTTGACACCATCCAATCGTATAGGTTGAGTGGTGATTCACGGGGTTCGCCCGTTATCTCTTCTAAGAGTCGGTCAATTTCTTTACCTGCTGCTTCGTTGTATTCTGTGTCTTTGTCTTCTGTCATGTTTGCATCTCCCTATAGTATGCGTAGCCTTGACTGGCTGTGTGAATCGGATGGCCCCTCGGAGGGGGTGAGGATGGTCGGGGTGTGGGTGGCGCTGCGGCAATCCCCGCAGTAGGGCTGCGAGTTTGGTGTCCTAAACACACCCCAGTTGGGTCAGCCACCTGCCCCATCCCTCCGGTATCACTCCGGTCGGGCGGGGCAGGCGACTGCCTGTCCTGTTCTTGGTGTTCGCCAAGTCGCTTTGGCATCTCAGCCGGTTGGTTCCGTGGTATGCACCCCACGGGGTGGCGGGTACGGGCCCCCACTGGCCACACATGTTTGAGTGTCTGTGCTCACTGGGTTCGGACGAAGCGGAGGGCGGCTTCCTCGGTGTAGCCAAGGGCCACGAGGTCGTCCACCTTCTTGCGGATGTCATCGGGCAGGGCTGCGGTGTCGTGAACCACAGGCTTGCCGTCGGCGGTCAAGAAGCCAGCAGCGACTGCCTCCTTGATGCTCATGCCGTCGGGGATGTGGCCACCGTTGCGAACCTTCATGGCTCGGAACTCGTCTTTGCTGAGAAGGCGACCCTTGCCGCCCGGTGTCCATGGGTTCTCAGCCTTGTGGATGGCGTGGAGAAGCCATGCCATGTGGCTGCTGGTGCTCTTGGGGCCGTTGCCGAAGCCCGCTGAGCGAGGCTCGGTGATGGTGGCGGCCAATTGCTTAGCGTCGCCCACGACCAGTGCCACGGCGATGGCCTTGGCTGATGGGTGGCTGATGCCCAGTTCGTTCGCACGAACGAGCACGGCTTTCACCTGCTCGGTCGCTTCGTCTCGCTTAGCAGCGCTGCGACCTCGGAGGGCCTTGGCGGTCTGCTCAACGGTTGGCTCGGTTGCGTCTCGGTATTCTTGTGCGCTCATTGTTTCACTTCCTTCATGTTGGTTGGTGCTGGTGTGCTCGCCACGACTGCGGTCATGACGGATTGGAATGCTGCCTCTGCGGTCGTCATCATTGGCACGCCGTTCACGGTGGCATGGCTGTTGATGGCGATGGCTCGGTCAACAGCACGGCGACTCGGTCGGCTCAAATGCGTCGGTGGTTTGACCTTGAGGCCGGGTATGACGCTGTCCGTGGGGAACTTGGGTGCGGGCGTGCTGTCGGCAACATGCACGAACTTGCGTGCGTTGGCTGCTTTGGCCTGCTCGTTCCAGTAGTCCCGCTTGTCGTATCGCTCGTTGCGGTTGGCCTTGGCGGTCATGGCTTCTTCGGTCGTGTGCTCGTGGCCGCAGTCTTGGCAGACATACACCGTGCCGTCGGTCGTGCCCTTGGGGTTGAGGTCCCCACGGCACAGACCGCCTTGGCGGTGTGTCTGCTCGCATGCGTCACGGATAGGCTTCAATTCATACTTGGTCTTCATCTTATCACTCCTGTGTATGTGTGCCCATCCCCACACCTTCGGGCTGGGGCGGGCACACCCACACCCCAGCGCAGGGCGGGGGGATGGGTGCACTGGCCTCCAAGCGGAGGGGGAAGGACATTGAGGGATTGTTTCAATCCTTTATAAAGAGAAGTCCAAAAAGGCCGACTCACAAAACAGAGCAGAGAGCCTTTACCCACACAGCACAGCAGGGCTTTACGGGACATTGAGAAGCGGAACGCACACCCATATCGGTGGGGCTTGTCCCCCCAAACAAGCGACGGCGACTCGCACGGGGCAGGGTAAAGCCCTCACATCACAGGGGGCCAACTCACACACCACGAACCACAGCGGGGCGACTCACACGGGAGAGCCGTCCCCCTGTGCCAACACAGAGAGCCGACTCACACGGGGCGGCGGCGAGGGCGCACGAGAGATTCTATAGACCGCTACCCTGCGAGGCTGTTAGCCCACCCCATGCGAGGCGGCTGGCCTTACGCACGAGGCGGCTGGCTGTGCCGTGTGAGCCGGCTGACTCGCACGACGCACCCCGTTCTATAGACCGTGCGACTGAGGGGCTTTACCCAAAACGGGCGAGGGCTTTACCCCGCCGCCGCAGGGGGCTTTACCTTAGCCGGAGGAATGGCTTTACCCGCCGGCTTTACCCTCCTTTAACCACACACGGCGCTCCACCAAAATTTTGCTCACAGGCTTAGGGCCCTAAAAATTTCACAATTTTTTTTAAGTCAGCCCGCCTCCGATAGTCATGGCTCAGCCGATGGACATCGCTTGGATGGTGTTGAAGCAAGAAGGCTATGAGGACTATGTGGACCCTACATTAGACCAATCCTCAAGTTATTATCCCCCAATCCAACCTTCGGCACCAAGTCCGGAGCCACAGGAGTATTTTTCTTTACCTCAAAGCCCGCAGGCCCGCCTTATGAGACTGTATTCAAAGGCACAGTCTGTTGGCTACGCTAATTTGACAGATGCAGAACGGGACGAAATAAGAGCACTGGGTGGTATGTAAGCATGCATCCGCTTAAACAGGCTTGGTCTGTCCTCAAGCAGTATGACCCTCAGCGGTCCTTGCATGGGCGCTCGGTCATGTTTCCACAGATGCGCTCACCTACTGTAATAGTTGAGAACCGACAAGTAGGTCGGGATGGACTCCCTTTGCATACTTTGGGTAGAAACCGCGCTTCCGGCGGCTATTCACAGATGGACCCCAAGTACAAGGGCCTCTTTACACCTTATCACGAACAAGACCTACCGGGCCCGCTTCATGAAGTGAGGTTCCAGCATCAGCGTAAAGGCCGGAACCTTACACCCGATGAGCGGCTTGTCCGAGTAACGGCTGACCGCAACCAAGCGATTGACCGGGCCAACCAGTTCCACCAAGACCGCATTGATGCCATGCAGAATTTGCCCGAGCCCGGCAGTTTTTCACGGCCTCCCAACCCGGACTTCAATCCCTTCACGATGTCCGGTGGTCAATGATGTCCCCCCTTGAAACGGCTTGGTCTATCCTCAAAGCACAAACTGAACTGGGTCAACATCACCCCGACTTCCCTTCTTCACAGGGCCCGGTGCTTGGGTACCACGGTCGCAATTTCTCAACCAAGTTCAATAACCCCTTTGGCAATTTTTACGACGCCAAGCGTGAGGTGTTTGATGACGACTTTGAGGCTATGCAAGAAGCCGTCGCCAACATCAAGGCAGCGCAACTTCTTCAAACGGGCCTTGTGCCAACTGACACGGCTGAATCGCAAGTCGGTAGTGGGCGCTTCAATCAATATGACGACAAGGGCGTACACAATTACGGAGTGGACACGAAGTTCAATCCCGACATCCCTGCCTCTATTTCGGTGGCAGTTGAGCCCCACACGGCGATTGGCTATGCAGAAGGTGCGAGAGGCTACAAGGACTCAAGCGGTCTGCCCGGCTTCTACGGGATAAGGGCTGGAGCGATGCAGAACGCTTTGCCCTTGGACGAGCCTTTGCGCCGCTACAAAATAGGTGATACGGACGATTTCATCTACAACAATCAGCGATACCGCTACATCCCGCACGGCATCGCTCCCAACCAAATGGTCCGCTTCGCTGATGCTCAATCCATGGAAGAGTTTGATGAAGGCGTCACAAGTCCGTGGTACGGGCGTGAAAGAAAGCGTGCGCCTTCGCGCTTTATTGGAGTCGGCCCCGGTCAGTTTAGGGGTAGGGACCTTCAACTCTTGGAAGAGGGCAAAATGAATGTGGATGAGTTTAGAAGTCCCGAGCGGGACACTCAAAGGGTGATGGAGTCCGAACAATTCATTCGTGACCAAATTGCTCAGTATCAGCAACAGCAACTCGCCCAGCAGCAAGCGATGGCCCAACGGCAGGCTGACCAGCAAGCCGAGCAAGCGTTTAGGCAGCAACAAATGGCAGCGGCACCTCAACAACAACTTCCAATCGGGGTGTAGTGATGTCTCCCTTTGAGCACGGGGCAGGAACTCAACGACGCGCTCACGGCTGAGGGCTGGAATGTGCCGGTGCG
>MDSZ01185401.1_pt1 | contig 18143 bp, 10 predicted proteins | sample 811201 | NCBI WGS metagenome assembly MDSZ01 (sample SAMN05326647, study PRJNA326480) | marine metagenome | isolation source: seawater | place: Indian Ocean: North | collected 2010
ATCAGAAAGATATCAATTAATTAATAATTCACAAGAGGGTTTAGATGAATTAAAAAGTGTTCTAAATGATCCAGATCTTTCAAGTAATTTTGGTTTTACTCAAACAACATCAACATTAGTTCCAGTTGAATTATATTTACAATGTTCTCCCGGATATACAAGTGATTATATTGAAGCAAGTTGTAATTTTCATGTCGAAAATAATGTTTTAGGTCCCATTCAATCTATTTCTGATGGTACTCCTGAAGGTCGTGTAATTACACTTGATAGTGAATTTACTGAAATTACTGAAGGTGAGATTGTAAGAATAGAACCTAATCCGGAAAGTGGTTCTGAATATAATTCACCAATCATTGGTCAAAATTTAGTTGTAAATCAAAAAAATGGACGTGAAATAGTTGTTGATTCACAAATTTATAATCCAGAAGATGATCCCCCATATATATCAGATTCATGGATTCTAAAAAAAGTTGAAACTGAACCCGCAGATACGAGTATCAGTTTTAGAGGATGTCGTACTATGAATTGTGGAATACATAGACAAGAACAATTAAGATCTACGGGTATATTAACCAAACCGTTTCGTGGTTCTTTTACAAGTGAAACAGAATGTTATAGACAATTAGATAACCCCTCTGAATTACTGGTCGAGTTGAGCGAGATGCCCGAAGCAAATTCTGAATCACTTCCAGGAGATGCGACATGTGATCAAATTATTACTCATTTGAGAAGCAATAATCTTGATTGCGAATCAATTCTGCCTTCAGGTCGATTGGTGAACTCTTACTGTATGTTACCGAATGTGTGTGAACCACCTGATATGATTAGTTGTAATGATTGTTTATTAGAAAATACATCATTTTTCTGTAATAGGACATATAATCGTTCATATGATCCAATGTGGCCTGAACAAATTTCAGATGCGAGAGATCCTTCATGGCAAGGTTCTGATTATTTATTAGAATTAAATAATGTTACTGATCAATATTGTAATCCAGGTGATGGTGAACAAACTTCTATTTTAAAATACCGAAATGTTAATGGTGGATTTTTGAGTTTTGATCTGGATTTTACTGTACAAGATTATGAAGAGCATAATCAAAATCAAACATTAGAAACATGTTGTGAAGTAAAAACAAATCTAGATCTTATTCAAGAATATGTTGATGCAAGTACTGAAGGTAATGAAAAATGTGCTTCAGGATATATAACTAATCCTCATCTTAGTAGTGTTACAAGTTTTGGCGATAGTTTCGATCATCCTTTAATGACATTTGATGGTAGTATGGGTGAAATAGATAAATATGAAGAAGGAATTGATATTATAAATAATTATTTAAATGTTTCTGAAGAAACTCTACCCCTTCCAACTTTAGGTCAACAACGAAGTCCTGATGGACCGAATTATCCTCTGTGTGTTTCTAATACTTGTGAAAGTATTAATTGTGTCGGTAATACAATTCCTCTGGAACATAAAAATATTGGAGATCCAAATGATGCTGAATGCTGTTATCCAGACAATACTATATTTGTATATAATAATGCTAGGTCAACTGGTACACAGAATAGTCCTAGTTTAGGACAATTAACTTTAGACGATTTAAATAATAAATTAAGAGAATTGAACACAGAATATAAACAAGGTACGCTAAATAAAACAAATTTTGCTACTTTAATGGGTTCGACTGGTTTGGAATCAAGACATTTAGAGGATTGTCCAAATCAAACAAAATGGAAAATATCTTATAGCAGTGTGAGCGATTTAACTCCTGTTACTGTTGTCGCTGATGATACTGATATTGATCCAGGAACATTGGGCATGACAGGGGATCCTATTCCTATAACCGTTCCAGCTGGCGATTATAATTTTGGGGTATGGTACATTACTGGTTGTTCAACTTATTGTCATATAGATGACAGGGATGGTTCTATAAATTCATTCAATGAATTAAATCCAATATCACGCGAATATGTGAAAGAACAATTATTAAATGCTACTCAAGGGGGACCTGAATTAACTCAATACTATACTCCGGGAGGTGTTACAGATGATTTTGATATTACAGAATTTAGAAGATTAGGCCAAGAAACAGGATCTTCAGACGGCGCTCAACAAATTCAAAGATTATTTTCAGTTGATGATCAAAATCATTGTGGTTTTAGAGATTTAAATAGAACATTATGTAGTCAGAGAAAAACTCGAGAAGTTTGTGAAATTGAACAGGATGGCCCAGCGGGTAGTACTCAAGAGTGTGAATGGACTGCTGATCCAGATATCTATGGTGATTATTGCTTTCCACGTATAATTGATGGTTCGGATTTATCATCGACCACAAGTATTGCGATAAATAATGCCGAACAATTAAATGATTACTCTCATTCGGGTCAAGCATCTTTGGTATATGATAATATCGCATCTGGTGGTATATTAAGGGATGAATCAGGAGAGGAGATACCTATTAGTGATATAACACATTCATTTGAATCATATGTAGAAGATGAAACAGGAAGGCAACATTTATTACATTATCCTAGAAATGATATAACACATCATGGATTAAATGTTCATTGTGATAATGGAAAGGTTAAGTTTACTGGTTGTGATGTAAAATTAAATGAATATTCTTATAGGACAGATAATTATGGAGAAACACGAACAATCCAACAATACGGAATGGTAGACACGGGGTCCGGTACGCATTTTTTTGGACCCATACCTGGTACAGAACATGAAGTACCTCTTGATGATCAAATTATGTTAGCACATAATACAGAAATATTCCGACCAACTAATTTAGGTGATTATTATGATGAAACAATGGGGAATCTTTCAAGTGAACAGTTAGATCCTCCAGATTCAGAATGGGTTAATTGTAGAAATTTTATAGAATACATTAATCACCAAGTATTATTTCCCGGAGAATTATCAGAATCATCTGATGTAAATAGTTATAAAAGTCATAAATATGATCCAAAATATCCATACATTAATGAAGATGGAATATTATCTATGACTAAACCAGATAATACAATGACTTATTGTACAAAACCTGACAATACTATCTTTGGAAGTCTAGAAAATCAAGAAACAGTCGATGAACAACGTTATTGTGCTACAGGTTGGTGGCCAATGACTCACACATTTGGTATTGAAGACTCTATTATTGGAAAATGTCATGATCACGATGACGAAGAAGTTGAATGTTTAAGTACACATGAATGTGATTATACAGAAGGGGATAAATGTGTACCAGTTCAAAGGGCAAGATGTGTTCAAATTACTGAACAAGGTATTAAAAATTCTACTATTGAAGGATTAAAATATATTGATAATTTTAATCAATCTCCTCAATCTTTAAATCAACCACCTCATGCATCTTCATGTAATCCAGCACACATAACTAATTCTGCTGGATATAGAGATAATGAAAATGATTTTAATTATTATAAAGCAAAACCTATTTCTGATTTTAGCGCTGGATTACAAGATAAATTTGAAAAATACTATCAAACAAATGATTTAATTGATAAACGTAGTGTTGCGCATAATATACCACTTAGTAGTCTTATGAATTGTAATTCTGAAAGTGCGAGAGATATTTTTGATATGACAGAAGTTGGCGGAGAAAAATTATATCTATTTGGATCAGATGTGTCAAACATTAATAGAGTTGGAGATGAGACGAAATATCATATACCAGAGGGGGACTTACAGCCCGGTAATTTAAGATTTAGACTTCATCCAGAAGAACATATTGATATAATTAAAGAAGGTCTTGAATATAATAATGATACTGTCTGTGAAAATGGATATATTTTACAATATGAAGATCCACAAGATTCAACATATACACAAGAAGATTTCCCAATAGGTTCTAAAAATTATGTTTGTGCTGAATGTCCATCAACTAATCCTGGTTTGCCATATGAACTTAATGCCAGTCATGGATCAACACTTGTGTGTGGTTATAAAAATGAACATCTAAGTAGTATTAGTGATGCCGCGACAATTCATGGATATTCAAATATAACTCACGATGAAACAGATGGTGGATCTTTAACAGTAAAGTCATCGGAGCCTGCCCTTCGGGGTGATGATCCCATAGATTACAGATTACTTCCTAATCAAAATAATCAAATATGTGAAGATAGTTTTATTTATAAATATACCACTGGAGGACGCACAGATCGTGGTGAAACAGTGGATTCAGGTCGTGATATTGGTGGAATATGTGAATCTAAAACTTGTCAAATTGTGGGAGATGGAACATCTGCCGGAGATATTAATTCTGATGGAACATTATCATTTTTAACAAATAAACCTGGTCATAAAGGTATAGTAATGGGTGTAGTAGAACCATTTAAAAATTATGGTGCGGAAGATGTTTATAGTCAAAATCAGTATGTAACTGCTGGTTATACAGTTGAGTTTGGTGATTCAAACGAAACACATGGATATTATTTAAATTCAAAATTTGTTACAAATAATAATGCAACATGTTCAGGAAATCCTCATATGTTAAATAATAAATGTCATATAGCACAGACAAATTCTGTAAATAAATCTGTTTTTACGGGGATACCGGAAGATAATACACAGATTTTTAATACACAGGTAGATGGTTCTGCGGAATCCATATCAATAACCAATCCATGTTTTAATCAAATTGATAGTGCTTCATATTTTAAAGATAAAGAATCTTGTCTTTCACACACATTGACTACAACTGATACTCCAATTAATGATATTACTAGTTTACAATCTGGATATAAAGATAGTATCAATTATTGGATACCATTTGATAATAGTTTTGAGCACAGTGTTTTACAATCTAACACTAATATGGAACTCGTCCCGGGCGATGGTGGAAATTCTAATCTTAAAGAAATTACCGAATTTAATTCAGATGGTATATGTATTGAACGTGGTAAATTTCCTAGAGCACTTTTAATGGATATTCTTATTCAAAATGGTTTTGAACCCGGTCAAACTACTTCTGATTCATTAAATATTCTATTAGAAGAGTTTTTTGGAACTGAATTTCCTTATACTGGAGCAAAAAGTACTGGTAATTTCAGAGAACCAACAGAATTTGGAATATTATGGAACCCAAACGGGGGGAGGTTCGGGGGAGGGTATGTACACACCAATGTCCCGCAATTATGGGACGGGGATTCTATATTTCATTTACGTAATAGAGTTACAAAGAGATTTGGATCTGATTCGACAGCTAAGGATTATATAGTAAATCGAACCCTATATACTCCCGAGTTACATGCTATTTGGAAAATTGCATTTATTAATGAAGTAAATGATATGTATAGACAAATTGTTTCAGCAATGGGAATTTCAGAATTGGATAATTACATAGATAAAGGTGTTTGTATCTCTCGTCATGCTGCGCAGGGTGATGATATATGCTATAGCAGGAATACTGAAAATAATTTATCTACTTCAAGTATATGTCGAGCTTCTCATGGGTCAAGACCTTCGGGGTGGCAATCTGGATGTGATTTTATGAGTTTACATTTGGATACTGCGACCGGGCATCGAAATATTCTAAAAAATGATAGTTTAGCAAAAGATATGTATACTTATTGGTCACAAGATAGATGGGATACTCAAGAAAATAATAGAGTACCTCATAAACAACTTTTAGGAATTTTAGATGATAGTGATCCTAATAAATTAGATATTAAAGGAAATTTTCCAGATACTGACAATTATACTACTAGAAATTGGTTAAATGATATAGATACATGTGGTTGGGCAATGGATCTTAGTAGAATAGAAGATGATGAAGAAAAAAATAAATATAAAAATATGTTCGCAAGACAATGTAATCGGTTACATTATGTTGAAGGAATTCCTCCTTCTGGTCAATCAGGCATAGGAACTAATTCTCAGGAACAGGAAGAATACATGAATCAACATGGGAATACGGGTATTTCTGATAATAATAATTTCATTAATTATGAATTTCATCAAGATGCTCCTCCTCAATATTATACTTATTTAAATGAGCGTGAGAATCAAAATACGAATAAAATAAATAAAAAAATATTAAATCAAGCTCCAATAAATTCACTTTGTACAAGTGATTATGATTCAAGGGGTGATATATTAACTTGTAATTATAATATTATGGAAGATTCTTCCTTGAAAGGGGGTACTACTTTCACAATAGAAGATGGAATAAAACAAATTAAACAATCATATATGGGTTTTGTTCATAGTGGAAATTCAGATCTATATTCTATTGGAAATACTAATTTAAGACCAAAATATCCAAATATGATTCAAACTAATGATAATGATACTACATTTAAAACACTTGATAGATCAATTACTGGTTTCGCAATTATAGATGAAGCAGCAAATAGTCAAACAGCAACAAATCCTAATTATCCAGAATTACATTTAAATCCAGAGGGAGAATGGAGAGGAGATCAAGATCCTCTTGGCAATACATCTTCAATAATTGATAATACTTATCAACCTTGGCAATTGGCACCATGTCCGCCTGGTACAATTAGGGAACATAATCAAGGAGGTATATATGAAAATCAATGTTTACCAAATGTATGTTATTGTCCAAATGGTACACCAGATGTTGGTGAAGAATGTATTGTTATTGATTCTAATGGTAATGATTTACCTAATATTGATATTCTTAGTAGTGAAACTAATGGTACGGGAATAAACAAGAAAGTTAAAGGATGTAATTCTTGTGATTCAGGATATTATTTAGATTCAGGAGGAAGAGTTACAGGAGATAGAGCGGGACCTGCTGATAATAGGAATTGGTGTGTCGCAAAGAAAGGCACAGGATGTACTCCTGAAAGATGTGATATAAATAGAGATAATACTCTTGGTCATGAATGTGCTAGTGGTTCATGCGTACATGTTGAATTAGGATTTATTCCTTATGATGATTTAGGTGATTTTTGTGAAGCACTACCAAATCAATCCAGTGCCTGTGCCTGTTCTGCTCGTAACTTTCACAGTGCCTACAGTGGCGCTCAAACGGTCAATAATACTTGGTGTCCTGGAAATAGTAATTGTAGAGAATTCGATGGTTACGAATACTACGGCGACAATGATAATCCTCGAAATCGCACTTTAGGTGCGGCAGGGGGAATTTATTGTACAGATTAAAAATTATATAATATTTAAAAATAAAGTATTTAATAATATAAAATGGATAATTCAGTTTTACCTTTTACTGTTCACACTGATAGTTCTGATGAAAGTGATGATTCTGATTCATCAGAAGAAGGAAATCTTTTAAGTAATAATTTAGGTGTTTTAAATAATAAATTTGAAACAAAAAATGTTCGATTTATGAATATGGAAAAAGTAGAAGACTACCAAAAAACAAGAAATAAATTATTTACACCACAAATATATAAAAAATATTTTACAGTTTCTCTTAGTTCAACTAGTCAAGAATTTTCTTTAAAAGATACAATAAAATTACCTACCGATAATATTATCGGTTTTAAAATGGTAAAATCCAATTTTATAGGTAATAATTCTGATCACTTTGTAGATTTAACTATTCCAGAAATACCTGAAATTGCATGCGATAAAAATGAAAGTGGAAAAACTATTTTTTCAAGAATTCCTTTAAGAAAAACAAATGCCGATTTTTATACTCATCAATTTTTAGAATTATCATTAATTGATCGTTATTTTTATCCTACAAGTTTTGATAAATTAACATTTGAATTATCAACGGCATTATCAGGATTTGTAGTAATTGAAGTCACTTATTTGAATGAAAAAGTTCAACAATAATTTATATTCAAGTAAATATTTTAAAATTTAGATATATTTATAATTTATAAATTTCTATTAAATTATTTGTTACAAAATAATTACAATCAAGACAATATAATATCTTTTTTTCTATTTCTTTTTCAGATATATTTAAATCAGTTACATCAATTTCTATATCTTTAACTTTTTCATTTGTATCTTCATTATAAATATGAATATTATTTTTATAATTATCTGGAAAGCAATATAATAATTCATCTACATCGTCTGATACTGTATTTATAAAATAACCTTTTTTTAAAATATTAGTACAATATTTACATGTTGTATTTGTAAATTTATGAATAATATTATTATCCAAATGATTTTTATATTCATTTTTTAAATCTTCAACATTATAATTTACATATGGATTATAGACTCCTGAATAATCTATCATTTTTTTACAATCATTACAATATAAATATTTATAAGTAGTTGAATTATTATCTGTAATTGATTTATCACAAGAAAACATTAATTCATTATTATCTTTTTCTATTTTATAACTGTTATTTGTATCTTTATAATAAATATCAATTAAATCATCCCCACATGTTAAACAATTCATTATTAATATATTTATAACTAATATATTTATAATAAATTTATACCCCATAATCATCATCATCTGAAATATCAAATCCGTCTGCCTGAATAGTAAATGTCGCTGAATTACTACTTGTAGTACTATCACCTACAAAAAATGCCCATGAATCTATATCAAGTGTACTATTACTTGATGTTTTATATTTTTTTGGTAAAATTATATGATTTGGTCCCAAATTTACAGGCGTAGCAGTCGCAGTAGATTTATACTGAAATTCTAATCTTTGACCATAGGCTTTAAAAGTTATTGTACCGGAAGTCCCTGTGAAATTATCTTGAGATGAACCATCTAATTCATCACCCATATTAATAGTTGTGCTACCTGAATAATTAATACTCTGTATAATACAATCTGGAAAACCGGATGTAGCTGATGATAAATACATCCCTGTATATACATTATTACTTGATGTTAAATTAGATCCGTCTAATTGAACATTTGTTATTTGGTTAGAATTACTACTGGATGAAACTGTTCCAGTTAATGTAATTTCATAATAATTAATTTTCATACCTAAATAATACGCCGTTCCTATCCACGTTTTTGACTGATAAAATGATAAATTAGTTTTCAAATAATTTAATGAACTTGAAACTGTAGAAACACCTGAACCACCCATTGAACCAGCCGTTGTCCCTATTCTATTATGATAATTACTAGTATCGGTGTGATATGATCCTAAAGTTGTTGGGTCCATTAATTCATCTTCGGTTCCACTGGTTTCTATATCATGACCTGCGTGTGTAATATAACCGTAAGTATGTAAAGCTATTCTATCGCGGTATGTTGTATGTCTTGTCCTTAAATAATTAGAAGCTACATCTGCCCAATTACTTTCACCTTGCTTATGTACTATTCCAACTTGAAAATGTCTTGGAGTATTTAATTCTAATTTTATCCATACTTCAGCATTATCTCTTAATCCGATTTCAGGATCTCCTGAATTTGGACATAATAGAATACTTGGATAATAATAACTTACACTTGAATGAAATAATCTTGCAATTTTAGAACTAGTTGTACTATAGTACGATGATGCCGATGAAACAGGATATAATCTATCATTTTCACCTGTGAAATTTATATGAAAATTAAAATTACCAGTTGTAAATGTACTACCTGGTACACCAAAAGTTTTATCCTTAAAATTATTAATAGATATAGAATTACTTCCAGAAGGAATACTAGTATTATCTGTTAAACGTGAATTTCTAAAAAACGATAAACTAATTGCTGTGTTTGATTTACCATCTCTTAAATTACTATCTTTATCAGCACTTGTATCGTCTCCCAATGCATATGCTGATTTTAAACTACTAAAACTTATATTTGTTGACCATACAAAACTTGCCATTTATATTCTTATTTATTTATTTTTTAATGATTCAACTTCATTTTTTAAATCTTTAATTTGATTTTGTTGTTCTTTAATACATTCTATTAAAAGAGGAACTATTTTTTCATATTGAACAGTTAAATAATTATCTCCAGATTTAGATCCTCCATTATTGTCCATATCAAATGGAGCTATTTTCACCGCTTCAGGTAGAACAGATTGAATATCTTGGGCATATACTCCTACATGTCTATTTTCATCAACATTTAAATTAATTTTATCACATATTTTTTTATCCCAATTATAAGTAAACCCAGAAATTTTTTTAATTTTATCTAATGGATTTTTTAAAGATTCTATATTTTTCTTTAATCTACGATCTGAAACAAATGCTGTTATATCTCCTGTACAAGTTATTAATGAACTTGTCCCTCCTGCAATTTTTAAAGAAACTGCGCCCGAACCAGTATTTGAATCAAATTGTAGATTAGCATTACTTTTAGGAGCTTGATCTCCAGTAGCAGTTGTTACAAATAATGGAAAACATGTGCCATCACTTTCTTCATTCGCAACTGTTACATTTGTTGCTGTTGTTGCTGTCGTTGCTGTTGCGGCATTTCCTGTACAAGATCCGGATGATCCACTAGCATTCCCTGTTAAAGCACCTACAAAAGTTGTCCCTGTTAAAGTCCCCGAAGAAGGATTATAAGTTAAAGAACCTGTATCATCTAACAATGCATTACTTTCATCATGAAAAACTACTGGGAAATCAGTATTTGCTGTTGAATCTGTTACAGTTACTAATGATGCAGTTCCACTTGTATTTCCGGTTCCACCTCTTGCTGTAGATAAAATACCTGCCCCCGCATCTGACATACTCAATGATCCTGAAAATTTTGTCGCAGTTAATACTCCTGTATTTGAATTAAAAGTTAAATTAGATCCAGATTTTGGAGCAAGATTCCCTGTTGCCGCAGTTGTAAATATAGGAAAACATTCTGTATCGGTTGATTCATCTGCTACTGTAATTTCAGATGCAGAACCACTCGCTGATACAGAAAATGTAGTGGTTCCAAAAGTAGTCGATGCTGCTTCTGTCCCTACACCAATAAAGAAACTTTTATGCGCATTTGTTGATCCACTTGAAACTATTGTAAAATAAACTTTACCACTCGCACATTCCGTTGAATTATTAAAATGATCTTCTCTTGTTAATATTAAGGGAGTAGATCCCGAACCAAGTTGAGTTACTTTATAAATTCCATTTTCTTTTGTATCTGTTTGATCTTTAACTAGAATATGATCATCTAATGCTAATGTTCCTCCATCAATTGTTACAACTCCATTGGCATCTTTTGTAATTGTTAAAGCATTGTGATCTTCGGTATAACCACTTGTAAGATCTTCTGATGCAGTAGCAAATTTACAAGCATCTTTATAATGTAATTCAGCAACTGTTTGATTACTTATTGATGCCGGTTTTATAGTATTCATTTATATATAATTAATATAATTTATTCTTTAGAAATAATCGTAAATTCGGCAATAAATCTTCCATTATCTCTTAATAATTGTAAACTGTCAGCTGATGATGATAATTTAAAAGCATTATTTGGAGTTCCAGTACTAGTTGTCACAGTGACTTCCCTTGACGCGATCGGTAGTGTCTGAGCATCGATTGGAGTTGAACTACTAAAAAAAATAGTTTGTCCATTTACTTCAACATTTGCTAATATTGTCGGTCCATTAAAAGTGGTTAGTCCATTTATAGCAATACTTGTAATTGTGCTATCCTTGACTAACATTTCAGTAGTACCCGTAAAATTTGCCCAACCTGTAATTCCAGTAATGGCATAAATATATTTATTATCATTAACTGTAGAACCATGGAAAATAGAACTTCCACCTAAATCTGATATCTGACCATTTATTGAATGTAATTTTGTTGGATTAATATCACAGATATAATTAAATTTTTTTGTCTTATGGGTCACTGTAGTAAAAAAATTATCAACTGAATTATTCGCATTCGGTATAACTATGGCACCACTTAATTTATCACCTGATGTATTCGATGCCACACCATTATTAATATTAAATTCATCTATTTTTAATACAAATGCCGAATGAGTATGAAAATCACCCAAATTAGCATTAAATGTAAGGAAATTATCTAAATATATTTCACTTGGTTTATCAATAATAAATGGTTCTCTAAGTTTTATATTAAATTTACTCGCTTTTCCCAGATGTGTATTATCAGTATCATCTAAATCTAAAATCAGAGTTCTTTTTTTATTTCCATCATTTCTATATCCAGAATTTTGAAAAAAATTCATCCCATTATTATTCATTTATATTTATATAGTAAAATATATATTTTAAATAACTTAAAATTAAAATAAATACTAATATTATAAATATGTTTCAAAAAATAATTTCATTTGGTGCATTTATTTCTTCTGCTATAGCAGGAAATAGTGGTTCATTGCTTGTTGGAGGAGCAAGAGATTCTAATAATTGTTTAATATCTGCTGGTTACACTTGGTGTGAATCTTCTCAACAATGTATTAGACAATGGGAAACTCCATGTTCTGATAATTTCCAAGATTGTCCTGATTGTTTTGAAAGACAAAGTAATGGAGAAAATATCGCTTGTCCCGAATATTGCGATATGTTGGCAGTTGATCCTATGCCTCCCCCTATGCCGCCTCCTATGCCTGTGCCCGTAGTTGATCCTGTGCCTGTGCCCGTAGTTGATCCTATGCCGCCCGTGAATAATCCATTCTTAAATCATGCATGCCCCGAAGTCATGTGTATGATGTATTGTCAATACGGGAATGTGAGAGATTCTAATGGATGCCAATTATGTCAATGTAACGATAATATTCCACCACCAATTACTGATATTGATTGTACTCTTACTCAACCTTCTTGCGATGATTATACTTATATTTGCCCTAAGATTACTGAAATTACCAATTGTAATCAAGGTGGTATCGATGGATATACAACATTTCAATTATCACTAACTATTAAAGATACTGAAACAGTCAAAAATATATATGCCCTTTATGGTGACTTAAGTGATCCTATGTATTTACCACCAGCATATCAAACACTAGATAGACTTAAAAATAATATTGGTGGTGTAAATCCTTTTATGTTAGAATTTAATCCTGATAGTAGATATGATTCTTGGCTTACTATTGGAGTAACCGATGGAAATCAAGATAATTTAATTTCTTCAATTGGTATCGACTTTGATAGTTGGAATTCAAATAGAGGTATTAATGTTAATGATGGGGCAGTATTTGTATTAGATCCAGATAGTATAGTAGTTTCTGATAATGAATATATTATAGGTCAAATTACTGTAAGAACTGGAACTAGTTTTACAGCAATCTTTAATGTTCAAGGTAAATCAAATGTTGATACAATTAAATCTTGGAATGAAGAAAATATTAGATTTGATTTAAATACTCCAACAGAAAATGTTCACGATACTGTACCAAATAATTGTTTATCATGGTATGACGGTTGTAATACGTGTACTGTTAATAATGGAGTATTAGGGGGATGTACTAGGATGATGTGCTTTAGAGAAGATAATCCTAGATGCTTGGAATATAATAGTGTTGGTCATTAATATTTTTTTATTTTAATTAAAATTCTTTTATAACATAATATATATTATGATAAAATATGTATTATTTTTATTTTTATTCATTTATGTTTTACAGAAAAAACCTTTAATAGAAGGTATTACAAGACCATGTTGTAGTAATAGTTTACTTAATTTTTCATCTGAATTGGTGAATGAAACCTGTGTTGATCAATCGACACCAAAACCTATTGCAAGATGTTTTCATGAAAATGTTAGAGGTGATGATTGGTCATGTGATAATTGTGGTGAAATGTGTCCTGGACTTAGTGAAACAAAATGTTATCCGACATTAGTTAAAGATGATGATGATAATATCAAAAATGGTGGATATTGTGCCAATCCGAATTGTTCTAGTAAACCTGAAAGTGAATGTACATCTGAAAATAACTGTAAATGGGAAAGTAATCGTTGTAAACCTATAAAAAAAGTTTATAAAGGTAGTGAAGCAGAAGAATTAGAAACAAATATTGGTGATGATTTTGAACTTAATAGTCGAGCATACAATGAATACAAAGAATATAGTCAAAATAAATGTAATCCATTTGCGAAAAATGATATTTCTTCAGATCAAGATGAGGATGATTTTGAAGAATTTGAAGAAGAATTAGAAGAAACAGCAACTGATAAAAATTCTGAAACTGTAGAAATTGAACCGGAAGGTTATGGTTTATTTGCTGACTATGGATATAATTTTGATTTTTTAACTACTGAAAATATTACCATATTCATAGCATTTTTGACTATTATTTGTTTAGTTGGTTCAATTTTATATTTTGGAAGCGATGAAATTAAATATTATTGGAAAATGTTTGAATTAAATTTTATTAGAATGAAATTATTTAAATATGATGATAAATAATTTAAAGGTAAAAAAATAGTATAAATTATAATAATGAGTTGTGATAATTGTAAAGATTTTGATGCCGCAGTACAAAAACTACGTTCTTTTTTTTCTGGAAAGGGATTTGTTGAAGTTCATCCACAAAACCGCCTGAGTATTCTTGCTGCATGTGAGGATCCAACGACTATGGCGACATATAATTATGCCGGAAATGTGTGGCCACTTCCCCAAACTGGACAGATGTGGTTGGAACATTATCTTCTTCAAAATCCAGAAGAAAAGGGTTTTTTCTGCGTAAGCACTAGTTATCGTAATGAACCAAACCCAGTTCCTGGGAGACATGATCTTATTTTCCCCATGTTCGAATTTGAAAGCAAGGGTGATATGAATGATATGATTCAACTTGAAAAAGAACTCTTAGAACATCTTGGATTTAGTAAGGATATGTATCCGAATAATCTATATCCAGAGGGAGATTATAATGATGTGGCAAATAAATATAATGTAGAAATTCTTGAACATGAGCATGAAGATCAACTTGAAAAGGATCATGGACCGGTATTTTTCTTAAAGAATTTCCCCGAGAGAACTAGTCCTTTTTGGAATATGGCCCGCAATGATGATGGAGAAACTGCCAAGAAGGTTGATGTTATTATTCACGGAATTGAAACTATTGGTTCTGCTCAGAGAAGTTGTGATAAGGAAATGATGCGCAAGCAATTTAATGAAATTTCGGGAGGTGAATATGCCAATATGCTATTTTCTCAATTTAGTAAGGAGAGAGTTCAGGGAGAAATGAATGATTTCCTTAGTAAAGAATTCTTCCCTCGATTTGGTGGTGGTATTGGAATGACTCGTATGATTCGTGCGATGAAACTTTCCAAACTTATTTAAATAATAAATATATTATTTCTTTTTCTTAGATTTTTTCTTTTTTTTATTTTTTGATTCATCTATAGAATCAATTTTTATTCTTTTTTTCATATCTTCTGATGCTGCATCTACCCATTCTTCGCCTTTTTTTGTTAATTTTTTACTTTCATGTTCTTTTTTCCACCATGGTGGTGGATCTCTTGGACTGACTGGTTCAAATTCTAATTCTTTTCTTATTTTCATTAATATTTTGCCATGATGATTTTCACCACCTTTTTTGTTTATTCCCCAGAAATTATCAATTAAAGGACCACTATGTAATAATTTAGATTCACCTGTTTCTTTTAATTTCTGTAATAATTTAGGGTTTGATTTATAATATTCTTCAGTTATTTCTTCCATTAATTTAAGTTTTATTTCATCCCAATCTTTTCTAAATTTATAATCATTTTCTTTAAAAGATTTTTTACCTCCTAATTTTTTTGCTTCATTTGCTGGTAAATCTTTGTTACTTAATTTATTCTTATATTCATCTATTTTGGGATCTTTAGGATCTATTTTTTGAGCATGAAATGCATGTTCTACTGTTGGATATTCATAACCATCATATTTAAATGGTTCGCCTTTATTAAAAGCAGACAACCATTTATTATCTTTTGATCTACTAAAATATTTGATTTCTTCTTTTCTAGGAGAATCTGGACTTAGTGAATCAACGAGTTTTACTCTACCATCATCCATTTCTTTTATTTGTTTACCTTCATCTGTTTTCAATTTTGTCAAATTTTTATCATCAATAACATAATTTTTATTATTGTAATATAAGACATAAGTATCTTCTCTACCTATGTATTTTACAATATACTTTTCTTTGATTCTTTTTCCATTATAATTATTAATAATTTTATCTTCTTTTTTTATTTTTTCTTTTTTAGAAATATCTTTAACTATTTCAAGTTGAAGATCTTCTATTTGATCTCCTTTTTTTTTACTTTCTTCCATATCATTTCCTTCAGAAAAAAGTGAATGTCTATAATCAACATGTCCAAATGTATTATTTAATATACTCATAAATGTTTTACTATGACCACTCCTTGGTCCTTTAATACCGGTCCATATTCCTGGTCCATTTTTATACATCCAATCTTCACAGAAACAATTTTGTAAACCATGAACTAATTCATGCTCAAATGTAAATTGTAAACAAGTTAAAATTGAATCACATTTATTTTTACTATCAGTATTTAAAGATTTCTTTCCTTCCTTAATCATTTTGCTTATAGCATTCGCGAAAACTTTTGTTGATAATTCCATATCAATTGTTTTACATTTACCGTCTTTTCTACATCTTTGTCTTCCGGCGCTCTTTGTACAACGATTATTCCAACAAATAACCCACTGACATTCTAAATCTTTTGATAATTTAGATAATTCATTATTAAAAAAATGTTTATCATATAATTCAAATAATAATTTTATTTCTTTATCTTTTAAAAGATCTTTAAAATTATCTTTAGTTATTTCTGTTTTAACTTCTTTCATAATTTCATCATGAACTTTTAGTCTTTTTTCATTTATTTCTTTTTGAGTAAATTTATTTTCTGCTAATTTTTTACACATTTCATAACCTTTATCATTTACTTTTTCTTTTTTATCATCTTTTTTGTCCTCTTTTTTGTCCGCTTTTTTGTCTTCTTTTTTGTCTTCTTTTTCTTCATTATTAATTATAATTTCTTCTTGTTTTATTTTAATTTCATTTATATTTGGTCTTTTTAATTCATCTATAATATTAAAGACTTCTTTATTTGTTTCATGTGTCAATTTTGCATATTCTTTTAATAATTCACGTTTTTGTTCACTTGTTGTTGTTTCCTTACGATATTCATTCATTATTTTTTTCTTTTTTAAATTATCTTTGTGTTTTATATTTTGATATTCTTCAATTTTTTTAAATTTATCATTTAAATTATTATTTTTTATATAAGTTTTATCTAATTCTTTTATTTTTTCTTCAGATTCAGAAATTAATTTTTCTTGAATTTTTAATTCTTTTTCAACAGGTAAATATTGACTTAGTTTTGATAAATTATATTCTGTTAAATTTTCAATATCTTCATGATAATTAAATGAACCATGAATTAATTTTAATAAATTTTCTTTTTCTTTTAAATAATCAATATATTCAGGTAAAATAATCTTGAATTGTTGTCCACAATTTCCACTTTTTGAACCACAACTATAAATTAATTCATTATCTTTTTCTGTAAATATTTTATCTTTACTACAACCTTCACATTTTTTATGTTTTTTTTTCCCTGATAAAAATATTGATTTTTCTTTATAAAAAATATCAAAATATTTAGAGTATTCTTTATCCATTATATTTATGATTATATAAGATTTTTAAATATAAATCTTATGATTCAATTTCTATATTAGTATTTTCTTCTAATTTTTTTGTTACATAATCATTTAATAAATAAATATTTTGTCTTAATTCTAATTCATTTTTGTGTTTATTTTTCATACGATAATATAAAATATAAAATCCTAAAAATAAAACAAAAATAATTCCTAAATTTAAATAAAATTTAGTATTATCTTGTGTTACTATTTTCTTTTGAATATTTGTAATTTGCTTTTTAGGAAATTCAACTAATTTATAATCAACTAACTTGGGTTTTTGATTACTCATTAATAAAAAAATATATTATTTAATTTAATTTTAAATTTGATATTAATATTTGTTTTATTTTAAATTAAATGAGTCAACTAGTTCAAGTATTTTGTGATATTTATAAACCAACATTTGATGAAAATAATGATGAATATATTGATAAATCACCTTATAAACCATATGAAAGGAAATGTATTCGCTATGAATGTAGATGTAAGGCCGGTTCATATTTTATAGGAAATTCAATGTTTAAACAACATATCAAATCAAAAACACATAAAGATTTTATTCAAAATTATTCAAAATATTATAAAGAA
>MDSZ01055029.1_pt1 | contig 18142 bp, 20 predicted proteins | sample 811201 | NCBI WGS metagenome assembly MDSZ01 (sample SAMN05326647, study PRJNA326480) | marine metagenome | isolation source: seawater | place: Indian Ocean: North | collected 2010
ATTTGACAAATGTTCAATTAACATAAACTGTTCATTATCTGCTGGAAGTGAACCTAATTCACCTCTAGGCCATTTAATTCTAAATTCAGTGTTTTGTGTTAAATCAGCATGCATCATAGTTTGTTCTGTTTCTAAGTTGTTAACTCTTTCTACAAGACCAAAATAAGCCCACGTACCTAAAGCTGTAGCAGCAATCATACTAATTATATTTCTAAGTGGTAACGCGACCTCTGTTCCTTCATTAATTTTAGGTGCCATAATTTATCAACCTTTACGTTTCTTCTTAGCCTTTCCAGCTTTCATATTAGCCATCCAATGAGCTAGCTGACCTTTACGACCGCCTTGTTTTGCAACTTTTCTAAGATTAGATACAGATGATTTAGTAGGAACACCATGACGTTTACTATCACCTTTGTCTTGTGGATTTTTACCATCCATAAAATTTTCTTTAGCCATATCTTGCTTGACTGGTTTAGGAGCAGCAGGCTTTCTAAAATTTTGTTTTTGGATGGGTTGTGTTGATACACTACCTCTCATTACCATTGTTTACAACTCCAATATCTAGCTTTAGTTTTTGGACCAGGATTATCACAATTATGTCTTGCTCTAAAAGATTTTCTTCTTGCTGGATTATCAGCTTTTATCTCCATATTAGGATCTCCAAAGTTAACTTTTATAGTGTTACCCTTTTCATTCTTAACATACACTGAACGCTTTTTTGGTCCTCCTGGTGTGAGAAAAGGTTTATTAAGAGTAACATTCTTTTTCTTTCCATCTTCCTCTTCATAAACAGCTTGCTCTTCAACTTCACCCCATTCGTTTAGTGAAACTTTTACTCCTTCGAAAACATTTTTACCAGTCAATATACTCATTTTTATCTCTTTGGGTTACCCCAAACCTCCCTAGCGTTAACCTTAATAAATTTTTTGTTTGTCTCATGCTTATTTGGATTAGGAATAGTAAGAACTACATTCTTAAAATTAAGAAAAGCATTTAACTGTGCGTTTTGTCTCTTACTAGATGTCATCCATTCTCTTCTTGCTAACTTGCTCCATTTGCAAGGTCTTTGATGTGTTAAACCTTTTGATATTTGTTTCGCTCTTGTTCTTTTCTTTCCCATACTACTCTCATATCATATCGTTATTTAGTGCTCCGTTAGTATAGGTTTGATTTTCAAAATACAAATACCTAAAACTAGCAGATGATGTTATATAATCTATGTTAGCTGATGATGCATCATAAGTTGGACCGTCTACACTTATAGGAAAACAATCTACAAAATTCCAATGTACTAATGGATTGTTTCCATCATCACAACCAAAAACTGTAATATTAGCTGTTACTTTATTCCATCCTGTTGATCCAGCTTGATCAGCTATGTTAGTATATTCAGAATACTGTTCATGATTTTCAGGATGGTTTATTCCTTTTATCCATTCTACCATAGATCTATAATTGTTAAAATCTTTGTCAATTAAAAAGGTAAAATCTAAAGCAGCATAATCTACTCCATTACCAGGTAAAAATGCTCTACTAGGGTTTAATCTATTAGCCAGAGGTACCTCACCTCCTGTTAAATTAGGTATAGTTAAACCTTGTAAATTAAAAATAACACCTGGTAAATTTTCTGCTACTGCATAAAAGTTTTGAGGAGCTACATATGAAAGCTCTGGAAGTCTAGCTGATACTGAGTTATAAGATAGTGCCATGTTATATTTATCATAAAAAAAGAGGCAGCCGAAGCTGCCTCTCTAGAAAGAATCGTAACGACTTAGACGTTGTCGATACGGAACTTACGATAGTACACGTTGGTATTAGGAGCAGCCAAACCTTGTGACTGAATTGCACCTGCGCCAGCAGCAAATGGATTTGATACCATGCCGTAACGAGTTTTAAATCCAATCTTTGGCTGGAATGTCTCCTGTGCAACTGCACGAACCATCTGCAACGGAACGTATGGGCAATAGAACATACCTGCGTCCATGTTGTTTGAACCTTTATATCCAACAACAGCGTAGTCACCTGATGTTGCATATGGGTCTACATAGACTCTCATACGACCATTGAGGGTACCTGCAAACACACCTGAGGTAACATCAACGTTTAGATTATCGCTCAAGCCTGATGAGTAGTCAAGAAGACCAGCCATTGTCAAGCTAGAAGCTACGTTTGCTGAGCAGAGTACAAAGTTACCCTTACCACGGCGAGTTTCGAAAGCTACTTTATTAGCTTCTTTTTCAAGCTGCAGCATAAGGCCCTTCTGGCGCTCAACTGACCAACGACCTTGACCATCAGCAATCAGGTCAAAGATACCATCGTTAGTTAAACCGTCTGCACCATACTTAGCTTGGCTAACCATTGTGCGTACCACTTCACGGTTAATTTCAGCAAGAATTTCAGTTGACAAAATGTTTGACAACTCAGCTTCTGCATCAAGGCCGTGAACTGCTTTAAGATCTTGTACCAATTCCATGGTGTACTCACTCTTGAGCGCACGTGTCTTAGCTTCTACGGCTGTACGTTCAATTGTGAATGACATTTCACGGAAGTTGTCCCCTTCACCTTCTCTGGTGGTCATGCCATAAGGTGTAGTACCTTCTGCCATTGTTGGGTTGTAGTTAGTGTTCAGTGCTGGATCACTAGTAACTGTATCCTGGAAAGGATCATTTACAGGTGTTCCTGTGTTACCGAAACCATCTGATTCAGATGAAGTAGCAGCGCCATCATTATGTGCGCGACCAGGAGCAAATGGATTGGTTGCATCCGCATCATTTGAACCTGCAGCATGAGTTCCTGGTGAACCAGTATTAAATGCTGTACCTGAATAGTTCGGGAATACTTCGTTGTAGAAAGCTTCTGCAGCGTTAATTCCACCTTCGGTTTCATTGTTTGCACCGTAACGAGCACGAAGTGCGAAGATCAATCCGGTTGGAGCAGACATTGGCTGCACACCGCAGAGATCAAAAGCCATCATTTGTGGCATAGCACGACGGACGAGTGAGATGATAATCGGGTCATAACCAGCGCGTCCAGTAGCATTTACTGTAGCGTTAGAACCAGCACCTGAGAATGCGCCACCAAAAGCAGCACCAGATACCATTGACTCATCGAGAACACCTGCCTCTTCCTTCAATGCCTTTTCAGTATTTTCAAGGACCTGAGCAACAACCGCCTTCTTGTCTCTTTCCTGAATAGGATCGAGATCGTCGTGGTTAATTACTGGTGCCCATTTTTCCATAAGGACATCGGTTGACATTTTGTTTCTCCTTCAAAAATTTTATAATGTCTAAATTTTCTTATATATTTAATACTCTTTATATTTTCTTACTTAGTCACAGTCTTTGAAAGAAACTTCGCGTACTGCGATACAGAACTATCATCTTCTTCGATAACGGTTCCACCGAATACTTCCTCACTCAATGAGCTAAGAAGCGGTTGCTCAGATGACTCATCAAAATAGCCTTCTTTAAGCTGCTCGACTTTATATCTGAACTCTTCGATGTCTTCAGCTTCAACATTCTCAGACAACTTTTCTAAGCGGATCTTTTGTGTCTGTGGAAGGTCATCACCGATAGACTCGACAATTTCTTTTCTCTTTATTTCCAAAAGCTCTTTCTTAGCTGTCTCAAGCTCAGAAGATTGCTCTTCAATTTGCTCTTTATATGACTCAACTGCTTCAGTCAATTCATCAACAACTGATACTTCTTCTTCTGGAATATCGATAAAGTTTGATTCGAAAACTGTCTTCATTTCGCGAATAAAGTTTTCTGCAATTTCTGTACGAAGTGAGTATTTAATCTCAAGTTGATTTTCTTCGAGCCATTCATTTACGACATAGTCAACATACTCATTAACTCTTTCGTTGATCTCATCAACTTTTTCTTCTAATTGTTGAGCGTACTCAGCTTCGATTTCTTCTCTAATGATATTTGTTTTTTCATTAACAGCTGTTTCAAAAATAACTGCTGCTTTTTCTTTGAAGTCATCTTCAAGATCTTCTGTTAAATCATCAACATCTTCTTTAACTGGTCCTTTAGGATTAGCTTTTGTAGATGTTTCATTTGGATCATTAGATTGGTCATGAGCTCCTTCACCAGGATTACCACCCTTAGATGTAGGCTCATTTTTACCTTTTTCTTCATTAGGACGCATAGCATCATTTTCAGCTTTAGAAGGAGCTGCTTCAAGCTTTTCACCAGTTGCTTCTTCAACCTCTTCTTCATCATCCTCTTCATCTTTATGTTTAGCTTCTTCTACAGACTCTTCAGCTTTTTTGCCCATAGCCTTTTTGATAGCTTTATCTTTATTGTCCATATATTCTTTATCATCAGGCTCATCTTTTCCATCACCATCCATATCTCCTTTGTCATGAGCTTCAGTGACTTCTTTATAATGGTCTTCAATCTCTGCCTGATCTTCTTCTGATAAGTTTGTATAGAAATCATGGAATTCTTCTTCAGTAAGACCTTCGATCTTTTCCCAATCCCACTCCATTTCTTCTTCTACAGACTCATCAGCTTCTTCTTTGTCATCATCGTCATCGTCATCGTCATCGTCGTCATCATGATCTTTATCATGACCTTCTTCAACTGACTCGTCTGCTTCTTCCTTATCATCATGATCTTCATCATCATCTTCTTTATCTTTATGCTTAGCTTCCTTAAGCTCTTCATAATGATCATTAAACTCTTTAAGCTCGTCTTCACTTAATTGATCAACTAGCTCATTAAATTCGTCTTCTGATAATGAATCAATTTTATCCCAATCCCATTCCATATCTTCTTCAACTTCTTCAGATTTCATATTCTTCATTGATTCTTTTTCTTCATCTGGAAGCTGTTCATCGTTAGAATCTTTTTCTACTTTGGTGTCTTGACCTTCTTCCACAGATTCATTATCACTTCCGTCATCTTCAGCAATGCTGTCATCTGCATCATGTAGATCTTCATCCATAGCTTGATTATGTGGTCCTTTATTTGGCTCAGCTGCTGGTGAAGCATCTGAAGGCTGACCTTTATCTTTATTTTTAGGCTTTCCAACATCTTTATCACCCCCTGCATCTAATGCTGCTCCGGAGTTCTTACCGATAACCTCGCTAGAATTATCAGATGCATCAGAAGGAAGTTTACCTTTATCCATCTTACCTACATCCTTATCACCGCCAGCATCCATAGCTGCGCCTTTTTCAGATCCGATAATCTCAGATGAATTATCTGATTGATTATCTGCTTTAGGCTTTGAATTAGGAAGCTTTTTAACAGAAGCATCTGACTTGTCTTGTGCTTCTTCAACTTTTTCTTCTGCAGCCATTTTATTTTGAGGGTTTTTAACCTTTTTAGGTGCAGTCATATCTGCTTCCAAAAGCTCCTCAATAACATCAATTAAACCGTTATTTTTTTCCATTGTATTAAACTCCGTTAATCTATTTATATTAAAGTGTTTTTAAGAAGCTCTCAAATACTTCCAACTTAACTTTGTTGAGCTCTTTCATTTTAGCTCTTTTTAATTTCTCTCTCTGGAAGTCTAAGTCAATTTGTTTCCACATTCCAGACTCGTAAATCCACTCTGCTTGCTCATAAACACCTTCAACAAAAGAAGATTGAGCAGAAGGATCGAATACAACATCAGCTGCAGTTGTAAGAGTAAAATCTTCTCCTACTATATTAATACCATTAGTTGGCATCAGCGATCCTAAACCTCTAGAAGAAACACCAATTTTAACATCATCTTGTAAAAGGTTTTCTACAATCTTACCCATAGGAGTAGAGAGTACTTTAGCTTTACCTTCATAATAGATAGCTTCCTTTGTAGGTGTCTTCTTTAAACTTTCTGTCATTATAGCTGCACGCTCAGGATTAACAATAGGTTCTGCTGGATGGTTTAACTCTCCGAGTGCGCGCTTTTCGTCAATATAATCTTTTTGATAATTAGCTACAGCGTTATCCATTACTTGTTCTGGATAAATTCTTTTATTTTTATTTTCTTTTACTGCTTGCAAAAAAGGACCTGATATATACATTCTTTTATCAGAACCTTTACCTTCTGACAAAACTTGCATATCATTAAAGCTAATATCTTCTTTAATAAGTTTCATGTCTAGCTCCTGAATTCTATCAATACATTTCCTTGACTAGCAGTTCCGAAAGTTACAGCACATACACCGACTGTATCTAATCTAATTCCACCATGCATTGACATTTCCCATCTTCCTGTTTCAAAATCTTTACCATCAATTGTTACAGGAGATTGCCCCATGTTAATAACTGACTCAATTATTCTTACAGGCACATATTCAGAATCTCCTATAGCTCCTGAACCTCTAGCGAAAGTAAAATCTTGAGCTGTTAAAGAAGCATTGGCATCGTATATATGATACACTACTCTATTTCCTGGTGTAGAGCCACCACCTTTTAAATTTTTTGATACTACATTAGTTGCCATTTTCTATACCTTTAATTAGTCGTGTTAGCCAATGATCTAGATCTACCTTTAACTCTACGTTTGGTAATCTTAGCTTTCAATGCTGCTTTTTTCTTAGCGCCGCCGCCCATAGCTCTTTTCGCTCTTTTAAGTTTTATACCAGCGCGGCGCATCTTTGCTTTCTGAGTTCCTGTTTGAGGCAAGCATCTATTACCTGCTAATCTCATTCCTGGTCCACAAATTTTCTTTTTACTTACTTGACCTTTAGCTCTCTTAAAAATTACTTTTGCTCTTTGTGGTTTACCTTTTGTCTTTTTACCTCCGGCTGGATTCTTTTCCTCGGCGATTACATTTTCATTACAACGATCTAAATCTTCATCAGATAATGCATCTTTCATTCCGTAAGTCTTACATGGAGTTTGACCACAACCACAATTTTTATCTTCTCCGTCTAAATCTTCACCTTCTTTTATACTCTCTTCTTCTATCATTTCCATTTCATAATCTTCAGCAAATAAAAGCTCACGTAAAGCATTCATGCTATTAATAGAAGGATCAATTACATTTAAATCAAATTCAAATACCAAATCCATTACTTGACCTTCTTCGTTAGGAACAAAGTCAAATACTTCTTGTACTTCAGAATGATTTTCGATTAGTTGAGGGTCTAAATCAATCTCACCATCAAAGGTTACTGTTTCTTCAAAACGTTCTATTTCAACTTCTTGCTTCATTTCTTCTAACTGTTCGTCAGAAAACAAGAAGTGAGTATCATGAGACACGCCAGCATGCATCTGTCTCTTCAACTCTTCTCTAAACGTTTGAGTCTGATATTGTTTCCATTCAAGAAGATTCATTTTCATCACTCGTCAAATAATCTTTGGCCATAGTACGTTTCATGTCGTCGAGTTTAGCAAAAACGCGCTTAGTCATCTCTTCTTTGAAAGATTTATTAAAATCATCTGACTCATCAGCTTGTAAAAAATCTCTAAAGTCCATCATAATTTATTTATTCCTTTTTAACCCCAGAGTATAGAATCCATTTCAAGTGTTGCATTCTTTAACTCTTCTTCTAACTCTTGAATTTCAGTTGTAGCTTCTTGCCATAACCCTTGACCATCAAGTTGTACTCCACCAGGTAGTTCTGTGTTTTGATATTTTTTCAAATTAGAACCCCACTGCTGTTTTGCTAACGCGGTTGCATATCTTTTTAACCACGTATTTTTATATACCTCTCCATTGATTTCAGGATCGGCTACTTCGTAAACTTCACAAAGTAAATAAAAATTCTTATTACTTGCTTGAGTATTAATTCTCTTCCAATCAACATCTAAGTATAATCTACTTTTATACATGTTAAATCTAATAGCAGGCATTGTATTGAGAAGAAAATCAATATGTTCTACATTTAATTTTTGTGTATAATAATTTGATAAACCTGTACCATGAGCACCGCTATAGAACATATCAAAGTTGTTTAAAAAATATTGATACTCAAAATTATACATACCCGCTTGAGTAAAGGAATCAACTTTAGAAACCTTTGTAACTGATACTATACTATCTGGCACTTTAATTCCTATTTGACCAGTACTAGTGACTGTAATATTTTGTTCTTCTAGCAATACTTGTTCTTCTACAAAGTATTTGTTAAAGCCATCATGTCTAGTTACTTGAGTAAATCTGGTTGGAGAATCAGAATCAGAAAAATCTAAATCAGAATCTAAAGCTCTATAAGTTACACCATCTGAATCTAAAACTAAAGCTCCATACTGATCTGAATCGTAATCAGGAGCTTCTGAATCTTTCTTAATATAAATTCTTTTACCTTGTACATTATCTTTCTTAAGCATGACTCTATCACCTACTCTATAGGTGTTTAAAATATCAGAGTCAAAATCTTCAGCTGTTAAATCTTGATGTATTCTTTTGTTACGGTTTAATAGATTAGTATCTACTTTAATTGTTCTATAAGATCTTTGAGCACCGTCATAATGATAATAGTGAAAGAACTGAACTGCTTCATCAATACAATCTTCAAGTTGAACATCAGCAATCTCTACGTTGATAACCGGTGCACCGAGTCTACGTAAGATCCAATCTGCTAACTCTTGTTTATTGTAAGGTAGAGGCATCTTGCTCAACAATCTCCGTTTCAGTATTTATAGTAAGAACATCTTTTTCTCCGGATGGTACTATTTCAGGTCCTGGTAGATCAACACTCTCAAATCCAAACGGAGAAGGAGGTGCATCAGGATCTTTAATTTGTTCTTTAGTCATCTCATCCATAATTTCTTTATCTATTCTTGCAATATCTTCTTCTGTTTGACCAAGGATTACTTTGCGTACATATTCTATTGAGAAATATTTACCTACATACTCAGAAGCATCTCTTAATACACTTAATTGGTCATTAAGTAGTTCTACTTGTTTAAGTTTATCAAAGTGCATATCTTTGAGATAGTCATAAGAGATATATTGTCTCATCTCTTCAAATTCTTTTTGAGTACATACACCTTTTAGTACTAATTGAACTCTTAATACTTCGTTAAAAATCTCAGCAAATTGTTTTCTTATTCTTTTAATGAACTTACTGAACTTGATCTCATCTCTTGAGATGTCTGATGCTCTTCCGAGCTGGAAGTTGTTGTCTTGGTTGATTCTTGAGATTGGGACGTTGAGTGATTGGTACAATTTTTCTTTGAAGTAATTGACGTCATCAAGGTCTCCAAGATTTTGTCCTCCAGGGAGTGTCGAAATTTCTGTACCACGCGAACCTTCTCTACGAGGGAGCCAGAAGTCTTCAAGGAGTGACATAAATTTTCTAGAGTCACGAATTTCTCCTGTGTTAGGGTTATAATCTATTTTATTTCTATACCTATTCATCATATCACGAAGATAAGTCTCTGCTTTAATTTTAGGTAATGTTCCTACATCTACATAAAATATTCTTCTTTCAGGTGCTCTTGCTATACGATATACAATAAGAGCATCTTCCATTGATCTTAAATTGTTAAATGGTTTAATTGCCTTGTCTAAATAACCTACTATTTGTCCTTTGTTTCTATCAACTAAACCTGACGGGCAAAATACAATACTATCTTTAGATAGTTTTACTCCATTATTGCCTCCATCGGGTGAGTATTCAAAAAACTCATCTACCTTTATTAAGATAGGGACACCTGTTCTAGGGTCTTTTTCATAGAACGGCTTAACATGTCTTTTAATTTTTAAAGCGTCAATAGGTCTAAGTTCTTTAATCCCTGTTCTAGAATCATTAGGATCAATAATTACTTGATAATAGACTCTACCATCTACATACCATTGTCTAAAAATATCATATGATCTTCTTTGAAACTTAAGTAAATGAAGAGTGTTTTTAAACTCTTCTCTAATAGTTTCTTTAATTCTATCATCTATGTTAAGTAAATCTAATCTAATTGATACAGTAGGTCTTTCATGCTCAGTTGTAAAAGCTTCGTTTACAATATCATCTATAGCTGAATCAGCTTCTGGATAAAAAGATATATCTCTGTACTGAGCTATGAGAGCATGTTCATTACGCGCTTTGCTATACTGTTCGTAAGTATAACCAATACGGCCGCCAACAGGAAGATCAGTTCCATCATCCATAGGTTTTGGTATGGGTGACGGAACTGGTTTATCATTCTTGTTCTGAACTAGTTCGAATCCGAAAAGTTCTTCTTTTTGAATAGCCATAAGGACTCCTCATTATGTAATGAAGAGTTATTGTGTTACAGGTACTTCAGCAACATCAGCAGTGACTCTACCAGTTGTAGGCTCACTAGTAGTGTTAGCTTCCCACCACTGATATGCAAATGTAACAGCAAACTCTTCAATTGTATCTGTACTGTCGTAGGAGACATCAATAGTATCCACAACAGTAGGCCATGCAGCATACAATACATATCTTTTTATGACTGCACCTGTACGACTAAGTTGTTCAATTTCCATATTAGCCGTGTATGAGTCAAATGAAGAAGCATCAACACCTCTTCCTGATACGTTTGTAGCTGCACCGTTTATCGCATCTTGCCATCTTTCGAAAGCATTTCTTACAGCAAAGTTGTTATCGTTAATAACCTGTACCGTCCAAGCATCATAGATAGTATCTCCAGATACTTTTAATTGTCTACCTCTAAACGGAACAATAACTTCTCCGATTGTTCTAGCTGGCATTGCGGCAGTTTTTATCATAAAAGAACTAAGAGCTTCTGTTGCACTTGCGCCGAATGCTGTATTAGCACCACCTTGAATGTCTCCATTAGGCCAGTTACAATTTACTCTAAATAGGTTAGCTCTTGCACCACCACCAGCTAAAGCTGTTTTAAAATCATCAATACGAACTGTCATCTTATGCTCCTGCTACCTCACTAAATGAAACTCCAGTTCTCACCGCAACAAAATTAAGTGTAATAAAGTTAATCGAGCGAGCTGGTTTAATGTAGATATCAGCAACGAATCTGTTACCATCAATGACTTGACCAGTGTTGTTTGAAGTATCACAAACAACTCTAAAGTCTGTTATACCTCTTCGAGCTGAAATTTCAGCAAGGAAAGGTTCTACTGCATTAACAAATGTTCTTCTTGTTAAGTCATCGTTGAATTCAAACAACTGGAACTTAGCTGCAGTTGCAATTGCTTTCTCAAGAACAATAAACAATCTACGAACATTAATTCTATCAAATGCAGATGGTCTAGATAAGGCAGTCTTATCTCCATATAGAAGTGTACCTTGACCTCTAAAGGTAACTACAGGGTTAACTCTATTTGGATATAGCTGATCTCTGTCTGTTTGATTTGGATTAAATGATAATTTAACTACATTGTTAATAAATCCTCTGTTAAGACCTGCAGGAGAGAACCAAGCATCATTTGTAAATTCTGCTCTAGCTGTTAGTCCTGCTGTGTCTGGATTAAGAGGCATCCAAAAATACTCATCATTGTATCTATCGTATTGTCTCTTATAACCAGAGTCAAATACTGCATATGATGAAGAGTTAAATGTAGAAAAATAATTAATTACTTTTTCTGCTGTTGGATTGTTAACTGCAGCAGAATAACTTGGTGAACAGAATGCAATTGCATCTTTTCTCGCTTCTGCTATTGTTATTACATGTTTAGAAACTGTTGCAGATCTTTCACCTGTAATAAGTAAGTTAACATCAATTACTTGATCATCCTTTAACAAGTCATATGCTGTGGTATAATTACCATCCGATACAGAAGCACCATCGGTTCCTCCACCCAACGCATATTTTCTAAACCCTGTTAAGGACATATTAGTAAGAAAATACTTAAACCTTGTTGAAGATGTAAGGCTGCTTAATGTATCTCCAATAGATTGTAGTACGCTTCCTCCTGAGTCCGAATCAATTACTGCGCTTTGAGCTGATGATTCTTCACTTAGTGCATAAATCCATTGAGACTGGTCATTAATAATATCTACGTAGAAGTTTGGACCTCCATCTGCAGTCTTACCATTCTTAGCTTTTGACAAGTAACCATATTGTTCTAATATTTCATTTGCGTTACCTGTAATAAGAGTATCTGTAGTATATACAATAACATGGAGTTCATCTTGAGGAGCTGTCGAATAATTTGAACCCCAAGAGCTAGTTCCAGGTTTAGTATCAAATAGATCTGACGCTTTTGTACTTCCAAATAATACATGGTTCTTAAAGTCAGATTCATCAATAGATGCATCCATCAAGATAACACCAATACTGTTTCCTAATTTTCCAGGAAATCTTGCATATATTGATCCGTTAACTAATGTACTTTTTTCTACTAAGAAATCGTCTAAGTTATTAAGCTGAGCCGATGTTAATGTAGTAGCTGTAGCAGCTGCATCTGTGTTTACAAAGAATGTAAATGTTACACCGTTAATTGTTTGTGCAGCTGGTAAAGTAATACCTGATGCAGCATACTTAACTGTTGGGTCAACAATACCTGCTATACCATCTGAGTCAACTGAAACAGAACCAACCCCTGCAGAAACCAAAGCTGCTCTAAATGCATCTGCAACTGAACCTAATGTACTAGCATCTGCTGTAAATGAAACTGAAGTAGAACCATCATAAAGAACTACATTAGATGATGTAAACACTGTAGAAGATACTGTACCTGTTAGAACAACTGAAACTGTAGATGAAGAACCAACTACTGGCTCTGAAGCACTATTTCTAGCTCCATCTGATATTGCTCTTACAACTTGTAACTGATTAGCATAACCTAAAAAGTTAGCAGCTGCAAACCAGTCATCTCTAGTGCTAGATGCGTCATTTGTTGAAATTTTTGGGTATCCAAACTTAGCTATAAGATCTTTCTCTGAAGATACCGTTGTCACATCTAACGCTGGACCCCATTCAAATTTACCAGCAAAACCACCAATCGATGTAGACACCGCTGGGATGATGTTAGTAAGATCTTTTTCTACAATTTGCACACCTGGACTAACTAAAAATGCCATTGTGAGACTCCTATTATACTCTTTCTATATTTATATTTCTCATTATTGTGTAACTGTCAATCTACCAGAGTCACCAGTAATATCGACTTCAGCATCAAATGTCATATCTTCAAACCCGGTTTTAAATCTAAAATGAATCTTATCGTCTGCGTCACCAGGTTGATCATAATCTATTCTAAAGCTGTCTAAATATTCCATAGCTACAGAATCATTATTGACTGTGTAAGCTAATGTTCTAATTATTGCACTATAAGGGGAACCTTCCGTTATAGTAAACTGTCTTCTAATAATCTCTCCGCCGCCTAAGCTATACATATACCAGCTTATAACTGTGTTTACTGATAAAGTAGAACCATCTTGAGCATATTCAATTGTATTTAGATCTGAGTCACTAGGTGAAGCTACTGCAGCTGACGATGAACTTATTCCTAATAAACTTTCTAACGAAATAATTCTTGTTAAATGACTACCAGTTTCGTTCTTAATAGCTGTTAGTAATGTATCACTATCTGTAGGATCAAGTCTATTAAGAGCTATAGTTCTTACCACTCTATCAGAATCATAATAATCAGAATCTTCTAGATTATCAAGTCTTGGTTCAATTTGATTGTATACTTCGTTTCTAGTCCATAGTCTATCTGAATCTACATTAGCTTCTAAGATTGCTAATCTTCTTTCCAAATCTTGAACCTTAAGCTCATCTGAATCTAGTCTTGCTATAACATCACTCATATCAAACAAGTCTGAATCTACATCGCTTCTAAGAGCTCTAACCTGAACTGATTCAGAATCTAAGTCCGACCTTAATTTAATAATATCTGATTCTGCTTGTAATACTTTTTCTAACAATCTACCATCTGAGTCTAACGTACCTACAAGCTCTTTAATAGTATTAGCATCTGAATCTGCATTTCTGGTTAGATCAGATATTCTTGCTGCATCACTATCTATTCTTCTAATAAGATCTAGAGATACTGTTTGATCTGAATCGAGAGAAGCTTCAATAAGTTCAACTTTTACCTCCAATGCTTGAAGTTTAGTACTATCTGAGTCAGCATCTGAACGTAAAGTTGTAACTTCGTTTCTAAGAGTAGCTACTACAGCTAGATCTGAATCTGTAAATTTAGCATGCTCTTGAATCATGTTATAAGTCTGATCAGAATCAAGTCCAGATACTGCAGCTATTCTACTATCAATTATTCCTACTATATAATCAGAATCAATTTCAACTCTAAACACACCTTCATAATCACTATTCTCATCGAAATGAACAATGATTCCAGTCTGCGCTTCTACGCGGACCATCATAGGGTAAAATTCAGAATCAAAATTATAAGCCATATATTATTTCTCTTTAAATATTTATTCTTCACCTACTGGAGGATCTGCTACATTGCCTTGTTTAACCCATTCCAAATATTCTAGCCAGTCCATATTATCCGAATCTGCTGGAATACCTTTTTTAAGTTCATCACTAAAAACTCCAGCTACAGTTCCATCTTTTTTTCTTACTAATTGATATCTCGCCATATTATAACTCCGCGTTAATTGCTAAAAAAGCTGGTAAGTTTGTTGATGTGTTATCATATTCAACAAGCATAGCTCTTGCTGCAACAAACCCCGAACCGGTTACACCTATATCTATACTAGTACCTCCAGCCCATCCAGAATTGCTAAAACCTGTAGGAACACCAGTTGATCCTGTTCCAGTAACTCCAAATATGTCAAAATGAGAAAGATCACCATATTCAATAGAAGGATTACCTCTTGGTTGTACTTCCATTGTCCATAATAAATTACCATTAGTAGTACTCCATGGGACTACAACACCAAGTCCTGCATAGTTTGCATTTCTATTATATCTTTGATAGTATCTTTTGCAACGAAAAGTTTCTATATCGGTTGGAACAAAATCAAATTCTGTTGCTTTGTCTCCTACTTCTAATTGACAACCGGTTAGATAAAAATCATTTGCAGTATTATCTAAAAAGTTAACTTGATTTGTAGTTGCAGTCTTTGCTCCACTACTATCAGCATTCCATGCATTATCAGTACCTGTGTCATTAGATCCAACACACAATGCCCAGATAACTCTAAAACCTAATCCTGTATCATTATCTATAGCACCACCAGAAGCTTTTATATTGCTATCAGGTTCTATATGAATTATTTTCTTTTCCCATGTATCAGCAGTGTTAATAGTATATTCTTTTATAAACCCATAAGCAGTATTGTCAGGCTTTCTTAAACAAATACAATATGTACCTGTTTTAGTAGACTTAACCCAAAATGACAAAGTTAGTTTTTTTGCACTAGAAGTTCCGTATGCAAGATGTTGTAAATCTCTTCCTTCTACTGCTGTTTGAATATGAGCAAGTTGATCAGCACCTATAGAAGAATCTACTGTAGTTACATCTACTTTAAATGAAGCGGGAAATCCAAGGCCAGCTGGAACATCAGTACTTCTACTTAAAGTTACTACACAATCAGCATCTTGAGCCCATCTCCATCTGTCCATTATATATGTTGTTGTATTAATACCAGTGAATGAAGATGCACCAAGACCGCTTTGCTCTACAGCTAATCTTTGAGCTATATTCATATCACCATTCATTAATAAGTTTCTAAAACTTTTTGTATTAGAACCCAGATCGGGACTTATGTTAACACCAGATGCTTGCGAGGTCATAGCTCTAGCTAAATGTAATGCTTTAGTTGCTTTTCCCATTATACCAACCACTCTATCTGTTTTGGATATCTACCAACTTGAATAGTAACGTCAGCTGTTCCCCAACCATTAGTAGATGTACCTATACTTACTATAAATCTTTCGTTTGATGAATCATGTGTGATGGCAAAATCAGGTAAACTTCCGTGTGTTGAACCTGCAAACGCTTGTCCTGAAGTCCAGGTTGTAGCTTGAATAGTTGCATGAAGCGCTTTGCCAAAAACTGTACCAGCACCACTACTTTGATGACCTGTCCAATTTATAAACACAGTAGTTCTATCATACTGGTTACCACCTTGTTCGTTAGCAAAACCACCATAATAAATGTATGCTATAGTTGCACTTGAATTAACTACACAAACTTTTCTTTCAACATAATTTCTAAGATTAAATGTATTTTGTTCACTGTCTACATTTGATTCATTACCAAGAATCTTAATATGATATCCTAAAATATCAGAGTCTTTTTCTGCACCACCCAGTTGAATATTTCTATTACCTAAGTTAGTAAATGTTTCTTTTACTATGCTTGTAACTTGATCAGAATCAAATCCTGTATGGGTTATTTCAGTACCTAAAAATCTAAATACTGACAACACATCGTCAGAATCTGGTGCAGTGGTAAGAGCTATGGAAGTTCCATTAGTAGCTGTATAGTCATCAGAATCATTAAGTAAAACACCGTTTAAGAATACTTGAATCTTACCTGGAGTATAAGTTACTGAAAACTCAGAATCACCTGCTGAATGTTCTCCGCTTGTTACTTTAAATACAGTTCTTTCGGTTAGTACATCATCCGGTTGTCCTAAAAACTTAACCACAGTTAAAACATCATCAGAGTCTGAAGCTTCTGTCAGTACTATAGAGGTACCATTAGTAGCTGTATAATCTCTTGATGCTCCTTCAGACAATAATAAACCGTTTAAGTATACTTGTATTCTACCTACACTATAACTTAATAGTTTACCATTATCATCTGCTCCTGAAAAAGTAGTAGTAGGAGCTGTAGTAGTATATTCGAATACAGTTTGAGATATATTTTGACCTTTAGCTATTTCAGAATCTAAATCGTTTCTTAATTCAGCTACAACTGAAAGATCACTATCAGTAAGACCATTAAACAATGCAATCTTAGCATTAAAGAGAGCATAATCTGAATCAACAGCAGCTTGTATTTGTTGCAATCTTATACTATCACTATCAGCATCTCTTCGTAAAGCTGCAACAGCTGCAACATCGGAATCTACAGACCCGCTTGTCGAGTTCTCATTTATAATAGCAACTATTTGATCACTATCGAAAGAAGTAGTTGGTAGTCCAGCTACTGTCTCTTCTAATGCTTGAATTTTTAAGCTGTCACTATCTACATCATTTCTTAAATCACTTATAGCTTTAAGATCTGAATCTACTAATACATCTAGACCTTCAATTTCAGTAGCTATTGATTGAATACGAACTGTATCAGAATCGGCTTCTCTACGAAGTGCAGCAATAGCTGCAACATCAGAATCTGCAGTTCCAGTAGCTTCTATTACTTCATTTCTAACAATACCAGTTGAGCGAACTAGTCTAGAAATATACCACGATTTTGATCTAATTCCCATATTCTATTTAACCTATTCCTTTGGATTGTCTATTCTTATTTGAGCAATCTTAGCTCTCCATCCAGCCTCATCTTCATAAATCATTTCTAACTGTTCTTGCCAACCACCTAATTGTTCAGAATAGGCTTTTTGTCTATCTGTAACAACTCTCAAATTTCTTTGAGTTACACTACCACCAAAAACATATCCTTCCGAATCCATTAAATTAGCTCCTCTAAATCAAATAAAATATAACTACCAGCTGAACCTTGTCCTCTTGAAAAATAAATTTCAACTTCAAAAAGACCACTGAAACCACCGGCTCCTGATCCTCCTCCGGCAACTTCAAGAGTAGTAGTGTAACCGCTATGTGATAATGTAAACAAAGGATTGTATCCTATAGCTACTGGATATGTTTGATTAAGAGTAGAAGGTGCGCCCCCATTATATTCTACTGATGCAATTTCATATTTTGAACCATTACCTCCAGCAGATGTGTGTCCAGCTGATTTCATATGTACTTGAACTACAGAGTAAAACGAACTGCTAGCTGGTGCTTGATCATTTCTATTATCTTTTGCAGTCCATCTTAAAACATCTACACCATTACCTGCTCCTCTACCAACACCATTTATTGCTACAATATTATGATATTTGTAGAAGGCACCTTCTCTCTCAGTACTAATAGTAGGTCCAGTACCAATATGAATGTTACTTCCTTTATGTACTAATACATTTACCAAACTGTGAGGCTCTTGACCCATATCACTATCACCAGTATGCTGAAAATCATGATAGACATGTTGTCCAGGAGCAACCAATCCAGATGGCATTACTTTATATTTTGCATACAAACCCATTAGTTCTCTTTTAACCTCCATCCGTAAGTTGCGTTATAATAAACTAGAGCAAATCCTG
>MDSZ01005077.1_pt1 | contig 18139 bp, 15 predicted proteins | sample 811201 | NCBI WGS metagenome assembly MDSZ01 (sample SAMN05326647, study PRJNA326480) | marine metagenome | isolation source: seawater | place: Indian Ocean: North | collected 2010
CATTTTTACGAAGACAAAAAAATTAATGGTCTTTGAAAAAATAAATGAGTGCCACCAACTTTTCGGATAACAATTTACATTATCCGGTATTACTTAAAGAAGTTTTAAGTATTATTTCCCCTCAAAAAGGTGGCACTTTTATAGATTGTACTTTTGGTCAAGGTGGATATACAAAAAAAATTTTAGAATTTCCAAATACTAAAGTTATAGCATTTGATAGAGACCAAAAATCCGAAGCAATAGCAGAAAAATTTAAAAAAAAATTTCATGATAGATTTGAGTTCTATCATAAAAAATTCAGCGAAATAGATAATGTTAAAATACCAGAAAAAATTAAAGGTATTATATTTGACCTTGGTTTTTCGTATGATCAAATTAAAGACCCTGCAAAAGGCTTATCGTTTAATTTCGAGGGAAAATTAAATATGAAAATGGGTTTTAATAAATACTCAGCAGAAGACGCTATAAAAAATTTATCAATCAATGAATTACATAAAATATTTAAATACTTTGGTGAAGAAAAAAACTCAAAACTTATTTCAAGAAAAATCGTTACACAAAGAAAGCATAAAGAAATATTTACCCAAGATCTTGTAAGAATAATCAGCTCAACCAAAAAAAAATTTACAAAAAAAAATAAAGCAACTAAGGTTTTTCAAGCATTAAGAATTTTAGTGAATAACGAAATAAGTGAACTTATATTGGGATTGTCAAAATCATGTAATTTGATTTCAGATAATGGAGTGATTGTGACAGTAACTTTTCACTCTATAGAAGATAGAATTTGCAAATTTTTTTTTCATAACCTTTCAACCGACAAGAAAGGTTCAAGATATTTACCGATAAATAAAATCAATGATATATGTTTTAAAAAAATAAATATCAAACCAATTAAACCATCGTTAAAGGAAACTGAAAAAAACCCTCCTTCAAGGTCAGCTAAATTAAGAGCAATTAAAAGAGAAGGAACAAATATAATAGATACACAATTTATCTTTGAAAAGTTCAAATATCTTTTAGATGTAGAAAAGATTATTAAAAGATTATGAAATATAATTTAATAATCTTATTCATAATAGTTTTAATTGGCTTTACTTCTTTAATAAAGTCCTCAACTAGAGAACTTGAAGCTAATATATTTATATCTGAGGAAAGAATAAAAATTTTAACCAACAAAAAAGAATTAATATTATTGGAAAATAATTTTTTGAGCTCACCCAATAGATTATTTGATTTAAAAAAGAAACTTTTTAATGAAGATTTGATCTCACTAAATATTAAAAATTTCATAATTTTAGAAAAATATGAAAAATAGTGAAAACAGAAGAATAGTAATTAATAAATCAAATATGGATTTAGGGGATTTTTATGAAAATAAGTTTAAAATAAACTTAAATCGAATTGCATTTATTTTTATACTTATATCTATTTTAATTTTTTTATATTCTACGAGAGTTATTTATTTATCCTCAAAAACATTACAGACCAAAAGTTTTAAAATGGATGAAATTAACAGAGCAGATATAACTGATAGGAATGGTGATTTTATTAGCAAGACAGTATTTACAACAAACATTGGAATTGATCCAAAATTAGTTAAGAATAAAAAAAAATTATTATTAAAATTACAGTATACATTTCCGCATAAAGATTTTACTGAAATAAAAAAAAAAATTAATGGACAAAAGTTCTTTTATATAGAAAAAAAATTGATACCTGAGGAATACGATAAAATTAAACTTTTAGGAGAGAAATCAATAAGGCTAGAGAAAAAGATTACTAGAATATATCCAGATAAAAATCTTTTTTCCCATGTGATAGGACAAATAGATGAGGATAATAATGGTATTTCCGGTATCGAGAAGTCTTATGATTCGAAATTAAAAGATGGAAGAAATAAGCTTGTTCTGACTCTTGATAAAGATTTACAATTTATAATTAGAAACGAATTGTTGAACGCAAAAAAAATTTTTAAAACTGTTGGGGGAGCAGGAATATTAATGAACATAAATAATGGTGAAATCTTGTCATTAGTATCAATCCCAGATTTTAATTTAAACAAAAGAGAGGATATAACAGACACTAATTACATAAACCGTGCAACAAAAGGGGTTTATGAATTAGGATCTGTTTTTAAATCTTTCACAATAGCAGCTGGTTTAAACTATGGTTTGATATCCAAAAAAGATATCTTTTTAGATCTTGAGAAAAAAATGAAATGCGGTGGTAGAACTATTTCTGAATATGATGAAAATTTACCCAAAGATCTAAGTGTTGAAGATATATTAGTTTATTCAAGTAACATTGGATCTGTAAAAATTGGCCAAATAATTGGCAAAGAAAAATTAAAAACATTTTTAAAAAAAATTGGTATTTTGGGTCAATTAAATTTTGATATTGAGGAGATAGGCAAACCTTTACCTTTTAAGTGGAGAGAGTGTAAGCTTAAAACTATTTCTTATGGTCATGGGATTGCTACAACACCAATTCAGCTTGCCAAGGGGTACGCAATTATATCTAATGGTGGTTATGACATTAAACCAACGCTGATAAAAAAAGAAAATAACAATTTTAAAAAAAAAAGAATTTTAGATAAAAATCTTAGTTCTCAAGTAAATCCTATTTTGAGAAAAGTTGTTCAAAAAGGCACTGCTAGTCTATCTGATGTTGAGGGTTATGATGTGGGTGGAAAAACTGGAACTGCTCAGATTGTTGAGGAAGGGAAATATACAAATAAAAAAATCAATACTTTTGCATCTATATTTCCCACATCAGAACCAAAATATGTTTTAATAGTATTATTAGAGGACACAAAACTTTCAAAAGATTATGTGTATAAATATCGTAATAAACCTGGAAATTATAAAGGTACCCCATTTAATACTGCAGGCTGGACTTCTGTAGAAATTGCAGGAAAAATTATTGATAAAATAGGACCAATTTTAGCCACAAAGTACTAAGATTTTAATTAAATGCTACTAGGCCAAGTTATAAAAAAAATTAATAAAAAGTTTAAAAAAATAAAATTTAATGGAATTAAATTTAATAGTAAAGAATGCAAGCCTAATGATATTTTTTTCGCTATAAAGGGAAGTAAATTTAATGGTGAAAAATATATAGATAATGCAATAAAAAATGGTGCTAAAATAATTATTTCAAGTATTAAATTTGAGGGATTAAACAAAAACAATGTATTATTTATTTACAATAAAAATCCAAGAAAATTATTATCAGAAATATCTAGCAAAATTTATAAACTAAAACCAAATAACATCATAGCTGTAACCGGTACGAATGGCAAAACATCGGTTGCAAATTTTTACCAACAAATATTAAGTTTAAACAATAGGAAAGTGGCATCTTTAGGAACTCTAGGAATATCATCAGAAAAATTTAATTTGAAAACAAGCAATACAACACTAGACCCTATAAGTATTCACAAAACTTTACAAAAACTTAAAAAATTAAAAATTGAAAATGTGATACTGGAGGCTTCAAGTCATGGACTAAAACAACATAGATTAAATAATATCAAATTTAAAACTGCGTTATTCACAAATTTATCAAGAGATCATTTGGATTATCATAAAAATGTAAAAGATTATTTAAATTCAAAACTTATTCTTTTTAACAAATTATTAATACCAAAGGGCAATATAATATTTGATGATAATGACAAACATGCGAAAAATTTAAATTTTATATCAAAAAAAAGAAAACTTAAAAAATATACATTCGGATCATCAAAATCTTTTATTAAGGTCATGAATATAAGAAAAATTAATAATCAAAATAAAGTTAATTTTATTATAAATAGTACAAATTACTCTTTCAAAACTCAACTTATCGGAAAGACCCAAATTAAAAACTTAATGTTTGCTATTATTGCGGCATATTTATCTAAATTGAAGATGAGTAAAATTTTAAAGTCAATTGATAAGATTAAGCCAATTGAAGGACGATTTGAAAAAATTGGAAACTTGAAAAATAATTCAAATGTTTTTTTAGATTATGCACATACCCCTGAGGCATTACAAATGGCAATATTAAATCTTAAAATGGAATTTCCCCTGAGTAAAATTTCTTTAGTCTTCGGATGTGGAGGAAATAGGGACAAAGACAAAAGATTTATGATGGGGCATATTGCGCAGAAATATTGTGAAAATATATATTTGACAGATGATAATCCTCGGTCAGAAAGTCCAAAATTAATAAGAAGTCAGATTAAAAGAGGATTTAAAAACAAGAAATTTTTTGAAATTCCATCTAGATCAAAAGCTATTTCGCTCGCGATAAATAAATTAAACGCTGGCAATGTACTAATAGTTGCTGGAAAAGGACACGAAAAGTATCAGGAATATAAAAAAAAGAAATTTTTTTCTGACAGGTTAGAAATTTCAAAAGCAATTTTAAAAAAAAATAATGATTTATCAAAATCAATAAAAACTAATATTTTAAAAGAAATATTAAAAAATAAAAACATCAATAAAAAACATTCGGTGAATTTAGTGTCAATAAATTCCAAAAAAGTTGACAAAAATTCCATATTTGTAGGTGTTAAAGGAAAAAAATATGATGGTAATAATTTCGCAATAGAAGCAATTAAGAAAGGTGCAATTTTAGCAGTGGTAAATAAAAAAATTAGAAATTCTAAAATTATATTTAGTCAAAAGCCGTTAGATTTTTTTAATAGGATAACTTCAATTTACAGAAAGTCACTAAATGCAAATACTATAGCAATAACAGGGTCAGCTGGAAAAACATCCGTTAAAGAATTAACTGGATTTTGTTTAAAAAAATTAGAAAAAACTTATTATTCAAAAAAATCTTTTAATAATAAATTTGGCGTTCCATTAAGTATTTTTAATGCACCTGAAAACACTAAATTTTTAGTATTAGAAGTAGGGATGGATAAGAAAGGAGAAATTGATAAACTCACTAAACTGATTAGACCTAACTTAGGATTAATAACTAATATTTCATATGCACATATAAAAAATTTTAAAAATTTAACTCAAATAGCTAAAGCTAAAAGTGAAATAATTAATAATATAACTTGTAATGGCTCTATGATTATTAATATGGATGATAAATACTATAAATATTTTAAAGAAAAATCAGAAAAATATGGGCTTAAAGTTAATACTTTTAGTAAAAATAATTACAAAGCTGATATAGTTTATTTAAGCAAAACAAAATATAAGAATAATTATCAGTTTAAATTTAAAATAAAAGGTATTTTAAAAACTTTTTTGATACCAAACAATTTATCTAGCTATAAAGACAATATTCTTGCTTCTTTAAGTATAATTGTAAATTATTTTGATATTGCAAAACTTAAAAAAGATCTTTTTTTGGGTTTTAATATTCCAAAGAGTAGAGGGTCGATATTCAATTATAAAAAAGGTTCAAAAAAATTGACTATTGTAGATGAAAGTTATAATTCAAATCCTTTGTCTCTAAAACTTGCTTTAGAAAGATTTGATTCAATAAAAAAAATAAGAAAAAAAAAGTTCCTATTAATTGGAAATATGCTTGAACTTGGTGAGTATTCAAAAAAATTACACGAAAAAATAGCTGAATATATAAATAATTCAAAAATTAACAAAATCTACACTTATGGACATTATACTAAGCACACATTTAACAAATTAAAACCACAAATTAGAGGAAGAATATTGAATAACGATATGGATATTTATAATTTAATAAAAAAAGATTTACCAAATAATAGTCTTTTAATGGTAAAAGGTTCCAATTCAACAGGCTTAAATAAAATAATTCAAAATTTATAATGTTATACAATTTATTAACTAGCTATTCTGACACTTATTCCTTTTTAAATTTTTTTAATTTTTTAACAGTAAGGACAGGACTAGCTATTATTACATCAATGGTCATAGTTTTTCTCATAGGTGATAATTTCATAAAATATTTTTCAATAAAAAAATTAACAAATCCTATTAGGACTGACGGACCTGAGGATCATCTAATAAAAAAAATTGGTACCCCAACCATGGGGGGACTTTTAATCTTAATTGGGTTATTTACAGGAGTTTTTTTATGGTCAGATTTAAATAATCCCTACAATTGGTTATTATTTTTCATCACATTTTCATTTGGTGCACTTGGAGCATTTGATGACTACAAAAAAATAAGAAATAAAAACTCTCATGGTATCTCGTCAAAAAAGAAATTTTTAATTCAAATTATTCTCAGCCTGCTTTCTTTAATTATCTTATATAAATTTGTAGACTCAGACTTGACCAATAATCTTTATTTTCCGTTTTTTAAAAATTTAGTAATAAATTTGGGTTGGTTTTTTATTCCTTTCTATCTATTTGTAATTGTAGGTTCTTCAAATGCTGTTAATCTAACCGATGGGCTTGATGGACTCGCAACTGTGCCTGTTATTTTAGTGGCAGGATGTTTTGGATTTATAAGCTATGTATCTGGAAACATAATTTTTTCAGAGTACTTATTAATACCTTACATCCAAGGTGTAGGTGAAGTATCAGTATTTTGCGGAGCTATTATTGGAGCATCGATAGGATTTTTGTGGTTTAATGCTCCCCCTGCAAAAATATTTATGGGTGACACTGGATCATTAGCCTTAGGCGGATCTTTAGGAGCTGTGGGCGTTGTTACAAAACATGAAATCGTTTTAGCAATTACAGGTGGGCTTTTTGTTTTAGAGGCAGTATCTGTTATTGTTCAAGTTATTTCTTTTAAATTGACAGGTAAAAGAATTTTTATGATGGCTCCTATCCACCACCATTTCGAAAAAAAAGGATGGCCAGAGTCTACTGTTGTTATTAGGTTTTGGATTATTTCTTTAATTTTAGCAATGATTGGTCTTGCTACATTAAAATTAAGATAATGTTAACCAAAGATTTAGCAAACAAAGATGTGTTAATTTATGGTTTAGGTCTTTCAGGCAATTCGTGTCTAAAATATCTTAAAAAAAATAATAATGTTAAAGTTTTTGATGATAATATTTTATTAAAAAATGAAAAATATAAGAAATTCTTTTTAAATAAAAATGAGATATTTAAATTAGAATTTGATTATATCGTTCTAAGTCCGGGCATTGATATTCAAAAATGTAAATTAAATAAATACTTACTAAAAAATCGAGAAAAAATTATTACAGAACTAGATATATTTTATCTCACTTATCCAGACAATAAAAAAATTACAATCACAGGTACAAACGGTAAATCTTCAACTTGCCAAATGTTATACAAAATATTTAGTTCAAATAAATTAGATGTTAGATTAGTAGGAAATATTGGCAATTCCCCGTTAAGTGAATTAAAGATTAAAAAAAAAACAATCTTTATCATTGAGGCATCATCTTACCAAATATCTTATAGCAAATATTTTAAAACAGATTATGCGGTTATTTTAAACTTAAGCATTGATCATCTAGAGAGACATAATAATTTAAAAAATTATGCTCATGCTAAAATAAAATTAATTTGTGATCAGAAAAAATATAAATTATCGTATATAGAAAGAGACTGTATAATAATAAATAAATATTTATCAAAAAAAAAAGTCAATTCTAAACTTGTTAAAATAACTTACAATAAAGACAGTTTTTTTAAGAAAAAAATTAATAATAGTTATTTACTGGATAGAAATAGTTTAAATAATATTCATTTTGTTTATAAAATATCAAAAAAATTTAAAATATCTGATTTTAAAATATTTAAGTCTTTAAATCTATTTAAAGGCTTGAAATTCAGAAAACAAATTATTTACAACAAAACAAACTTAAAAATAATTAATGACTCAAAATCTACTAGTTTTTCGTCAACAAATGGCCTTCTATCTAGCTATGACAATATTTATTGGATAGTTGGCGGGATGTTTAAAAAAGGTGATAAATTTATTCTGGAAAAAAGATATTATAAAAATATAAAAGCTTATATTATAGGTTCAAATAAGAAATACTTTGTAAATCAATTTAAAAATAAAATAAAATTTAAATATCTAAAATTTTTAAATAAAGCAATTCTAACAATTGTAGAGGAACTTAAAAAAGATAAAAAAAAAAAACAATCTTATTTAGTCCAGCCGCCGCATCTTTTGATCAATTTAAAAACTTTGAAGATAGGGGCAATTATTTTAATTTGTTAATAGAAGAATCAGGTATTTATGGAAAGTAAAAATTTTTATGAAAATTTTATTTACGATTGGTGGAAGAATTTAGATAAAATAGTTTTTTTTTTATTTATATCATTAATTTTTTTAGGTATGTTTTTTTCTTTAGTATCAACATCTTTAATTGCATCTTCAAAATTAGGGACTAACAATTATTATTTTTTTTTAAGACATTCTATTTACATATTTTTAGGTTTAAGTTTAATTATCATTTTTTCAGCAATGAGAGAAAAAGATATTTATAGAATTACAATATTTTTATTTATTATTTTTTTTATTTCTTTAATGTTAGTTCCAATTTTTGGAATAGAAGTTAAAGGATCAAAAAGATGGTTAAATTTTCCTATTGTCCCGCGATTCCAACCAATTGAATTTTTAAAACCTTTTCTGATTGTATTTTTGTCCCTAATAATTGGCTCTAGGTTTACTTCTAGTAATTATTTTAAATTTTTCTTAAGTGCTTTAGTTGTTCTACCAATTTTATTATTGCTGATATTTCAACCAGACATAGGACAAACATTATTAATCACATCTGTTTGGTTAAGCCTCATATTTGTATCTGGAATAAATTTATATTTACTTAGTTTTTTACTGTTATTTTCTTTTTCGGTTTTGGGGTATTTAGTCTTTTACTTACCTAAATTTTCATACATTAAATCAAGGATAATTTCCTTTTTTGATGTAACATCAAAAGGAAATTATCAATCACAAAAAGCAACAGATGCAATTATTGATGGAGGTTTTTTTGGAAAAGGTGTTGGAGAAGGGACTCTTAATACAAGAGTTCCAGAGGCTCATACAGATTATGTAATATCAGTAATTTCCGAGGAATTTGGGATATTATTTATATTATTAATTCTGTTAATTTTTTTGATATTAATATTTAATGTATTTAAAAAAATTCCATTAGAGAAAAATAATATCAATAAACTTGTTTTAATTGGATCAATTTTATTGATTTTAATTCAAGTTTTAATTCATATTGGTGTAAATATTAGATTACTTCCAACAACAGGGATGACATTACCTTTTATAAGTTATGGTGGATCATCAATATTAAGCTCTTCAATTCTTGCTGGACTAATTTTAAATTTTACAAAGAGAAAGTTTTAAATCTATGGAAAAAATAATCATTAGCACAGGAGGGACAGGCGGACATGTTGTTCCAGCACAGGTATTTTATGAGTATTTAGTAGATAAAAATCAAGTTGTTATCGTTAGCGATAAAAGAGGGATAAATTATCTTAATAAAAAAAAGTATAAAATTAAAGAAATTGATGTCCCGAAAATATCAAAAAATTTAATTAGTTTCGTTCCTTTCCTAATTTTTTTACTTGTTCAATTATAAAGTCATATTTATTTTTAAGTAAAAAAAAGGCAAAGATATTAATTACTACCGGTGGTTACATGTCTATACCTATTTGTTTAGCTGCTAAAATTTTAAATTTAAAAATTTTTCTATTTGAACCAAATTTTGTTTTAGGAAGAGCAAATTTATTTTTATTAAATTATTGTGAGAAAATATTCACTTATGGAAAAAAAATAAAAAATTTCCCTGATGAAAAAAAACATAAAAACCATGTAATCAAACCTCTTATAAAAAGGAATATTTTTTTATCAAAACAAAAAACAGAGCCAAAACCGAAAAAATTTATAATTTTAATCATAGGTGGTAGTCAAGGTGCAAGAAAATTTGATAATCTTTTTTGTAGAGATTTAATAAAGTTATCAAAAAAAAATAAAATCAAAGTTTTTCATCAAACTAGTAATGAAAATATTAAGAAACTGAAGAAACTTTATTTATTAAAAAAAATAGATTCTTACGTTTTTTCCTATACTAATTATTTACATAAAATTATAAAAAAATGCGATTTTGTAATTACAAGATCTGGAGCATCCACTATTAATGAGTTGGTTTTTCTAGAGACACCCTTTTTAGCTATACCATTCCCTTTCGCTAAGGATGATCATCAATTTTATAATGCAAAATATTATGTAAAAAAAAATCTGGGGTGGTTAATCAGGGAAAATGAGATTAAACATAATTTTTTATATAAATTTATTACGAATTTGATTAAAAATAAAAAATTATTGTTTCAAAAAAAAAAAAATATGAAAAAATTTCACAAATTATATGATTGGAATGAAAATTTAAAAAAACTAAACAATCTTTTTCTTAAATGAATATTAATTTAGCTAAATCTGAAATAATACATTTTGTGGGCATAGGCGGAATTGGAATGAGTGGTTTAGCTTTAATAATGGTAGGCTTAGGTTTTAAAATCCAAGGTAGTGATAAGTTTATTAATAAAAATATTGAGAGATTAAAAAAAAATAATATCAAAATTTTTTTAGGACATTCCACATCAAATGTAAACAAAGCGACTATTTTAGTAATTTCTTCAGCGATTAAAAAAAACAATATAGAGTTGAAACAGGCAAGAAAAAAAAATTTACCGATTTATAAGAGAGGAGATATGTTAGCGCATATAACTTCACTTAAAAAAAATATAGTGGTTTCCGGATCTCATGGCAAAACTACTACTACATCTTTGATTGCGTCTATATTTGCAAAAGCAAAATTAGACCCTACTATTATTAATGGTGGTGTAATTAAATCTTTAGAAAATTCGGCTAGACTTGGGAAAAGCGAATGGTGTATTTTAGAGTCAGATGAATCTGATGGTAGTTTTGTAAAAGTTCCACCAACATATGCAGTGGTCACAAATATAGATAGAGAACACATGGACTATTACCAATCTATTAATGATTTGAAAAATCACTTTATAAAATTTATGCTGAAAGTCCCTTCTTTTGGTAAAACATTTATTTGCATAGACGACAAAAATAATAGAGATATTTGCAAATCAAAACAAATTAAAAATTTAATTACTTATGGATTAGATAAAAACTCAAATTTTAAAATTAAAAATATTTCATTTAAGAGGAATAAATCATTTTTCGATGTTGAGATGAGCTTACCCAATAAGAGGAAGTCTGTTTTAAAAAAATTTGAAATTCCTTTAATTGGATATCATAATATAAAAAATGCAACAGCTGCAATTGCTGTTTCGTATTTTATTGGAATTTCTCCGAAAATTTTGAGAGATAGTCTAAAAAACTTTAAAGGTGTAGAAAGAAGATTTAATAAAGTATTCAGTCACAATGGCGCAGATGTCTATGATGATTATGCTCACCATCCAACAGAAATTAAGGAGGTTTTAAACGGTGTTAAAAATAGTTTTAAAGAAAAAAAAATAATATGTATATTTCAACCACATAGAGTTTCTAGACTAAATGACTTAAAGAAAGATTTCTGTTCTGCGTTTAAAAAAGTTGAATCAGTAATACTATGCCCTGTCTATAAAGCAGGTGAAAATTTAAGCATAAAACTTGATTATTATAAATTTGCAAATCAGATTGCAAAAAAGTCTAACGTTGAAGTATTCATAGTAAACAATCAATTCGAGATAGCAAAATTCTTAAAAAACCATCTAAAACCAAAAAATATTGTAATAGGGATGGGCGCTGGATCTATTTCAAATTGGATTAAACAATTACCCGTATTAATGAAAAAATAATGATAAAAGATTTAGATACTTTTTCAAAAAATATAAAAGGTAAACTAAAATTTGAATATAGCCTAAAGAATCACACTTGGCTAAACATCGGAGGAAAAGCAAAAATTTTTTTTGTACCAGAAACATTATCCGAACTTAGAGAATTTTTGCTTTATGCAAAAAAAGAAACAAAAAATTTTTTTATAATTGGAGCAGGTTCAAATTTATTAATTTCAGAAGATATACAAAATCGAATTTTTATAAAATTAGGGAAAAATTTTAATAAAATGTCTATAGCAAAAGATAATATCATCATTGCTGGCTGTTCAATTTTTGATAAAAATGTTTCAGAATTTGCATGTGAAAATAGCTTAGGTGGTCTTGAATTTTTATCATGTATTCCAGGATCTGTAGGTGGGGGTATTAGAATGAATTCTGGATGCTTTGGAACTGAATTTAAAGACGTTCTTTTATCAGTTCAAGTAATGGATTTTAATGGTAGGGTTTATACAATAAATTCTACTGATATAAAATTTTATTACAGGAGAACGAATCTTCCAAAAAATTTAATTTTTCTAAGCGCCTCTTTTAAAACTCAAAAAAAAGATACGAAAAAAATATTAGAAACTATTCACTATTTGAAAGAAAAAAAAGAAAATTCACAACCTTTAAGAGTTAAGACGGGAGGCAGTACTTTCAAAAATCCAAAAAACAAATCTGAGAAAAAGGTTTGGGAACTTATTAAAGAGAGTGTAGACACACAGACAGCTTTTGGTGATGCAAAAATATCCGATAAGCACTGTAATTTTTTTATTAATTCAAAAAATGCGTCTTTTGAAAATATGTTGGATCTAATTAATTTTGTAAAAAAAAAAGTAAAAGAAAAGAAAGATATTGATTTAGATCTAGAACTGGAAATTGTTAATTAGAATGAAAAAAAAAGTTTTAATTTTAGGCGGTGGTTATTCAAAGGAACGCTATATAAGCCTTAAATCTGCGAAGGCTGTCATGAAATCTTTAAAAAGTTTATATAAAGTAAAATTTTGCGACCCTTCTAATAATTTTTTTAAAACGATTGAACATTTTAAACCTGATGTAATTTTTAATGCCCTACATGGTAGATTTGGAGAAGATGGTTATATTCAATCAATTTTAGAATCTCTTAATATAAAATATACTCATTCAGGTGTAATTTCTTCAATGAAAGCAATGGATAAAGAGATATCGAAGAAAATTTTTAAAATAAATAAGATACTTACACCCAAATATATTAAAATTAAAAGTGACCATAATAAAATCAACTACATAAAAATTGAGAGTAATTTAAATTATCCAGTGGTAATTAAACCAATTAATGAAGGTTCTAGTTTAGATGTTTTTATTTGTAAAAATAGATTGTCACTATTAAAAAATTTGAAAAAAATGAAAAATTACAAAGAAATTCTTGTAGAAAAATTTATACCCGGCAGGGAAATACAAGTAGCAATAATGGGTAATAAAAAATTAGGGGCTATAGAACTGAAACCAAAAAGACAATTTTATGATTATACGGCAAAGTATAGTTCTAATGCTAAAACTGAACATATAATTCCAGTTAACCTAAGTAAAAAAAATTATGAAAAAATTAATGAAATTGCCATGAAAGCCCACAAGTTATTAAAATGCAGAGGTATAACTAGATCTGATTTTAAGTTTTATAATGGCAAATTTTATTTGTTGGAGCTTAATACTCAACCAGGAATGACCAATTTATCTTTAGTACCAGAAATCGCTGCGTACAGAGGAATAAATTTTAGATCACTAACTAGTTGGATGATAAAAGATGCGTCTAAAAAAAGGTAAAAATTTTAAGTTTCTTTTATATAGCTTATTAATAATTTTTTTAACATCTACAAATAATTATAATTATAAAATTAGCGATTATTTTAATATTGATTATGTTCATATTACCGGATTTTCTGATAAAAAAAATAATTTGATAAAAAATGAAATTAAAGAAGTTTTTAAAAAAAATATTTTTTTAATAAATAGCAATTATTTTGTAAAAATTATAGATAGAAATGATATAAAATATTTAGATGTAAAAAAAAATTATCCAAACAAATTAATAATAAATATTATTCCTGCAAAACCAATTTGCAAAATCATAATTGATAATAATCGAATTTTTTTAGGTGATAATGGAAAAAAACTCAATTTTGAAACAGGAGATTACGATGTTCCCACCGTAATAGGTTCTGAAAATATAAGACATATTTTTAATGCGGTAACATTATTAAGCTCGTCAAGGTTCGATTATTCTTCAATTAATAAGATTATTTTTTTTAAGAGTGGAAGATTCGATCTAGTTTTAAAAAATAAAGTTGTTATAAAATTTCCAGTTAAATTTGATATAAAAACAATAAATTATATTAGTACTTTATTGTATAAAAAAAAATTTGCTAATTCTAAAATTATTGATTTAAGAATTAATAATAGAATAATTAAATATGAATAATTTAGAAAATGGAGATTTTTATTTTGGCATCTCAGAAGATAAAATCTATATATGTTTTTTTGAGAAAGGAAACGATAAATACAAAAATGAAGTAAATTTTGAAATTCCTGATAATTTAAATAACAAGTTAAATTTTAAAATTATACTTAATTTGCTCAAAGAAAATATAAGAAGATTAGAAAAAAACTTAGGTTTTTTTTTAAACAGTGCAAATATATCAATTCGATCTAATAAATATCAAAGTATACTATTTAGTATTAAGAATATTTTTGATGAAAAAAAACTTAATAAAAAAGTCATAACTGACATTCTACAAACTGGGATACTTCAACTTCAAAACAACGAGAAGAATATATCTATAATACACATTATAGTTAATAAATATATTATTGATGACACAGTTTATAAGTTTTATCCTAACGATATTAAATTTAAAAAGATTGTCCTAGAAATAGAATTTATTTGTTTAGATAAAAACCTAGTTAATAAAGTAAAAAATCTATTCAGCGAATGTAAAGTTCAGATAAATAAGATTGTATCCTACGATTATGCAAAAAAATTTTTAATTGATGATGACGAAACGATGTGTGTATCTGCTAATAAAGTTTTAAATGGAGCAAATCAATCAGAAGTGTATCTAGTTGAGAGTACTCCAAAAAAACGAACTATATTTAATAGTATATTTAACTTTTTTGATTAAAAAGTTGTATTTTTTTGTAATATTACTTGTTTTTTACTTGTAGTGACTATCAATTATAAACCAATCATGTCTGTTCTAAATCAAAAAACTATTAAAAATTTTATCAAATTTAAGGGAATAGGTTTGCACTCTGGTAAAGAGGTTGTTATGACACTTTTTCCAGCTCCGCCTAACACTGGTATAATATTTAAAAGGTCAGATTTAAAAAATAATAACTTAATTTATCCAAGTGTATTTAACGTTTCAAGCGCATCCTACTGCACAAAATTATCAAACGAGAATGGGGTAAGCGTGTCAACTGTTGAACATCTCATGGCTGCTTTATGTGGTTTAGGAATAGATAATCTTTTAATAGATTTGAATTCAGAGGAACTCCCAATAATGGATGGATCTGCAAAAAATTTTGTAGAACATATAGAAAATGTAGGCTTTAAGATTAGCGATCAACCTATAAGAATTATCAAAGTTGATAAAAAAGTCACTTATAGAGATAATGAAAAATTTATTACTTTTGAGCCGAACAAAATCACTTTAGAAATTGATTTTGAAATTAAGTACAAACAAAATTCAATTTTAAATCAAAGAAATAAAAAAAATATATATATGGATGATTTAAAAGACATGTTTTATTCTAGAACATTTTGTTTATATGAAGATGTTGAAAAGCTAAAACAATTAGGATTAGCCCAAGGTGGTAGCTTAGAGAATGCAATAGTTTTAAAGGGCAATGAAATATTAAATACTGAAAAATTAAGAAACACTAACGAATTTGTTAACCATAAAATTTTAGATTGTCTTGGAGATATCTACCTTGCTGGTTATAGAATGGTCGGCAAGATTACATCAAGCCAAGGCGGCCATAATGTCACAAATAAGGGCCTCAGAGAATTGCTAAGCAATAATGAGAATTTTACAATTGTTGAATTGAAAGAAAAAAATATACCACATTCTTTTTTAGCAAGAAATACTCTAAAAACATCTGCTTAAATATTTAAGCTTTTAAATTTATCTGCTAATAATTCATAAATGAAAATTATAAATAATTTAATTCGATTAATAATAATACTTTTATTAATATCTTGTTCAAAAAAAGAAAAAGTCTCTATTGTGCAAGAAAAAAATATAGAAACGCAAATGATAGAAGCTTTTATAGAGGGTTATGAGGAATTAAAAAATGGTGATGTATTATTTGCGGCAAAAAAATTTAATGAGGCAGAACTTTTGTATCCCCAATCTGATTGGGCGCCCAAAGCAGCTTTAATGGCAGCTTACTCTTATTATTCACAAGACTACTATTACGATGCAGAATACGAATTAAAAAGGTTTCTAAAGATTTATCCTAATCAAAAAAATATTCCATACGCACATTACTTATTAGGAATGGTATATTATGAAAAGATTGTAGACGAAAAAAAAGATTTAGAACCGCTATTGATGGCAGAAAAAAAATTTAAATTTGTTGAAAAAAATTATCCTAATTCAGATTTTGCTTTAGATGCATCTTATAAATTAGATTTGATACAAGATTATCTAGCATCAAAAGAAATGTATATCGGTATTCATTATATAAAGAAAAAAAAATGGATTGCAGCTATTAATCGTTTTAAAAATGTTGTGAATAATTATCAAGAAACCGCTTTTATAGATGAAGCTCTACATAGACTTGTTGAACTTCATTATAATATTGGCTTAATTGATGAGTCTCAGAAATACGCTTCACTATTAGGTTATAACTATAAATCAAGTGAGTGGTATACAAAAAGCTATAAAATATTTAATAAAAATTATAAGTCACCTTTAGAAATCAAGAAAGAAAAAGAGGGTATTTTCAAAAAATTCAAAAAACTTCTTTACTAATAAATGAGAAATTCATTAACTTTGGAATACAAAAAAAAGATAAAATTATTAGAAAAATACAATAAATTTTATTATCAAAATCAAAATCCATTAGTATCGGATAAAAAATATGATGAATTAAAAAATGAAATTTTAAACTTAGAAAAAAAACATAATTTTAGCGATCTAAAATCACCAAGTATTAAAGTTGGTTATAAACCATCAAAAAAATTTGAAAAGTTTAAACATAAAGTTAAAATGTTATCATTATCAAACGCATTTAATCATGAAGACTTAATTAACTTCCAAAAAAAAAATATTAATTTTTTAACTTTAAATAAAAATTACGAATTTGAATATAGTGTAGAACCCAAAATTGATGGTATTTCAGCATCTCTTAATTATAAGAATGGAAAATTGTTTAAAGGTCTTTCTAGAGGAGACGGTATGGAAGGCGAAGATATAACTGCTAATTTAAAAACTATTAAAGATATACCTTTAAATATTTCTCACACAGATTTTCCAGATGAGATAGATATAAGAGGTGAGGTTTTTATAGAAAATAATGATTTTAAACTCATAAAAAAAGACTTTGCTAATCCAAGGAATGCAGCATCTGGATCATTAAGACAAAAAGACCCTAAAAAAACAGAATTAATCCCTCTTAAATTTATCGCTTATACTTTTGGTTTTATTTCAGAAATGAAAGTAAACAAACAAAGCGATTTTATAAAAAATCTTGATAAATGGGGTTTTAAAACATCTGAATTAAATAAAACAATCAAAGGTATTGATAATTTAGTTAAATATCATTCCGAAATAGAAAAAAAAAGATTTAGTTTGAACTATGATATTGATGGTATTGTATATAAAGTTAATGACTTTAGCCTTCAAAAAAGATTAGGTTTTATGGCCACAGCGCCTCGATGGGCCATAGCCCATAAATTTTCTGCAAATCATTCAACCACAAAAATTATAGACATTGATATTCAGGTTGGAAGAACTGGCGCATTAACACCGGTTGCAAAAGTAAAGCCTGTTAACATAGGAGGTGTAATGGTTTCAAATGCAACATTACATAATGAGGATGAAATAATTAGAAAAGATATTAGAATTGGTGATACTGTCAAAATTGAAAGAGCCGGCGATGTAATTCCACACGTAATTTCTGTAGACAAGAAATTAAGGTCGTTAAAATCAAAAAAGTATATATTCCCAAATAAATGTCCTTCATGTGGGTCAAAAACTATTAAAGATTATAATTTAGTCACAAAAAAGATTGATGCAGTTAGAAGGTGCAGTAATGATGGATTTGGATGTGAAAAGATATCTATCGAAAAATTAAAACATTTTGTTTCAAAAGATGCATTAAATATC
>MDSZ01100471.1_pt1 | contig 18136 bp, 16 predicted proteins | sample 811201 | NCBI WGS metagenome assembly MDSZ01 (sample SAMN05326647, study PRJNA326480) | marine metagenome | isolation source: seawater | place: Indian Ocean: North | collected 2010
CAAACGAGCAGCTTCTTCATTCCCCCCCAGCGCATAGAGATGCCTCCCGAGAACCGTTTTTGTAAGGAGAAGCCAGGTCAACACAGCAAGGACACCAAATACAACCACGGGAATCCATACATTGTCACGAATCGTCTTGAAAAAAGGATCAGCCACATTAATAAGATTGTTTTTGGATGGGGTGAGCGCAGCAGTCGCACTTTCAGCCAACGCACGGGCAAGACTACGCAAGCCCACAAGCGTAGCAAGCGTTGCAATAAAAGGAGGGAGCCGTATCGCCGTTATGAGCCACGCGTGAAGCGTTCCAACAAGAAAGCCTGACATGAGAGCAGCAAGACAACCAAGCAAAACAGCAAGGGGCCCGGCAGGCTTAAAGCCCATCATCTCAGCAGGCGATATGAACAACATTGTTGATGCGCATACCGTTCCTGATAGGGCAATCATTGAGCCAGAAGATAAATCAATACCTCCTGCGATAATGACAACCGTGGCACCAAGCGCGAAGATTCCAAGGAGTGCTGTATTACGAGCTATATCGCGAAGACTCGTGTACGGCTGAAACCAATAGCTATGATTTGCATCAATGATTGCCGTAAGGGCAAAGGTGATAACAATCGCGAGCACCAGCACCCACTCAGCAGGACGAAGCAAAAAACCACGACCCTCTCGTATTGGCTGAGGCGAAATCTCATCCGACTTTGGCATCACCAATTCCCTCAAGAACTAGAAAGATTATAGGTATCAAGCCAAACTCGGAATTCCTCAAGCGGAAGGAATTCAATTCCGTCAACTTCAAAGTCTTCTGCTTTCAACGGAGAGTCACTATCTGGGATAATCAATCGCAATCCTGTCGTATGAACATCCCCAGCAGCCTCTCCTGAGCGAGGAAACATTTCCTGGATCGTCTTATCATCTTTTTGATCCATAGCGAGCAATAGTTTAACCGTTCGGATACCCATCTCAAATGGGTTCTGCACAACCATGGCATCAATGTGACCATCAATCATATGTTGAATGGCAGCAGCTTGCGCATCAAACGTTACAACAGTGACTTGATCACGCACACCACGTTCTTCTGCCACCTCCGCAATGGCAGGTGCGTTATACGCCCAAATACCAACCAATGCAGTCAGATCTGGATGATTGACAAGTGCCGTTCGAACATTATTTCGCGCCTTGGAAAGATCCATTTCATCTGGCATCCGATCAAGCTCACTATATCTTTCACCGATGGAATCCTTGAACCCATCCATTCTCTTTCGCGCATTATCATTATCAGTGAATCCTGCAAACTGAACATAGCCACCTGAATCTTTACCACGGCTTTCGAGTAGTTTTTTTGCAGCTCGACCAAGTAGGCGACCGCCAACGATATTGTCAGTTCCAATATAGTACGGCCGAGCATCAGGAAAGAGACCTTTATTAACGTCTCCGTCAACAGTAATGACACTGACCCCTTTAGTGCGAAGATTTTTCATCTCGTCAACGATTGCAGCATTCTCAGCTTGGATGACTGAAATTGCGACCCCAGCAACGTCTGGCTGGCTGGCTAACTGGCGAAGTTTTTCAATTTGACCTTGAGCCGTGCCATTATTTGTTTCCATGACAACCATGAGCCCTTGTGACTCGAGATCAAATCTCTTTGCGCCCTCAACGAGCCCGGCATTACATGCATGCCAAAATGGATCATCGCCATTCGTGATAAAAATAAATCTCCTGAGTTGTGACTGCTCAGATGACGTATTCGGCGCACCATTTTCAATGGTATTGTTCGGTTCGGAACAGCCTATCATTGTGGCTATTACGAGCACGCAACCTAGGATACAACGCATTCGAAATACTCCGTGTAGAAAGGTAGAAGAAAACTACTATAACAAAAACCTATTCGGGAAACTGATCAATACCGCAATCCGTTTTTTCGAATGTGCACGAGGGGTGAATCATGCTCATGAACACCATTTGCAAAGACCTCTGCAAACACGATTACATGATCGTTTTGGCCACCTCCAACGCGTCCTATACTCTTACATTCCAGCCAACCAGGAGACTGCTCAAAGGCGGCAGTACCGCTTGCTGTTCTTTGTATCGAAAGATCTGAAAAAGGATCATCGCCTTCATCCAATGGCTTTCCAAATCGTGCAAGCAAAGACCGTTGGCTATCGCTCAGAATATTGACAACAAACGACGTCCCTAGATCAATTGCATCGAGCAAATCGCGTTTCGGTGCGACTGCAATCGTCAAAGCCGGTGGAGAGAAGCCGGCCTGCATAACCCAACTCGCAAGCATACCACGATCTGTATTACCGTCCCTCCAAGTGACAATAAACAGTCCACTTGGGATTTTGCCGAGTGCCATTGCAAGACTTTTATCTTCCATGGACAGGGAGGTTTGGGAACGTGAGTTGCTAGAGTTGTGAGACTGGGTCATTGAAATAGCATCATGGATTTAAGAAGAAAAACAAAGCGAGGAAACACTCGATCTTACCGAGAATACCATTTCAAAGAAGATCTTTCTGTTCTAGCGTGCTGAACTTGTGAAAAGGTTTGTGAGATGCCGATCTTCTGTGGAAACGTACCGATAAGTGCGTACAGTGTTGCAGCGTTTGTTATCGACCGCCCACTCGCGGACCCCAGTTCGTTTCAGCCATTATGGCATACATTATACTGTTCCGTATTATTGCGACAGCCACCCCTCTGATTTGGGTTGCTGCAAACGCTTGCGCACAATCACCTCTAGAAATACCTCATCTTCAGGAAACGTCACCGAGCCCACAAAAACTTCCTCCACCAGTTCATCCAGACGGACCTGTTGTACTAGATGTTCCGTACGATGAGATAATTCCTGGTGATGACCTCGGACTTGTTCCAAACAGCTCATTCCCTGACTGCTATTGTGATTTGTGGGCACCGAGGCCTTGGTTCTGGCAACTCCTTCCAAATAATCTTATTTACACAAGCTACCTCGCGGGAACGAAGGAACCGCGCATTGGGACTGTTTGGTATGACGATACTGCGGCAGGGGTAATTGACCCTTCCCGTCAAGAAGGATGGTTATGGGACACAACACTTGGTGGACGGGTTTCAATGTTACGATACGGATCTGATTCAGTTGTTCACCCGCAGGGCTTTGAAATTCAGATTGAAGGAGCGGCATTCGTTCGACTTGATCCAGCAGATGAACGGGACTTACGAAGCGCAGATTACCGGTTTGGAATTCCTTTGGTTTATGGCATAGGTCGCTGGCAAACAAAACTCGCGTATTACCACAATAGTGCTCATCTTGGTGATGAATTCTTGATCAAACACCCCACGGCCTACCCACGACTGAATTATGTTCGAGATGTCTTTGTCTGGGGGAATTCTTTCTATCCTTGGGATTGGCTCCGTATCTATGGTGAGGTTGGCTGGTCATTCTTCAACCGTGGCGGATCAGAACCGTGGGAATTTCAGTTTGGAACGGAATTAATTCAAGCACGTCCAACAGGCATACACGGCGCACCCTTTCTTGCTGTCAATGGAATATCACGACAAGAACTGAACTGGGGAGGGAATGTATGTGTCCAAACCGGTTGGGCTTGGAGGGGCCGCCGAAGCGAAAAACTGTACCGCATTGGTTTTGAGTATCTCTACGGGTCAGACCCTCAATTTGCTTTTACTCCCAGAAACCAGAACCGTGCTGGGATTGGGATGTGGTACGACTACTAAGTTTCTCTCAAATCGTGTGACCTGTTTTGGCCACGACTGTAAGCAATTTGGCCTAGTACCATATATTCACTCCCAGAATCGCGTAACGTTTTAATGCAACAAAGCCTGAGAAAACAGACTGACAACAATAGAAGGATATTTGAAGCTATTTCGGAATGAGCGCATCAGAAGCATGGCTTTGATGACGATGGGTTACTGTCTCCCAAAGGAACTGTCCGAGACGTCTTCCTTCAACTGCTAAAACGTCATTGGTTAATCCTTAAGAGACAGGGATGCATAGAAACGAAAGTCGATCGACACCTCACCACTTATCACTTACAGGTTCAGCGTTCGGTTCCAGCGGTAATATCAAGGTCACCTGAGTCGAAATCCCCCTTTTCAATGCGTTCCCACGCAATAGCTCCCATCACCGCATTATCTGTGCAAAGAGCCGGGGGCGGTACTAACACATCAACTCCTTCTCGCTTTCCCCATTCAATGAGTTCTGCTCGCAGAAGTGTATTTGATGCAACTCCTCCGCCAACAGCAAGTGTGCTGCAACCGGTTCGACGACGGGCCAAGTCCACTTTGGCGACAATGGAGTCAACCACTGCTTGCTGGAAGGACGCTGCTAAATCCGCTAATGTTTTCCCGCGAGGAGGTTCCCTCACTGGACCTCCAACAGGCCTCACCTGATAACGAAGGGCTGTTTTCAGTCCACTAAAACTCAAATCAAGGCGTTCATGATCACGTGCTAATGGCCGCGGGAAACGATAAGCCGTAGGACTTCCAGAATGAGCCACGCGTTCAATTTCTGGTCCGCCAGGATACCCTAATCCGAGAAGACTTGCCGCTTTATCAAAAGCCTCTCCAGCAGCATCATCAATGGTTCCACCCAGTCGACTCAATTCAAGTGGGCTGAACATATGGAACAATGTCGTATGGCCACCACTGGCCACTAAACCGATACATGGATAGCGAAGTCTCATACCATGTGATATGCGACACGCATAGAGATGCGCAGCAACATGGTTATAGCCAACTATTGGAATTCCCAAAACGGCAGCTATGGCCTTGGCTGCTGATAGACCGACGAGCAATGACCCCGCAAGTCCCGGCTGAACCGCCACTGCAACAGCCACCAGGTTTTCTCGATCGACACCAGCTCTTCCAAGAGCCTCATCAATGACGGGAATAATTCTCTCCACATGTGCCCGGGATGCGACTTCGGGCACAACCCCTTTCCATCGAGCGTGAAGTTTTTCCTGACTTGCTACAACACTTGATAGAATGCTTCGATCTCTGCCAATGACGGCCGCTGCAGTCTCATCACAGGTTGACTCAATTGCCAGCAATGGCATCCGACCCTCCCTCGTTATCTGAGACACATTGGTTCAACGCATCATGCTCCGATCCTAAAACAGTTCAGTGACTTTTCCATGTCGCTTTACCATCAGCCCACACTAGAGACCATGCTAAAATGAGGAAAACGATTCGAACTCGTCATAGGGACGATGTTCAAGATTTACAAATCGCGTGAAATCGTGCTGCCAGAGAAGCTTCACATCACCAATAGGACCGTTTCTCTGCTTGGCAATAATAATTTCGGCCTGCCCCTTAACCCGTTCACGATCTTCATCCGTCGATTGATAGTACTCTTCCCGATGCACAAACATCACAAGATCAGCATCTTGTTCGATTGCACCAGACTCTCGCAGGTGATTGAGACGTGGACGATTATCACGAGAGACTTCTGCCTGACGGTTCAACTGTGCAAGGCATAAAACCGGGATATCTAACTCACGACTCATGGTCTTGAGACGACGGGCTATTTTTGCCACCTGTTCCTGACGAGGGTCCCGAGGGTTGTCAGGCTCCACTAATTGCAGATAGTCAATAACGACCAACGATAAACCGTTTTTCCGTTTAAGCCGACGCGCTACTGCAGCAATTTCTGTAAGGGTTCGACTTGGAGTATCGTCAATATAGAGAGGCGCTTCGCTGATCTCTGTGGATTTCTGCACAAGCCTACGACGATCTTCTTGAGATATTGTCCCATTCCGAAGCCTGTGGCCATTCACCTGAGCTGATGAACAAAGCAGTCGATCAGCCAGTTCAAGACTTGCCATTTCAAGACTGACGAAAAGAACCGGTTGCTTGATATTGATAGAAACATGCTCAGCAATATTCATTGCAAAAGCAGTCTTTCCCATACTTGGTCGAGCAGCAAGAATGATCAGTTCCGAATTATGGAGACCCCCGCAGAGCGTATCAAGATCTGTAAATCCTGTCTCAACGCCGCCCAACGCGTGCTCATGCTTCATGCGCGCGTCCATGCGCTCCATAACTTCATGAAGAACTTTTTCAATGGGCTTAGCTTCTGCAGAGCTTCTATGCTCAAGAATCGAGAAAATCTTGGATTCCGCACGAGCTACGAGTTCCCTTGGCTCGTCGACCCCATCATAGGAGTCACGAAGAATGTCTGTGCTTGCATCGATCAAGGACCGCAACATCGCCTTGTCTCGAACAATCTGGCTGTAATGAGTAGCGTGCGCAGCATGCGGGACAGATTGAACAATCTCAGCCAGTGATCCTGTTCCTCCTATCTGCTCAAGATCTCCTTTCGTCCGGAGCCTCTCTAACACAATGGTGGAATCAATACGCTTACCAGAATCATGAAGTTCGAGCAGATGTCGAAACAAAATCTGATGAGCCTCATCAGCAAAATCTTCTGCTTTGACCAATAAAGCAACGTCATCACAGACGTCTGGCTTAAGGAGGATACTTCCCAAGACAGCCCGTTCAGCATCGACATTCGACGGACGTTCCCGGTCATCAAAGAGTGTGGTTACACTCACATCACGAACACGATCGCGAGCGCGACGGGTCCCCTCTCGAGCCATTGATTCCTGAGGCGTGACCACTTCAATGGTTCCTCATGAGGCATGCATGTTCAGTTTTTTCCACCTTCACTTGATGGAACTACCCACACCTTCATTTCACCCTCAACTTCTGATGCGAGGCGAATCTTCACAGTATAAAGCCCAACCTCTTTGAGAGGGCCCTGCAAAACAATGCAATCAGGCGAAACCATGAGATCCAACTGTTTCAGTGAACGGGCAATTTCGACAGCACCAACCGATCCATAGAGATGACCTTCGTCATTCGCGTTTGCTTCAATGGTGACACTCGTCCTGACAAGCTCTGCTAACTGGTTACGCAAACCTGCCATCCGCTCCTTCGCAATTTCCTCAAGCTTTGCTCGATGCTTTTCAACCATTCGCTTGTGGTGTTCCGTTGCAACAGTTGCGAGCCCCTGCGGAAGAAGGTAGTTGAAGGCGTATCCGCGTTTAACTTCTACAACTTCGCCCTGCTTACCAAGATGATCGACATTATGAATGAGAAGAAGCTCAATACCTCCTCGCTCACCTTTCTTGAGGTGATTCGAACGGCGACGACTTCTTTTTGTAGCGGCAACTGGCATGGTATGAATTTCCTTAAAACAGACAAAGTGAATTAAAATGGAATGTCGTCTTCGGCGCCAGATGCACCACCAGACTCAGACGTATTGTATTGCGAAGGCTGCTCGAAATCTTGCCCCGAACTCGCAGCCGCAACAGGTGGCTTCGAACGGGAGCCATCCCCACCTCGGGAGCCAAGCAATTGCATGCGATCACAGACGACTCGGAGCTTTGAGTTTTTCTTTCCGTCTTTTTCCCACTGATCAAGTTTGAGACGCCCCTCAATCAGCAGTGGAGACCCCTTGGATACATATTCTCCTGCTACTTCTGCAGTACGTCCCCAAAGCGTCACATCAACAAATGTTGTTTCTTCGACCCACTCACCCTGAGCATTTTTACGACGGTCATTTACAGCCAACCCAATGTCTGTCACAGCGGTACCACTTGATATGTAGCGCAGCTCTGGATCCCGAGTGACATTTCCAACAAGAATAACTTTATTGAAACTGGCCATACCTATTTCCCTTTCAAACAAGCCCGCCAAAACCTGATACTGAACACACGTGCACCATTTTATAAGTGTATCGATAGACGGGAAAAACTGCAAATAAACCCTTGATGAACCTCACTACGTTGTTTCTGCAGTCTGATTTTTCTGATTTGCATCGCCCGCCAGAGCGTGTTCAACAAGCGCGTCTGCAATCCTTGGCTCAACCTTAAGCACCAACGAACGAAGAATTTCATCTACGATCTGGCATTTTCGATCAAGCGTAGCAAGACCATCGCCTTCCATATTGAAGTAGGTAAGCCAATACGCCCCGCGCTTGTGCCCCTTAATTGGGTAAGCGAGTTTGCGTTCGTCCCAAAGACGAGCAGCAAGAATGGTACCACCAGCCTCTGTGATAAGGTCGGTCACCTGCTTAGATGTCCCATCAGGATCACGAGCATATTTTGTGGGATCAAGAATAAACATCCCCTCATAAACGACCATAATTAGTTCTTTCTCCTTCGAATATTCTACGTTCAAAAACTATGCTTTGTACATTTCATTCAATTAAATCGGTTCATTGCAGCATCAATTCCCAAGGCAAGCCATTCTTCAACAGCGTCGGCTGCCTTTTCAAGCACGCTCGCACAATCATCTCTCTCATACGATGTAAATTTTCCCAACACAAAATCAGTTGTTTTCCACCCCGGCGTAACGGGCCCGACGCCGATCCGCAAACGGGGAATATCATTTGAACCCAGTCGTGAAAGCACGTTAGCAAGGCCATTCTGCCCTCCTCCTGAGCCGCTTGCACGAATTCGTATTGTTCCAAGAGTGAGTTGAAAGTCATCACAGATCACCAGTATGTTTTCGTGTGGGATTTTGTAGAAGTCTCTTCCTGCCAAAACACTCGAACCACTGAGATTCATCCAGGTAAGGGGCCAAAGCAGCATTGCGGAGGAATTCCGAAATGACACTTGGGCAATTTCCCCTTGGAATCGCTGACGGCGTCGCGGTGATCCGGAGCGTTGTGCAAGAACGTTCAGAACGTCAAAGCCGACGTTATGACGCGTGCCCTCGTACGCTTTTCCCGGGTTACCAAGCCCGACAATGAGTTTCACAGTGCTTCATGAACAGGGATGACGGCGAGTATCCACTCGCCAATTCATGCCTCCGTTTCTCCCTCTCCTTCCTCGCCCACCTGCCGACCAATTACCTCAGGTTCATCCGAAGAAGTCTCCTCTCCAGTCGACTCTTCAACTTTACCACCGGAGACAGTGCACGTCGCTACAGGCTCCTCTCCATCGAGAAGTGGCTGTGCGCCAGAGGGCAATTCAAGCTCCTGAACCTTTACCATGCCACCCACCTCCAAACTTCCAAGGTGAACATAAATTTTTTCTGGAATGCTGTCTGGCGTGCATTCGATTTCAATCTCGTGAAGAATAAGATTCACGGTTCCACCTGCATGCTGCCCCGGTGCGTCTCCTCGAGCCTCAATAGGCACCTTCACATTGACTCGATCACTTTTGCTTACTCGAAGCAGATCAACATGAATTGGCTTGACTCCATAGGTGTCCCATTGCAAATCTCTGATCAAAGCACTTTCCTTGACTGCACCAGAGAGATCTACAACACGACTACCGTGACGGATAACAGCCTCGAGAGATTCTCGCTTTGTCACAAGATCAACACATTTTTCACCGTGTCCGTACAGAATTGCAGGAACAAGACCATCACGACGCAAGCGACGGCACTCACGCGTTCCAGTTCCTTTTCTAACCATTACTTCAAGAGAATCACTCATTTTTACTCCTCATGCGAGCCTTTTATTCTGCCATGGCAGCACCGATTGGCAAGTCCGATGGCTTCAGTACGGGATTTCTGCTGCTGCAAACCTTTGATGCTCGCTAGATACCCACAGTCGATTCCAAGTGGGTGTGGGCATCCAGAAGATGCTTATATCGCACATAGACTTTCGAAAGTGTTTTCGCGGCCTCTGGCCTCACCTCGAAACGCTGCATACTATGCGAACGCTGACTCGCAAGGAAAGCCGCCCATTCGCACTCTGGATTCCCGATCGCTTCATCACGAAACTTTGCCATCAGCGCAGCACCCCAGGCAGTCCCCTCCTCCGCGCCATCCAGAATAGTGACTGGCGTTGCAAATGCATCAGCCACTAGTTGCCCAAGCTCTGGAGTCTTCACAAGTCCACCAGAAAGAAGTATGTCTGTCCTCGGATATCCTTGTTGGTCAAGATCCTCACTTCCCAGGCGAAGATTGAAGATCGTTGCTAACAGCATTGCTTTTACTGCGTTTCCGGGCGTGGCAGAAACGTCACTCAGCCCGATGAGCATGGCCGTTCCACCACGAGTCACACCAAGCCCTGGCTCATCGTCAATGAAAGGCAATGCAAGAAGCCCATTGCAATCATCAGGTGCTTCAAGAACCTGTGGCATAATCGCAGAAAAGTTACCGCCAAACATTTCAACAACCATGTTCATTGCAGTTGTGCCGTTACGTAACCAGACCATATTGATCGGCCTGCCATCTGGAGCACAAAAGTGATCAATCGAGCGAGCGATACCATCGAACGGACGGTCACCTACAGAATTTGCCACAACACTGGTGCCAAAACTCATCGACACCTGGCCAGGGGCCGCAATTAAAGACCCCGCAAGGGCGGCAGGCTGGTCACCTTCTGCTGGAGCAACTGGAATGCCTTTCGGCAGTCCTAAAAGCTTTGCACCCCGTTCATTAAGACAACCGCCATCTTCACCAGCACGACGAACGGATGGCATAAGATCGATAATCTTGGGCAATGCTTCTTCCTGGAAATTTTTTCCTGCCACATCACGAACAATGTCATCGTATTGTTCTGCAAGACGGGTGTTGAATGAGAGTGTGCTCTGGTCAATCGGAAACATTCCAGCTGCGTCCCCTATTCCAAGAAACCAGTCGCCGGTGAGTTGGTGCCCAAGCCAGCCAGACGGTGTTGTAATATGTGCAACGTCTCTCACCTTTTGAGGCTGGTTGCGAATGGTCCATAACCAACGAACAGCAGTCATTCGCTTGGGACACTTTACACCAAGCTTGTTGGTAAGCTCATGCCCTTCACTTTCATTACGACCATCACACCACAACCTTGCTGGACCGAGAACATCACCGGCGGCATTCGCGAGAACCTCACCATGCATCTGACCTGAAATCCCAATGGCTCTCACACTCAGAGACAGTCCTTGCTGATTGGCCTTCTGATGAACCTGACTCATTGCTGACTGAAGTGCATGACTCCAATCTTCTGGCTGCTGTTCAAAACATTCAGGATCAAGACCTGGGAGCATCTCGTACGAACTCTCACCAGAAACAAGGATTTTCAGATCTGTGTCGGTAAAAATCACAGACAGGCCTTGCGTGCCAGCATCGATTCCGAGGTAGCCCTCCGTCATAAACGCACCCCAACACTCCTGACAAAGATTACTGAAACATCATCGAGACCGATTCATTACGGTGAATTCGCTTAATAGCTTGCCCAAGCAGACTTGCCACGGATAACACGGTAATATTTGGCAAAGCATTTTCTGCTGCGATAGGTATGGAATCACTCAACACAATCCCCTCGAATGGAGCAGCTTTGAGCCGTTCAATGGCAGGCCCCACCAATACACCGTGGGTTGCTGCAGCATAAATTGCCCTCGCACCATGATTGTGAATGACTTCGGCTGCCGAGCAGATCGATCCCGCGGTGCTGATCATGTCGTCGAACATGATGGCCGTCTTCCCCTCAACATTCGCGCCAATGACATTCGCACTTTTGGTTGTCTCAGCATTCACACGTCGTTTATCAACGATTGCCAGCGGGACATTCAGTCGGGCGGCATGCCCAAGCGTTCGCTTAATGCTTCCGGCATCTGCAGCAACCACGACAAGGTCATCGTTTGACAAATCCATTGCCCGAAAATAATTATTGAGAACGGGCGCTGCATAAAGGTGATCAACTGGGACGTCAAAGAATCCCTGAATTTGGGCTGCGTGAAGATCCATGGCCAATACCCGGTCTGCGCCAGCTCGGGTAATAAGATTTGCGACCAGTTTCGCAGTAATTGGTACTCGCCCAGCATCCTTTCTGTCCTGCCGGGCATAGCCAAAATATGGAATAACTGCAGTAACCCGAAAAGAACTTGCGCGCTTGAAACTATCAATCATTACAAGCAATTCCATGATATGTTCGTTCACCGGTGGACAGGTAGGTTGAACAATAAACACATCGCGCCCACGAACATCTTCCTCAATTTTGCATGAGATTTCACCATCTGGAAAGCGCCCAAGTGCAATCTTCCCCATAGGTAAATTAAGGTATCGACAGATACCCTCGGTTAACGGTTCATTTGCAAGACCACTAAATATTTTAAGATCGTTCATGATGTCACTCTGACGGTCGAAGCAAGTTTCTTCAAGGCTGTGGCTACAATTTCAAGTTGTTCTGGGGTGTTTACGGATAACGCCTCACTCTGGTCGAGACAAGGTACTGCGTCGACCAGTTTTCCATCTTCAAGAAGCATCCCCGGACAGTCTGTAACATAATACTCTCCCGCAGCATTATCAGGCCTGAGTTGAGTAATTGCATTCAGAAGGGAATGCGCTTCAAATACATATGTGCTCATGTTTACTTCACAGATTCCGCGTTCTGCATCCGTGGCATCTTTCTCTTCCACAATTTTTAAGAAATGACCTTGTTTATCACGAATAATTCTACCAAGCCCTGTCGGATTATCTGCGACAGCTGTCCCCAAAAGGCATGCATACTCACGGCTATAGAATTGTGTTAAGAGGCTGACGATACTCTCAGGTCGAAGCATTGGTGAATCACCACAAACAATAATAACTGGCCGTCGGCATGCATCTGAATCACCTGCCATGATGTGCCGAAGAGCATCTGCTGCTGCTGCAACCGCATCACCTGTTCCTCGCTGCTCATGCTGTACCGCAAAGGAAATACCGGGCAAGCCACCTACTGTTTTTTTGACCATTTCAGCCTGATAACCAACGACGACAATCTGATCACGGATACCTGCCGACTGAAGTGAATCAACCACCCATCGCAAAAGGGGTTTGTTATGTGCCTCATAAAGAACTTTTGGGAGATCACCCCCCATCCGCGTACCTTTCCCCGCAGCAAGTATTATTGCAATCGGTGAACCACTTTCCATAGACATAAAACACCAATGTTTCACATATCAAGGTCAAAGCAGGAACAATACTTGGGAGGAGTCCTCACTTTGCTCAACAGGTTATAAACTCTTTGCATCAATAAGGAGATCCCATGTCAAAAAAAACCATTGCTATTGAGGATGAGGTCGAGGAGTTTTTGGGCTCTCTGGCTATTTCAGCTCGACGCCTGAGAGGAGGACGCTGTGACGGTGTTCTTCTCATTGAACTCACAGCTGGACCGACACATGTGTGGATCGTACCAGATCGTGGCCTTGGGATCTGGAAAATTGAAAGTGGGAACATCAAACTTGGCTGGCAATCTCCAATCGCCGGCCCAGTCCACCCGAAATTTGTGCCTCTGGCTGAACCGTCCGGCATTGGCTGGCTCGATGGCTTCGACGAATTGCTTGCACGTTGTGGCCTTCAGAGCAATGGTGCACCTGACTTTGATTCTCAGGGAAAGCTTCTTCATGGACTCCATGGTCGTATTGCCAATAGTCCAGCTCACGACATACATGTCACCCTCAATGAAGAAACAGGAACAGTGACTCTTACCGGCGTAGTAAATGAAACGAGATTTTTAGTTCATGATCTTCAAATGACAACAACGCTCAAAATCAGTGCCGATCGACCCCAAATCGCCTGGACAGACACTATCCAAAATCGGTCTGACAAACCAACCACATTCCAGATGCTCTATCACTTCAATCTTGGCCCTCCCCTTCTTGGAGCAGGAGGAGAACTCATTGCCGATGCTGCTGAGATTGCACCGCGGGATATGGTAGCGGTAAGTGATATACCGTCATGGAACTCGTATGCCGCGCCGCTGGCTGGACGAACAGAACAGGTTCATTTCATGAAACTTCGCACTCATGATGATGGACGTGCCGCTGCAATGCTCGTCGCACCTGACAAATCAAAAGCTGCCCGTCTCTCATGGAGAGCAGCCGAACTGCCGTGTTTTACACTGTGGAAAAATCAGGGGGGGCTTGCTGATGGCTATGTTACGGGACTTGAGCCAGGCACGAATTATCCAAATACTCGTTCATTTGAAGAGTCACAACAACGCGTCGTTCCGCTGGCTCCGCATCAATCGATCACGTTTGATCTGTCTATTGATATCCTGACGGGTGATGCGATCGAGTCGGAACGGCAGCAACTTCAAGGCGTTCCTCCTGTGCTCCATCATGAACCAAAGCATGGATGGTCACCGTAACTTCTTACGGTTATGCCACCAACTCTGTTCAACACGTGAACCCCTTCAGATTCATTCCTTCATGCTGTAACTGACGGCCAACGGATTGTCACCGCGTGTGTCCCACACTCCTCTGCTGTTTAGTTCTCTCTTACACTCCAACAATTGCCCACGCTTCTATCTCTTCAGGAGTTCGTGGGCGACATGCCTTTTTGAACAAACCCTCACAATGACATTTACTTTTTTGTCATCTCAAAAATTCCACACCCAAACGTACACCCACAACTGCTTTTTATTTCTTTCTCCGTGAGTTCTACATCTTCATGAAGATTATTCTGATCATCAACAAATGAAAAATGGTCCACCCTGTACGCATCTTGAAATAGTTCAAACACGTGGCTCAATGCAAACACTCGATGCGCATCAAATTCAATTCGTTGTGGACCAATCGGCACAGAAAAATAGAGCGTCCCGCCTCTTCTCAACATTCGTGTGAGGTTTTCTATGCCCAGTAGATATCCATCATAGTTTACTGGATCACCGTATCTCCCGAGTCCGAAATGCTCCATTGCATGTAAGCATGAAAGAGAATCACAATAATCGAGCAATGTATTATCTATGGGTGCCATCATGTCACACTGGATAAACGTTATGTTGCTACTTGTATTGGATATTGGCCGAATATCGATCACCTCGATTGGCCGAAATGAAGCAACATGAGAAACAAAACCATCTATCCTCGAACCAACATCCAAATGAGTCACTGGATTATTTTGAAAGACGCGCTGTGCCACCAACAAATCTTGGTGAAAGTAATGCCTCGTCACCTCACCGGCTTGTGAAAACCTGTCGTCAAGACATGGATATGGTGTTCCAAATACGAAACTATTTGCAGCGTGTTTCTGTTGTGTCTTCAGTTGCCAGAAATTCCAGATGTAATATGGAACTCCCCTAATGGCACGAAACGCTTTTAAGACATCAAGACCAAACGTTGCAAGAAGCGCATGGATCATCCGCAATACATGTCTCACTGATCTTCCCTCACGTTTTGCTTGACAAACATCAATAATTTGCCAAATGCTATCGGTCTGGCCTACTCAGGCAGAGCAGGCAACTCGTTTGCACGCATCTATCATACATATGGCCTAACCGAACTTCCTCAAGATAATTCATAACAACCGTTTTGATGGTTCTCACAATACGCAGTGATTTGTCGTGACGAACGCACAACATCTAGAGAACATGGCACAACGCGAACCCTCTGGTCGCCAATGTGGAAATGCGGAGAATATCGAAAATCCCGAAGACATGCTGGCTGATTTTCATGCTCAAGCGTCGTGCACATAAAAAGCTACCGCCCCCACAAGGGAGGCGGTAGCACAAAGACGGTGGGCTGCTTCAACGGCTGGCCCGTCGACTGGCCGTTAGCGGCACAGCCCTCCAATACAGTCTTGCTTCACGAGACCACCTCCTTTCAAACGAGTACCCCGGCCGTCACGACCACTGCAAGATCGTCGCCAGGCTCTTCCTTCTCCGGCCGTCACCAGAGACTTACCCATAATGGTAGTCACTGTTCCTCGATTTGGGGGATCCCAAAAGCTTGAACGTAGAAAGGCAAGGCATCTATAGTGCCGTGAGTCATAGCTTTTTTTCCGAAATACAGACCAATGATTCCTGCCGATTTTCTCCCGACCCCGTACCGACACGAAGAAAAATCTCACCATCTGAAAAGGCGGGGCTTGCATAGCAGTCATCGCCGATTCGGTTCTGAGCAATGAGTTTGTATTCGTCAGGCGTTGCCTCAAAAACAAATGTCTCACCACTCAAGTTCGATACATACAGCAACCCATTACACAAAACTGGGGACGCGCTGAAATTTCCACCAAGCCTCTGTCGCCAACAGACATCACCTGTCTTGGCATTCCAGCAGTACGCCACACCATTATCACTTGCTGCAAAAAGACTCCCTTCTGACACAAGCATGGATGGCTCATAGATCTTGGTGCTATCTGACCAAATCTTTTCTCCCGTTGACGACAGACACACTGTTTCTGTTTCTGGATACCCGCCACTTGCATAAATACAAGTACCATCTGTGACCACAGTGCCACACGTTGCCTCTGCAATACATGGAGTCCGCCAGTACTCTTTACCCGTTAGAGGGTCATAACTGGTTACGGCACCACAACCACTGATAAGGAGCTGATCGCGCCCATCAACATTAGCAATTGTTGGACTCGAATAACTACTCGTATCGCCACGTATGATTCTCCATATAATCTTTCCGGTCTTTGCGTCGAGTGCTGCTATAAAGCCAACCCCCCAATTGTCAGCAGCAACAATAATGGATGAGCCATAGAGGATGGGAGACGGGGCATACCCAAACTTTGAGGTAAATCCGCCAACCTCCTGTTGCCATATCTCACTTCCATCAAGACTGATTGCTGAGGCCAGAATGTTACCCGAGTTTAAGAACGTGGCATATAAGTTACGGCCGTCACTCGCGAGCGTACCGTTTGCATTTGTTCCTTTTTTATGAACTTGCTTTGCTGGAGGAAAACCACCCTGATGCACAGTCTTACTCCATAGTAATTTCCCATTCGTTCGATCATACGCAAAGACATTTTGTGACTCTTCTGTATTATTTGCTGACGCTAGATATACAACGTTCCGGATAACGATAGGTGAACTATGACCGCGCCCAGGAATCGGTGACTGCCAGCGAATGTTGAAACCGGCATCCCATTTCGTTGGTATCTCCTGATCTCTGGCAATACCCGTATGGTCTCGCCCCCGCCAGGATGGCCAATCTTCATCAAGCAGCGCATGCTCTATTGGGGTAATTGATATACCACTTTGCGAAATATCAATTGGACTCACGGCCTGGCTTTGTTGACAACCCGCACTGGAAAAACTGAAGACGACACACAAAAAAATTAGTCTATTCATTGTGAAGAACTCTACGATTGACGACTCCGACAGAAGGCTCACAGCACATCTCAAAAAAAAGCACCTGCTTTGCTCCAACCACGCATTGACCAGACCCCCACTATTTCAATGAATTGAGGTTGTGGTGACAAGGCACTTGATCAGGCAGTCCTTTAATAAATACATCTTGAAACCTCGTCAGGGCACCTCACTCGGCTCGCTGGATGTTGAGAAGAACCCTTCCGCATCTTCAAACCGACTCAGAATCATTTCCAAACGTTGCCGACGCCCTGGCGCAATCTTATCAAGTGGGCTCACTTGATTTTCTTGTCGTGGATCTTTTGTCAGGTCATGAAAATTTCCATTGCTGTCAAGAATGTGTTGCCAATCACGCACCATGCGACATCTGTCAAGCTGGGAAAAAATCCAACTCCTCTTTTGAAACGGGTCCTCGCTGCCTTTCAGACTGGGGATAAATGAGCGGCCATCTCTTTGTGGAGTTTGTGGTGGAGAAACGTTCGCTACTTCAAGAATGGTTGGAAAGATATCCGTGAAATCGACAAGATCCTTTGTAGTCCGTTCACCATGTGTGAGAAATGGAGCACGAACAATAAATGGCACATGCACACCATAATCAGTTTCACATCCCTTTCCCTTGAGGGCAGGTTCACCATGAAGGGCTCCAGCCACCGCAGAGCCGTTGTCGCCTGTGAAAATAATAAGTGTATTTTTTCGAAGTCCCGCTTCATCAACAGTCCTAATCAGGCGGCCAACGAGTTGATCCATATAGGTAATATTGCCAGCGTACAGCTCATACTCTGACTCCAGGTTGCTACCCTTATTAAGCGGAGTCGTGGAGTGTGGACCATGAGCGAGTAACATGGGGTAATAAATGAAAAATGGACTACTTCTCTTTCTTTGAACAAACTCAATCAAGAAGGAATTGATGCTATCTGGACTGTATGGAACACTTTCACGCTTACCGTTTGTCATGAGCGTGCCGCCCCAATATCGCTCGTTGGATTCAGGCTGACTGCCTCCGGTTCCCGTCCACACACAATGTTCATCAAACCCAAGATCCCGGAGCGAGTGTGGTTGATCTCCCAACTGGCTCATTTGCCACTTCCCACCAATGACCGTGGCATAGCCAGCGTCTTGCAAGAGCTTGGGAAA
>MDSZ01146473.1_pt1 | contig 18134 bp, 15 predicted proteins | sample 811201 | NCBI WGS metagenome assembly MDSZ01 (sample SAMN05326647, study PRJNA326480) | marine metagenome | isolation source: seawater | place: Indian Ocean: North | collected 2010
GAGGGGTGGGGGGTACAAATATGGATGGCATCGATGAGACCAGAATTAATCATTTCGTCAACATCGGTGAATTGTTGTTCACCCTCTCTTTTCTCAGGTAAGGATCCTGAAACGTCACAGATAGCAGTTAGGTCAACTCCAGTAACATTTCCTTTTATAATATTTTCTCTATGGGCTCTGCCCATATTGCCTAAACCCACTATTCCATATTTAACTTTTTCCATGGATTGAATAATTTTTGATTAAAATTAGTCTTCTTTTTTTGAAGCTGCTTTCTTTTTTGCGCGAGGTGGAAACTCCCATCCCAATTTACCAGTTGATTTATCTAAAAGTAAATGAGCGTTGAAAGGTCTGCCTTTTTTGGATATGAATCCATCAATTACTTCGGTTTTTCCTTCTTCAAATAATTTCACTACTTGTTCTTTAGGAAGTTCCTTTTTCAGGATTTCCTTGGAGATTCTAGTTCCACCTTTTTGTTTATCGGGAGCCATCTCAGGACAAATATAAGCTCTATCAGTCTCATAAACTTTTACAGTGGTTCCATCTTCAAGAAGGGTACTGGTAAGAAGCTGGTCATCGCTAAGATTTTTAGCTTCCTCTTCTCTTTCTTCATCGCCTTCAAATATGAACTCTGGTTTCCATCCACCTTTAGCTCCCTGTGCCATTTGAAGTTCAGCAGTGAAGGGTTGTCCAAAACGGTTTTTGAATGTTTCGAAAGGACCAATACGACCTTTCTCCAGAAGATCCTTGGCTTGCTCTGGTGTAATTTCGTGACTCGCAATATATTTATTCAGCTTAAATTTACACTCTTGAGATTTACACTCATAACTTCCATCAGTTTGTTTGAATGATCCTTCTTGGCAGTCAGGGCAGGTTGCAACCAAGTCATCAAAAACCCTATTCGCTAATTCATCTATTTTCAATGAGGTACGGTTTACTATTTCTTCAGTCAGAGTCTTTATCTCTTCCATAAAGATTTCCCTGCTAAGGTTTCCGCTTTCCATTTGCTTTAGTTTATACTCCCATTCACCAGTCAGCTCTGGGGATCTCAACGCATCGATTCCAATGTCATTTAATAGATCAATGAGAGCTAACCCTTTATTTGAAACTACAAGGTCTCTTTTTTGCTGTTCGTGCCTGAAAAGATACTTGTGTGCAATCAGGCCCTCAATAATAGCAGCCCTTGTCGCAGGGGTTCCAAGTCCACGCTCTTTCATAGCTTCTTTCAACTCATCATCATCAATCCTTTTGCCAGCCGTTTCCATTGCACCCAGTAAGGTTGCTTCATTATATCGAGCTGGGGGTTTTGTGACCTCGGATTTTATTTCTATTTCTGTGGCGTTTGCTTGGTCACCAGTTTCTGCGGGAATTAGCTCGTTTTTTTCAGTGGCAACACCAGGTTTACGCCCATAAACCTCTAAAAATCCTGGGGTTACTAGGATTTTACCAGTCGTTAAGAATGAATCATTTTCTATCCTTGTGATCCTTCTGGTTGTTTCAAATTCCGCTGATGGGTAAAAGATAGCAATCAATCTTCTTGTAACTAGGTCATATATCTTTTGCTCTTGTTCCTTGAGATTTGCAGTGGGTATTTTACCTGTCGGAATAATGGCAAAGTGATCACTGATCTTGGAGTCATTAAAAATTCTTTTGTTCGGCTTTATCCAATTGTTTTTGATAACTTTTGATGCGCTATCAATGACCTGCTGATGCAGCGAAGTGCTTGAAATTGAATTAGAGAAATCATTGATATTAGACTTTATAGTATCAATATAATCTTCGGGGAGACACTTTGAATCTGTTCTTGGGTAAGTCAGTAATTTGTGTCTTTCGTATAGAGATTGAGCAATAGCTAGCGTGTTCCTAGCACTAAAACCAAACTTACTCGAAGCTTCACGCTGTAGAGTTGTTAAATCGAACAGCTGAGGTGGAGCTTGTTTTGCTGGTTTTTTATTTTCTTCAATGATTCCAGTTTTCCCAATACATCTATCATGAATTTCATTAGCCTCTTTCTCAGTCCATATTCTTTCAGCTTTCAGTTGATCGTTCGTGGCATCTTTTTCAAAAGTTTCTCTAAACCACTTCCCGCTGTAGGAACCATTTTCTGTCTCAAAGTTAGTGTGTATTTCCCAGTAATCTTGAGGTGAAAAATTTCTAATCTCTCTTTCTCTTTCACTTAAAATGACCAGAGTTGGAGTTTGTACTCTTCCTGCAGTCGTAACATTAAAACCTCCATGTCTTGAGTTAAAAGCTGTGAGTGCTCGCGTGCCATTAAGGCCCACCAGCCAATCACTTTCTGATCTGCATAGAGCAGCCTGCGCCAACGGAATCATTTCATCGTCATCTCGAAGCGAATGGTATGCGTTAATAATAGATTTGTTGGTCATGGACTGCATCCACATCCTTTTAAGATTTTTTTCAACTCCGGCAATTTGAATGACGTAGCGGAATATTAATTCTCCTTCTCTTCCTGCGTCACAAGCATTAATAATGGTTTCAACCTCCTTACGTTTAATTAGTCTTTTTAATAGATTGAGCCTGCTTTCACTCTTTGCTATTGGCTGAATTTCAAATTTTTCTGGAATAACTGGAAGGTGTTTAATTCCCCATGGTAATTTCTTTCCATTAGGCCCTGAGGGCATTTTAAGCTCAACTAAATGGCCTACTGCAGATGCTATTATTGCCTTCTCAGACTCAAAGTATGTATTGCGATCTTTACCTTTTTTTTCAAATTTACCCAGCTCTTTGGACAGTACTTTGGATAGGTCTGTCGCAACACTTGGTTTCTCAGCTATTATAAGGATTTTAGACATTTTTGGAATTTGAACCTAGAATGCATTTTATGAATTAAGCAAATGCGTTTATGAAAAATGACAAAAATTCCGGAAAATTCACACAATTTTTATAAGATTAATGATTCAATCATTAGATATGAATCGTTAAACAAACGCAAACTATGAGAAAGGAGCTATTTAGCCTGTAATTATTTTCGTATGAAATTTATAGCCGAATTAATGTCATGCTCAGTGACATCTTCACTGAGTTCGGCTTCACCCAGTTTGTTCAAAACAACAAATCGTATTTTACCGTTTTTAAACTTCTTATCTGATCTCATAACATTTAAAAGATCTTCGTTAGAAATTGAATCCTCTAGCTTTGTGGGAAGATTAAATTTTTTGAGAGCGTTGATAATTACTCGATTTTCAGAATCTGATAAGTGAGAAGTTTCAGATGATATTTTGTTGGCGGCAATCAACCCCAGGCTAATTGCTTCACCATGTAAATATTTACCATAGCCACCGGCAGCCTCGATGGCATGACCAATGGTATGGCCATAATTTAAAAGGGCTCTTAGTCCACTTAATTCTTTTTCGTCCTCTTCAACTATCCTGGCCTTGATTTTTACGTTTTGAATAATCAACTCATCAAGATTTTCTCTTCCATCAATATTCATTATTTTTTCAAACATTGATTCGTCGCGTATGGCTGCATGTTTGATAACTTCCGCAAAGCCTTCGTTAAATTCTCTATCAGGTAATGAGCCAAGTGTGAGTGTGTCAGTAATTACTAGTCTTGGATGATAGAATGAACCAATAAGATTTTTGCCTTCTGGTGTATTCACTCCGGTTTTTCCTCCTACAGCGCTGTCTACTTGCGAAACGATAGTCGTTGGAATTTGGATTAATGGTATACCTCTATAAAATACTGATGAAACTAAGCCTGCTAGATCGCCTATTACTCCGCCACCTAAAGCAATAACAAATGCATGACGGTCATGGCCTGCCTTAATCATTTTCCGACAAATATTTTCAACAGACTCCAATGACTTAGAGGCTTCGCCTGCCTCGACCTCGATAAGCTCTGTATCTATTTCATTTTTTTTAAGAGACTCAGTGACCTGTGAAGCATAAAGGGGAGCCACATTTGAGTCACTAATTAATGCGCACTTTTTACCGACATTTAATTGAGAGATTAATTGACCGCAATCTTTTAGAATTCCTTTTCTAACAATTACCTCATAGTAATTATCCTTAAGTTCAACTTTTACTGAATTTTGATTAAATGACATTTTGCATTGAATTAATTTTAGTCATTATTTTTTCGGTTGATGAACTTGGATCGTCATTGGCATTAAGGCAAATTTTTTGAAATCCACTTTCTCTCTTAAACCATGTTATTTGTCTCTTTGCATAATTTCTTGAATGTTTTTGGATGGTTGAAATTGATTCCTCGAGACTGATTTCTCCATTTAGATATTTTTGGATTTCTCCTATTCCTATAGCCTTTTTAGCAGTTTCAGATAAGTTTTTTGGTAATGCTTTTATTTCTTCAACTGCACCGCAGTTAAACATCTCAATTACTCTTGAATCTATTCTCTGATAAAGTTCTTCTCTAGGCCTTTCTATAATTAATCCATTGAATGATGTTGTTTTTTGTTTCCAAGCATTTTTTATTTGTGACATAGGCTGTCCACATTGGATGGATATTTCGAGTGCTCTTATCACATATCTCTTGTTTTTTAGATTCATGTTCAGGGCACCCTCTGGGTCAATCTTAATTAACTTTTGAACCAATTCTTCTATTGATAATTTCTCTAAGTCTTGCCTAAGCGTTTCATCGACAGGTGGTAAATCTAATAGTCCATGAGTTAAGCTTTTTATGTATAAACCACTTCCACCAGTAACTATCGGTAGTTTTTTATTATTTTGGATTTCTTTGATTTTATCTTTGGCCAGTGATGAATACTTACCGGCATTAGATTCTTGATCCAAATCTAAAACACCATATAGATGATGAGGAGCTCTACTCAATTCATTGCTATTAGGTGCAGCTGTAATAACGTCGATCCTTTTATACAATTGAAAAGCATCGGCATTTACAATTTCTGCATTTAGGCTCTTAGCAATGAGGGACGCTAATGAGCTTTTTCCAGAACCGGTAGGGCCAACGATGTAAAGTGCCCTCATCTTATAATATAAGGTACCAGAGAAATTTTAATTTTCCTCGCGCCCGGCGCTTTTTGCACCATTAACAATGAGCTTTCTCTCTAAATATATATACTCATTCATTTGAGAAGCCGCTTTTTGAGCCGTCTCTGCATCAGCCATTTCAACAAAGGCATAACCTTTAGAACGATTATTTCTTCTGTGTCTGACAACCTCAGCACTTAGAGTCTCTCCTGCCTGATTGAATAATTCTTTTAGTTCTTCATCAGTTGTTTTGTAAGGCAAGTTACCAACATAAAGTCTGCCTGTAGTGATTGGGATTTTCTCTGGAGCTTTATGTTCTCTTTTCGGTCTCGTTACTTTCTTTCTTTGAGGTCTCGAATTTTTATTTGAGGTTGGTTTTTTTCTTGTAGGTTTTTTCTTTGGTTTTCCGATTCCAAATAATTCTAGAACCTTTTGGATTATGGATTTCTTTTTTGCTCTTCTTGGAACTTTTTGTTTTACGTGCCTGCGGTTCTTATTTCTGTTTTTATTATTGTAATTGCGGTTTCTGCCTTTTCGTTGGCCAGAAGGTGATGAATCTTTCATATTCTCTTCTTTGGGTGGATGTTTATTTTGTTAGGCAGAAGTTTTCGAATTCATAAATCTATAAAATACTCAAATTTATGAAATCATTAATGGCGTGTCTTTAATTTATACTTCTGCAGTTTTATGAAGTTTCCTAATTTTTTAATGATATCTTCCAATGCTTGATTAAACAGCTCAATTATTTGAGTCTACTGATTGGAACATTTAAGATTGAGAAACTTTTCCTGAATTCAAGATATTCATTGTAGGTATTCCATCAACACCTTTTGATCTTGTTCCTCTTCTCAAGTTGATAATAACTCAGTAATGCCCGCAAAAACTGGTAAATGCTCACTTTTTATATCCAGAAAATTGTTGATACATATTCATCGAGAATCGAAAAAACTTATATAACCACTTGTTGCACTGATCTTTATGATAGTTAAGTTAAGTAAAGTTTTAGAAATGTCCTTATTCAAGTATATTAGTCTCATATTATTGATAATTATTGGTGGTTTCTTGATTGAATCAGGTAACTCCCAAGGAAGACAAGGGTTTGTCGTGAATTCATATATAGTGGTTGATTTTCATTCAAAAAAAATCCTCTCCGCCCGAGATATTGATAAAAAGATGCCGGTTGCTAGTCTAACTAAGATTGCAACGGCTGCGGTGGTTTTGGATTGGGCCCAGGCAGTAAACGCTGACCTTAGTTCTAACTTAATTATACCTCAGTCTGCAGCTTTAATTGGTGGGCCTAACCAGCTTGGACTTGTGCCAGGTGACTTAATGAGTATTAGGGACGCTCTATATTGTGCAATTCTAGGCTCTAATAACTGGACTGCTGAGGCCCTAGCTGTTCATGTAGGAAAAGACTTGCTACTTCGAGAGGGAAAAGGAGGTGACCCCATCAAAGAATTTGTGAAGAACATGAACGCCCTAGCCCTTAACAATGGAGCGAAAAATACCAGATTTAAAAATTCTCATGGTATGGATCATCAGGGAAAGCCGCCCTTTTCATGCGCTAGTGATATCGCCAGGCTTTCAATCTATGCGATGAATATGGCCCCATTTGCTTTTATTTGTTCCCAAAAGAGTAGAGAAGTGTCCGTTTTCAAGAGAGAAGGTGAGAAAAAGTTTCTAGTGAAAAATACAAATAAAATATTAGGAATCGATGGAATTGATGGAATTAAAACCGGTCAAACCTCTAAAGCAGGTCCGTGTTTGGCGGTTACTTCCGAAAAACAGCCTTTGGTTAATGAAATTGCAGATGGAAAAAAACAAGTCATTCCGAGGAGACTCATTGCAGTAGTTTTAGGTGCTCAGCAGAGGTTCGATGCTTCAAGGTCTCTTTTATTAAGAGGATGGCAAAAGTTTGATGCATGGAATAGACAGGGTAGGCAAGTTCTCGGTAATGATGAATTTCTAAGTACAGTTAAAAACTAGAACAATTTGTAATACCGCATTATTATAACATTTCATATTTATGGATCGTCTTATTCAACTTCTAAAAGAAAATGCCAGATACAGCATCGAAGAATTAGCTATAGCTGTAGGCCAGAGCCAAGAAGAAGTGGCAGAGAGTTTATCTACTTTAATCGACTCAGGAACAATTCTTGGGTTTACTGCTATTACAGATATTAGCAAACTTGAGGGCTCAAATACTGTTTCAGCTTTAATTGAAGTGAAGCTAACCCCCGAGAGAGGAGGAGGGTTTGACAGACTTGCTCGCAGGATTGCAAAATTCGATGAAGTAGAAAGTTGTATGTTAATGAGTGGAGCTTATGACCTTTGTGTAGTAATCAGCGGAAGTTCGCTTCACAGTGTGGCAACCTTCGTTGCGGAAAAATTAAGTACACTTGATGGAGTTATCTCTACAGCTACTCATTTCCAACTTAAATCATATAAATCTAACGGGTTTCTCTCAGAATCAGAAAGTTCGGGTGACAGATTGGCTGTGACCCCTTAGAGAGTTAGTGGTTTAAAATTATCATGTCTTTTGATGACAAAATAGCCGAACAAGTTAAGAGAATTCCAAGATCTGGAATCAGGGACTTCTTTGAGTTGGTTTTGGGGCGTGATGATGTTATTTCGCTTGGTGTTGGAGAACCTGATTTTGCTAGTCCGTGGCATATCAGGGAAGCTGCAATTTATTCATTGGAAAAAGGGGAAACAAGCTACACATCTAACTTGGGACTCGAAAAATTGCGAAAATCGATTTCCTTATATGTTAGAGAACAATTTGAAGTAGATTATGATCCACTAAAAGAAGTTTTGGTAACTGTCGGTGTATCAGAGGCGCTTGATCTTGCCTGTAGAGCTTTATTGAATCCGGGTGATGAGGTTGTCTATCACGAACCTTGCTATGTTTCTTATGACCCAAGTATTGCTCTTGCGCATGGAGTGCCAGTTGCAGTTTCAACTCGTCCTGAGGATAATTTTGAAGTTAAGGCAGAGGAAATTGAAAAGAAATTAAATTCAAAATCCAAAATTTTAATTCTTAATTTTCCAACTAACCCCACTGGAGCAGTGATGACTAAGAAAGAGCTCCATGACATTGCTGATTTGTGTATATCAAGAGATTTAATCGTTATTACAGACGAAATATACAGTGAATTGGTCTACGAGGATGATTACAAACACGTTTCTATAGCTTCGTTGCCCGAAATGAAATCTAGAAGTATTTTACTTCATGGTTTTTCAAAAGCTTATGCAATGACTGGATTCAGATTAGGATATTCGTGTGCACCACCCGAAATCACTGAAGCGATGATGAAAATCCATCAGTACTCCATGTTATGTGCGCCAATTACTAGTCAAGTTGCTGCCATTGAGGCTCTTGAAAATGGTTCTAAGGCTGTCGAGAAAATGAGACTGGAGTATATGTCAAGACGTGATTATATGGTCAATCAATTTAATGAGATGGGATTGTCTTGTCATTTGCCTGGAGGTGCATTTTATGCTTTTCCCGACATAAGGGAAACCGGGCTATCTAGTAAAGATTTCGCAACTGGTTTATTGAATTCAGAAAATGTTGCGGCAGTGCCAGGCGATGCTTTTGGTGTGAGTGGTGAGGGTTTTTTAAGATGCTGTTATGCAACGGATATTAATTTAATTAAGTCCGCTATGAATGGGTTTGTGCGATTCGTAGAATCGATAAAGTGATGAACGGTTATGATCCTTTAGTCCTTACTGAGGATCAAATTTCTCGTAAGGCATTCGCCCACATTCTTCCCATTTCGGTTTTTATGGGTTTTATGTTAGTTATTCCTGTGCTGGAATTTTTTGGATTAGCCATGAACAATCGCGATGCTTATCCGTGGTATATGTATGCACCAGAGCAATGGTTGTATCCGCTTCAGACCATTGTTTGCTTGATTCTGATAAAGAGATATTGGATACATTTTGACGTTGGCTCCATTCGGAATTTGAATTTTGCAATACTGATGGGGGTTATTGGTATCACCATATGGGTGTTACCGGGTCACCTTTATAATGCAATGAATATGGGTGCCGGGTGGTGGAAATTTTTAGGTTTCACAGAAAGATCTGATGGGTTTAACCCATCAGATTTTATGGGACAAAATGATAATTTATATTGGTTTGCAGTTTTGATGCGATTTGTTCGCATGGTAGTAGTTGTAGCTATTGTTGAGGAAATTTTCTGGAGAGGTTTTTTAATGAGATATATCCTCGACAGAGATGGGAATTATTGGAATCAGCCTTTTGGGCGTTTCTCCATTAAAAGTTATTTGATTGTTACACTTTTGTTTATGTTGATACATTCACCTTCAGATTATTTTGGGGCGTATATCTATGGAAGTATAACGTATTTTGTTGCAGTCAAAACAAAGAGTTTATGTGCCTGTATTATCATGCATGCAGTAGCAAATTTTTTACTTGGGTGCTATGTTTTAAAGACAGAAAATTTTGGCTATTGGTAAATGAAAATTGGAATTGCTCAAATGAACTCCATTGTTGGAGATTTAAGCTTTAACGCTGATGAAATTATATCTAGATATCAAGATTTAGTTTCATCAGGGGCAGATTTGGTGATCACTCCAGAACTTTCAGTTACTGGTTATCCACCAAGAGATTTAATTTTCAGGTCAAAATTTATTGATGATAACCTTAAGGTCATTGAAAAGATCGCAGAGAAGGTTGGAAACGTGCCAATTGTTGTTGGTTGTATAGATTATAATACTCAGAATACAGGCAACCCATTTGAAAATGCAGCTGTCGTTATTAAGGATCATGAAATAGTCGGTAAGGTGACAAAATGCTTATTGCCGAGTTATGATGTTTTTGATGAAACGAGGTATTTTGAGCCATCAAAAGAAGTACAGGTCCAAGTGCTATCAGGTATGAAAATTGGGATCACTATTTGTGAAGATATATGGAGTGAAGATTTTCTTCCATCGAAGCTTTACGTGAAAGACCCTTCAGGAGAACTTGCAAAGAAAGGTATTGATTGCCTTGTTAATTTAAGCGCTTCTCCTTATCATATGGGAAAACCAAAAGATAGGCATGCTATGCTATCTTTTTTAGCTCGCAGAATTCATGCGCCAGTTGTTTATTGTAATAGTGTAGGAGGAAACGATGAGCTGATTTTTGATGGCAATTCTCTTGCTTTTTCTGCCGATGGTGAGCTGATTTCTCAAGGAGCTTCTTTTGAAAGTCAGTCCATTTTAGTGGATACAGAATCCACTAAAATTTCGGTTAGAGAAGATAACCAGTTGGAAGAAATTTATAATGCATTGGTTTTAGGCCTAAGGGATTATGTCACTAAATGTGGTTTTAGAAGTGCCCTTATTGGCTTGAGCGGAGGTATTGACTCAGCTTTGACTGCAGTTATTGCAGAGAGGGCGCTAGGGGCTGATAATGTTTATGGAGTAACTATGCCAAGTGAATTTAGCTCAAGTGGCAGCGTCAATGATTCATTAAGTCTTGCCGAAAATTTAGGTATTGGATTTGAGGAGGTGCCAATTAAAAATTCTTTTGCGACTCTTAAGGCAGAGTTGAGTGAGGTGTTTCAAAATTATGAAGAGGATATTACAGAGGAGAATATGCAGGCTAGAATTAGAGGGCTCTTTTTAATGTCAATTTCGAATAAAAAAGGGCACCTACTTTTGACAACTGGAAATAAGAGTGAGCTGGCAGTAGGGTATTGCACCATATATGGCGATATGTGTGGAGGCCTTGCTGTTATAAGCGATTTACCCAAAACGTTGGTTTATAAGCTTGCAAAATGGATCAACAGAAAAAAAGAAATTATCCCATGGGAAACTATTGAAAAGGCGCCAAGTGCTGAACTTAAGCCAAACCAAAAAGATCAGGATACTCTACCCGATTATGAAATACTTGATCAAATCCTAGAACTATATGTTGATCAATCTATTAGTGTTAGCTCTATAATTGCTAAGGGGTATGACAAGGATTTAGTAAAATGGATTGCTAGTAGAGTCGAAATGAATGAGTGGAAAAGGTGGCAGTCCGCTCCAGGCTTGAGGGTGACATCAAAAGCTTTTGGGGTGGGTCGCAGAATTCCTATAGCGCATAGATACAAAAATTAGTGTGCTTAAAATATTTATTTCGGTTTTTACATAACTTGTCACAGCGGCAGGTTAGAGACTTGACCAAACCTATGAAGCGTTGAATTGTTTAACCATGATTGACCCTTGTGAATTTGCTAACTCTCAGCTTAGAGACTTGATTCCCTATGAGCCTGGAAAACCTATAGAGGATGTAGCAAGAGAGCTTGGTCTTGATCCTGATAATGTAATAAAGTTAGCCTCGAATGAGAATCCTTTAGGGCCATCACCTAAAGCAATTGAGGCGATGAGATCATTTGCTTCTGATGTTCATGTGTATCCTGATGGTGGAGGCTGGAAATTAAGGAATGCAATTGCCGAAAAGTTTTCTCTCACGATGGAGAATATTGTTCTTGGAAATGGTTCAAATGAAATTATTGAGTTTGTTGGTCACTCCTTTTTAAAACCTGGAGATCAAGTCATTGTCGCAGAACATGCTTTTGTTGTTTATAAATTAATGGCGACTTTATTTGGGGCAGAGACTGTCGAAGTCAAGGATCCGGATTTCATTCATGACCTTGATGCTATGGCTGCCTCTATCAATGATAAAACCAAGCAAATATTTATTGCTAATCCAAATAACCCTACCGGTACATTAGTTGCCCAAGAGAAGATTGATAATTTCATGAATAACGTTCCTGATAATGTGATTGTTATTTTTGATGAAGCCTACTATGAATTTTTAGAAACTCCTCCTGATACTCTAAAATATGTTAGAGAAGGTAGAAACGTTATAGTAATGAGGACGTTTTCAAAGATACAGGGGCTTGCTGGTTTGAGAATTGGCTATGGTATCACTACTCCGAAACTGGCCTCAATTTTACAAAAAACAAGACAACCATTTAATGCAAACTTACTTGCACAAGAAGCTGCGTTAGCTGCCCTTGCCGATGAAGATCATCAACAGAGAACTAAAGAAATTACTGATCAGGGTAGGGAGTTGTTTCACAATGAGTTTAAAGCAATGGGATTAGAATTTGTTAGAAGTCATGCCAACTTTGTTCTGCTCAAAGTTGGTGATGGCGATGCCGTGTTTAAACAAATGTTAAATAAAGGGGTCATTGTAAGGGCGATGAGGAGTTATAAGTTGCCGGAGTGGATAAGGGTCTCTGTTGGGACTAATGCCGAAAATTTGAGGTTTCTTGAGCTTTTGAAATCAATTATTAATTAATAATTCTAACCACCGTTGTGGAAGATACCATTGTTGCTGTAGCTAGTCCGCCTGGACAAGGGGCGGTATCTTTGATTCGAATTTCGGGTAAAGATTCATCAACGATAGCAAGTAAAGTATTTAGAGGGATTAATCCAGATAGCTTATTAAAACCAAGAACTCAGTGTTTTGGTGAAATACTTAATAACAAAGGGGAAAAGGTTGATAGTGTTTTAGCAACTTTTTTCAAGAAGCCCAATAGCTATACTGGTGAGGATACTATCGAAATATCATGCCATGGAGGTATGCTTATAACTAAATACGTTCTTGATACATTAATCGAAGCGGGGGCGAGGCCTGCTGAGCCTGGAGAGTTTTCTAAAAGATCATTTTTGAACGGTAAAATGGATCTGACACAGGCTGAGGCTGTTATGGACCTTATTACGGCTAAGACTTCATTAGCGATGAGAGCGGCTAATTCACAGCTGGATGGAAAATTAGGTGATTGTGTTAATGATTTAAAAGAATCTACACTAAATATTTTAGCTCATATTGAAGCTTATATTGATTTTCCAGAAGAGGATATCGCTCCCGAGACAGTCGATCAAATTATCATTAAGTTGGATGAGTTGATAGTTTCTGTGGGCATTCTTATTGATACATCTGAGCAGGGTAGAATTCTAAGAGAAGGGCTACTCCTCGCAATAGCTGGCCCACCAAATGCAGGAAAATCAAGTCTAATGAATAAACTTTTGGGCTATGAGAGAGCAATTGTAAGCAATATTGCAGGCACTACTCGTGATACTATTGAGGAAACTGCCAACATTAGAGGAGTTCCAATCCGATTAATCGATACGGCAGGCCTCAGAAAAGTAGATGATGCCATTGAAGGAGAAGGTGTTGAACGTGCTAAAAATGTTATCAAAAGTGCCGACTTAGTTTTGTTGGTGGTTGATGGATCGAAAGAAATTATAGATATAGATAAATTTAAAAGTGAATTACCTGATGATTTAAATCATATTGTAGTAATCAACAAAAATGATTTGGGTGTTCATGAATCTTATCAATCAATTGATGGAATACGGATCTCTTGTATCGAGGAATTAGGGATTGATCATTTGTCCGAGGCAATTGCTAATTATTGTATGACAGGTAAGGAAGCTTATGGAAATGATTTAATTGCAGTCAATTCGAGGCACCAATCTTGTCTCGAATTGTCCCGTAAAGGTTTAATTGGCGCGAAAGAAGGGTTGATTAATGGACTGGAGCCTGAATACGTAGCTTTAGATGTTAGATCAGCTCTGAACTCAATTGGGGAAATTGTTGGCCAAGTTGATGTGGAAGATTTGCTTGGTGAAATTTTCGGTTCTTTTTGTATTGGAAAATAGATTAACTTGGAGTTACTCCCTTTTTTAGAATAATGTTTGCATATTTTTCAGTGTCACCAGTCGCCACAATAGCGAACGCAGATTTGCTTTTGCTGTAAAAATCAAAGCGCTCCAGTTTATCGATTATTATGCCTTGCCTTGAGTGTTTATTGATAGTTTCAAGATAATTTTTTTCTACATTCGGATTGGTTTTATCCCCTTTGACGGGGGACATCATGGAAATAGGCTTATCGACAAAATGATCCAATGCAAAAAGTGGTAGAATAGCATCAAGTAGATCATTTATCTTTAATCCATCAGCTCTTAGGCAAGTTGGGCCTAGGCTTTCTGAGGGAAAATGAGCATCGGCTAAAACAATTTCATCACCATGCCCCATGAGAGATAGCATTCTTAAAAGATCAGGGCTAATTATCGGGGAGATTCCTATGAGCATTTTATGAGATAAGAAAATATTAATATTATCATTTGGTATTAGAAATTTTCCATAAATGCCCGTCGCTTCGAATGTATATTGAATCGTTAGCAATAGCGGGCGTGCCTAAAATGGTTTCGCCTAACTCAATTGTTCCACTAATCGTTCCTTCTGCTCCTTGAAGATTAATTGACTGAAGAAGTCCTTTTCTTTCTGAGGCAATATACATGTGTGTTTTAGAGGCAACTGGAGATCCACTAAAAGGTCCTTCCAATCTTAGTCTCCAGAGTCTTTCTCCAGTATTTTTGTTAGCCGCATTGAGGACACCAGCTCTATTGATGATGTAAATGTTGTCACCAATTACTATTGGGCTCGAAGTGCCGGGTCTTAATTGTGCCTCCTGCCAAATGATTTCTGGAGTGTTATTGTCTTGTCGTGGTTTGAGCGCAGTCATTCCATTTGAGGGAACATATACTACTGATCCATTTTTAGATGTTACACTAGATGGTATTGTTGATGCTCCTTCTGAGTAACTCCATTGAATTTCTCCTGTCTTGGCTCTTACGCAAGTTATGCCTTCACTGCCTTGTATTGCAATATCTTCTTGGTTGATTTTGATAGGGGTAGTCCAATTGGCCTTTTTGGTTCTTGGAAATTTCCAGATGTTAGATCCATCTTTTAAGTTAATACCAGCAACGAATGAGTCACTGTCATTTTCTATTTGAACAATTAATGTTTCATTTACAATTATTGGGGAGCTGGCTAGGCCAAGACTATTGCTGGCATTAGGATAGTCCTGCATCAAGCCTCGGATCCATTTTAAATTCCCATCCAAATCTAAACAGAGAAGGTCATTTGATGAGTATAAGGCGTATATGTGTGTTCCGTCACTGACAGGTGTAGGTGCAGCAACACATGTTTTATCATGACAAATAGTCCTGCCAGTTGCCCAAAATTCTCGGTTCCATATAATTTTTCCATTTGTTGAGTCCAAAGAAATGACATGCAGCCTTGTCTGATCGGCAGTAGATGCAGCGGTTAAAAATACACGGTTTCCAATAATTATTGGGCTTGATAAACCACGGCCTGGTAAGGCGCTTTTCCATGCTATATGTTTTTCTGAATCAATATTAGTGGGTGGGGATGAATTTAAGGCTAAACCTTGATGGTGATTGCCTCTGAATTGAAGCCAGTCCTCAGCCTGAGCTATTATTGAGAATGTTAGAATAGAGGTGAAGTAAATTGCTATGTAATTTAAGGTCATGATTTTTTTGGTCGTCTCGGCCGGCGGTCAGTTTGTTTTTGAATAGGGGTGGGCATTCGGTTGGAGGCAAGAATAGCAACGCCACTTTGGTTGCAAACTCTCAGCTGAAATTCCCATTGAACGGTCCATTCCTCAGTTTGTTCATTTTGGCATGCTTTCACAAGAATAGTGTTTTTTCCTTTTTTTAAATCAACTTGCATCTTGTATTGATCAATTTTTTGTCCCCTATGATATTCATCGCGACCAAATATGAATTCACCGTTTAGCCAGACTTTCCAAGCATTCTTACAACCTAACCTCAGTTCTGCAGTTCTTGAGATGTTTGATTCGAATTCAGTGTAAGCATAAGCGACGCTTTCTTTCAAAAGACCAAAAGGTTTATTGAAGTCAATCTTGCCAAATGGGTCATAGCTTTCTATGGGTTGCCACTTAGCTGTCACCCCTTTGCCTTTATACTGAGAATCAAGTTTTATTTCTTTTTCTGGAGGAAAAATGGTATCGAACCCCGCTCTATTAGTGTTATCAAAAGGTCCGATTGCTTGCCATCTCATTAGGAATCCAAAATGCTTTGGAAGGTCAACATTTGTGCCAAGTTTTTTTAATGATTCAGATAATGGCTTTATCTGATTTGCTTCAACAGCCGAATTTAGGGCTTGTCTATAGACAAGGATGGCTGAGTTTTTCTTTCCCTCTTCTTCTAGGGATTTTCCTTTCTTTATTAGTAATTCAATAGCATCCCTTCTGAGTTCAGGGCTTGGATCGTTAAGTAAACCGGGGACGATTTCAGATGCTGCTTCAGGATCGTTTTTTTTGATTAAATCAAAAGCAAACCGTCTAGCTCTCGGAGGGTTGTTCTCGTTTAAAAAATATTCACCAAGAGTATTGTTGGAGCCATTTTGCTCATGGTTCATGCTGTTGAAAATGACCTCAGCTGCTGACCGAAGCCAGTTTGATGCAATCGGGTCAGCATCATTCATTGCTTCGAAAATCATCATTAGGGTTTCCTGGCTCGGCTTAGAGGTGATTTCTTTCCATGCTTCTGCCGCTTTTATGTTACCTTGTCCCTCAGGGCCGACTGATAATATTTTTTCAATAGAGTCGTTGAGGGCTATCGCTGAAAGAGTATTCAATGACAAAGCGATTATTAATAATCTTCGTTTCATATTTAAGTTATAATATATTAGAGGCACTTAGATCAATCTTGAAATATTGAGTCTCATGGTGAATACTGTTCTATGCCAATAAATAGCTCTAGCAAAATCTCTCGCCGAAAATTTGTTCGCTCAGCAACGCTTTCTGCAATTTCTTTTCCATTTATCTCCTCTAGTCTTAGGTCCAATCCACCAAGTGAACGATTGAGACATGCAAGTTTTGGGGCTAACGGAATGGCAGGTGCTGATATTGGTTCTTTGGCACGTAGCAAGCATTTCGATTTGGTTGCGGTTGCTGATGTTGACTTGAAGAGAGCTGAGGGTTTGAGAAAAAGATTTCCCAAAGCAAAATTTTATCAAGATTGGAGGGAGTTATTGGATAAAGAGAATAAAAATATTGATTCTGTAAATGTATCCACTCCAGACCATATGCATGGACCTATAGGTTTGGCGGCTATGGATTATGGAATGCATTGTTATGGGCAAAAGCCATTAGCCCATAATATCAAAGAGTGTAGGGCCATGGCAAATATAGCAAAAAATAAAAATCTCATGACACAAATGGGTATTCAAATTTCATCAGCTTTTACTGAAAGGTTAGTTGTAAGTTTGGTTCAACAGGGAACAATTGGAAAGATTACAAAAGTTCATTCTTTCTCCGGAAAAAAATGGGGCGATATGGGACCAGTTCCTCAAAGAGAAGATAAAGTGCCAGATGGGTTGGACTGGGATTTGTGGCTAGGTGTAGCAAAAGAAAGGCCGTACATATCTGGTTATTATCACCCGGGCAATTGGCGTAAAAGGCGAGATTTTGGTACTGGAACTTTTGGTGATATGGGATGCCATATTTTTAGTGGATGGTATCGGTCTTTAGGGTTGACTTCACCGATATCGGTAGTGTCTCACGGGCCTGCATCCAACGAACATAACTGGGCAATTAACGCAAGAATTGATTATGTTTTTCCATCCACAAAGTTCACTAAAAAAGGTAACGTATCTGTATCATGGTATGATGGTGATGAAAGACCTCCCAAGGAAGTTGCAGACCTTGTAGGAGGAAAGGTTCCAGGCCAAGGAAGTATTATCATCGGAACTGATGGGGTGTTATTAGCCCCACATATGTCTACACCAACTCTTTACCCTAAAGAAAAATTTGATGGTTTAAAATATCCAAAGTTAGAGCCTAGAGACCATTATTTAGAGTTTGTTGAATCCGCTAGAGGGGTAAGCGGGAAAAAGCCATCGGCTAACTTTGAAGATTACTCAGGACCATTAACCGAGACAGTTTTACTGGGTTGCCTTGCTACATTGTTTCCAGGTGAAAAATTGGATTGGGATGCAGATAAATTAAAGATTACAAATAATGTTAAAGCGGACCTTCATGTTGGAGGTAATTACAGAGAGGGTTGGAAGCCTAAAGCTATTATCTAAGTCTCTTTGAATGAAAGTTTTTGGTCATAGCAAACGCTTTCAAACATGAAACTCAAATCCCTCATTTGCTTATTTCTTTTCATCCTTCTGAGACATTGTATTGGTGCTGACTATTACGTTGATTCAGTGAACGGATCAGACAAGAATGACGGTCTCACGATACGAACGCCCTGGAAGTCGCATCTGAAAGCAGAGTCGGTCTCGCTGGCGCCGGGAGATGTAGTTCACTTCAAGAAA
>MDSZ01012565.1_pt1 | contig 18131 bp, 19 predicted proteins | sample 811201 | NCBI WGS metagenome assembly MDSZ01 (sample SAMN05326647, study PRJNA326480) | marine metagenome | isolation source: seawater | place: Indian Ocean: North | collected 2010
ACCCGTTAAAGATCCGTAATGTCTCTCATTCAATTCCCAAGAAGTATTAAATTTAAGTTCCAAACCATTTTCTTGAAGTATGGTAGTAAGAGTTTTGATGGCTCTTTTTAAAAAAGATGTGTAGGAAACATCTATACCAATATTTAAATTTTTAATTAATTGACCAGATTTCTGAGCCTCTAAAATCCCTTTTTCAGACAAATCAACATCCACCCATCCAGTAAATCTATTTTCTGCGTTCCATACGCTTTGACCGTGTCTTACTAGGATTAGTTTGCTCATAATAGATAAATATCAGATATTATGTAATATTAAACTTATAATGAAAAATAATGTCTTAAAAATGATTAAATATCTTTACTATTTATCTTTGGTAGCATTGTTCATTATATATTTATTTCCCGGAAGCCTTATTGGATATCTTTTGTATGGTGATTTAGGTAAACAACCTAATCTTGTTGATAATCCTTTTGGCACATCAATTAATCATTTATTTTGTTTTATGTATTTGACTGCTTTAGCAGTCATTTGTAATTTGAAACAGAACCTAATTTTTACTAATTTTTACTTTATCTTTTTTATATCAGTTTTTTTAGAGGCTACACATTTTATTATTCCAAACCGTGCTTTCGAGATGTATGATTTATTTGCTAACGTAGCTGGAGTATTAATGATATTTTTAATTAGAAAACTAATTAAATGATTAAAAATATAATCACAATTTTAATTTTATTTTTTTGTCAAACTATTCAAGCTTCAGAAATTATAGGATTTCCAAAAATAATTGACGGAGATTCAATACATATTAAATCTTATAAAATAAGGTTGGAGGGCATTGATGCTCCTGAAATGAAACAAAAATGTAAAAAACCTTATCTACAAATAATGTTTTTTACTTTTCAGAAAGATTATAACTGCGGACAGGTATCTAAAAAAAAACTTTTTCAAAAAATTGGCAATAAACCAGTAAAATGTATTTTATTAGGAAAAGATAGATATAAAAGATATTTAGCCAAATGTTTTAAAGGGACTGTTAATTTAAATAGATGGATGGTTCGTAATGGTTATGCAATAGCTTATAGGAAATATTCAAAAAAATACGTACCTGATGAAAATTTTGCAAAAGAAGAAAAAATAGGTTTGTGGGGTGGGACTTTTATTAAGCCAGAAAAATGGAGAAAGCTAAATTAATTTCTTGTATAATTTAAAAAGTGATTCCTTTGAAAAAAATTATATTTTTTGTATTTTTTTTAATAATATCAGCATGTTCATCAATTCCAAAAAATACTCAAAATAGCTGTGCAATCTTTGAAGAAAGATATCTTTGGTACAAACATACTAAAGCTTCATATGAGAAATGGGGAGTGCCTATTCATTTACAGCTTGCTTTTATAAAAAAAGAGAGCGACTTTAATTGGTTGGCTAAACCTCCTAGAAAAAAATTATTTAAGGTCATACCTTTTAAAAGACCATCTAGTTCTTTCGGCTATTCTCAAGCTGTAGTGGGGACTTGGGAACAATATAAGAAAGAAACTAAAAACCCATTGGCAACGCGAGCTCGTTTTAAAGACTCGGTCGATTTTATAGGCTGGTATATTAATAAAACTTCTAAAATTTTAAAAATTTCTAAGAAAGATGCTTACAGACAATATTTAGCTTACTATAAAGGCTGGGGGGATTATAAAAATTACTCAAAAGATAAAAAAGCTATTATTTATGCTAAGTCAGTAAGAGAAATGGCCAACAAATATAGAAAACAACTTACGCTCTGTAAAAAAAATCTAGATAAAAATAAATATATTATTTTTTAAGTTGTTTATTTAGCTCAATTTCTACAGCATCAATTCTCTGAGTATTTTTTCCAAAAACTGTATAAATAGTAGGTATTACATAAAGAGTGAAAAAAGTAGAAAATATCATTCCAGCAAAAATTGTAATTCCAACCGTAAGTCTACTTGCTGCTCCAGGACCAAAGCTTATGATTAAAGGCAATACTCCTATAATTGTAGATAGACTAGTCATTAAGATTGGTCTTAATCTAATAGCTGCTGCTTCAAACACTGCAACTTCTAAATTTTTTCCCTCTTTTCTCAATTGATTTGCAAATTCAACAATTAAAATTCCATTTTTTGCCGATAGTCCAATTAGTATTATTAATGCTATTTGGCTATAAACATTTAAGGATGATCCTACTACTAAAAGGCCAAGCAATCCTCCAAGAATAGCCATAGGAACAGTTAACATAATTGTGAGTGGATGCTTCCAACTTTCAAACTGAGCACACATAGCAAGATATGCAGTAATTAGCGCTAAAGCAAAAATAATGTATAACTCTGTATTTGTTTTTTTATATTCCTCACTTTCACCTTTATAGGCAATTTGAGCTTGAGGAGTATTTTCTTCTACAACGTTTACTAAAAATTTTAATGCTTCATCTAAAGAATAGTCTCCTACTAGTCTCGCTGAAATCGTCACTGCTTTCTGTCTATTATATCTTGCTAAAAAAGGAGACTGGCCTTCTTCATTGTATTCAACTAGATTAGAAATAGATACAAGCTTTCCATTATTTTTGGACCTAACAAATACTTTGCTGATACTATCAGGTTCTTGTCTATCTTTAATATCTCCTTGAAGAATTATTGAATATTCTTTTCCATCTCGTGTAAAATTAGTAACTTTTTTTGAACCAAAAATAGTTTCTATCGTTCTTCCTATGTCTTCTGTAGACACTCCTAAATCAGTAGCTTTTTTTTGATTAATTTGAACGTTCAACTGGGGTTTGTTCAGATCAAAGTCGTCTTGTATTGACACCAGACCTGGATTTTTTCTAGCTTCATTCTTTATAATTTCTTTCCATTTAATTAGTTGATCATAAGTGCTCCCTAATATGACAAATTGAACTGGGCTTTCGATGCCACCAGTTCTAATTCCTTGAGGCATAACAGGAAATGCGAGCACACCAGGAACTTTTCCTATTTTACCAAAAGACTCTCTCATAATTTTAACTCCGTGACGGTCTCTTTTTGACCAAGGTTCTAAAAGCACAATAATAAAACCACTATTAACCTGTTTTGCAGATCTTCCAAATCCTGGTACCCTCATTATAAGTTTTCTATACTCACCTTTACCTACGTTAGGAAGTAAGAGTTCTTCAATTTCTTCTGCCTTAGTTTTTGTAAAATTAAACCCCGAACCTTGTGGGGCTTTTACAATTACGAAGAAAGCTCCCCGATCTTCTGGGGCTATTAATTCTTTCGGTGCAAAATTAAATAAAAAAATAGTCAAAGCGAACGTGCTAACCAAAAAATATGCAATTATTTTCTTTTTTCTTATCCAACCAAGAAGAGATAACTTATAAAAGTATGTTAAATCTTTCAAAAATTTCTCAAACTTTATTACAACTTTTGATTTGTTCATATTTTTATTTAAGAATTTACTCGCAAGCATTGGACTTAAGGAAAGAGCTACAAAACTCGAAATTACTACAGCAGAAGCAAGAGTAACTGCAGTTTGAGTAAACAAAACACCTGTTATACCTTTAATAAAGATTAGAGGAACAAACACAGCCACAAGGACTACTGTTGTTGCTATAATAGCGAACGACACTTGTTTTGCTCCTTTGTATGCTGCCACTAGAGGGCTATCACCCAACTCTATTCTTCTGACAATGTTTTCTAGCATTACGATCGCATCATCTACAACGATTCCAATAGCTAAAACAAGAGCCATAAGTGTAAAAAGATTAATAGAAAAACCAAATATAAAAATAGATAAAAAAGTTGAGATCAAAGAAACAGGCAGCGCAATTAATGGCACAATAAGTGCTCTTATGTTTCCTAAAAATAAATAAATTATTATTGTGACTAAAATTAAAGCGATAACTAATGTTTTATACACTTCATAAATGGCTGCTTTAATGTAGTTACTTCTATCAAAAGAAACTTCAAGCGTTGTATCTGGTGGCAATGTTGGCTTTATTTCTTTAATCTTCTTCTTAATACCATTTGCTACAGCAATCGTATTTGCATCTGATTGTTGATAAATTCCAATTCCTACAACTTGTTTGCCATTTCCTTTAAATAAAGTTCTAGTGGATTCCGCACCTAATTCTACCCGCGCAACATCTCCAAGAGTAATAATAGAACCATCCTTAGCTCTTTTAAGAGGTAATTGTTTATAATTTTCTAAATTTTTATAAGCTTTATCTAATTTTATAGTTAGGTCGATATCTTTAGACTCAATTCTTCCAGCAGGGAATTCTACATTTTCTTTTTTTAAAACTTCCTCTACTTCTTGTGTAGTTATATCTCTTGCAGCTAAAGCAATAGGATCCAACCAAACTCTTAAGGAAAGTTCTCTTTCGCCTCCTAAACGCACTCTACCTACACCTTTTACTGTAGAAAAAACATCTGTTAAATATCTATCTGCGTAATCAGTTAACTCTAAATCTGTCATTATTTCAGAGTTAAAAGAGAGCCACATAGTAGTTCGCATTCCTGCGCTTTGTTTAAATATTTCAGGTTGCCCTGCTCCATCAGGTAAATTATCTACTACTCTAGAGACCGAACTTCTCACATCGTTTGCAACATCATCTAGATCTAATTCATTTTCAAATGTTAAGGTTATTCTTGAACTTTCATCTTCGCTGAATGAATCAACTGTTTCAAGACCAGGTGTTCCGGCAACAAAATCTTCTATTTTTTGTGTTATTTGTGTATCTACAATTTCAGCCGATGCCCCCCTGTATTCAGTCTGAATTGTTACTACAGGTGGTTGTACATCAGGTAGCTCATCCGTGGGTATTTCTTGAAAAGTTACTAATCCAAAAATAACAAGCACTAAACTCATTACTGATGCGACTACAGGTCTTTTAATGGATAGGTCTGTTAAAAACATATTTATTTTATGGATTTAAAATTTTAACTTTTGCTTTATTTCTAACTTTAGATACACCTTCGCTTATAACCATATCACCTTCATTTATTCCTGAAACAATAGACACTTTTCCAAAGTTTCTTTTACCCATCTTAATATTTTTCTTTTCAGCGGTATCAGCATTTACGATATAAACGAAAGCAGTATTCCCTTGGATAGTTACAGCACTTTCTGGAACACCAATCTGATTTATTTCATCATAAATTACTTTAACGGTCATTAGCTGTCCGGGTATAATCTCAAAATTTGAATTATCTACAATGATTCTAGCCAAGATTGATCTGGTTGACGGGTCTATTCTTGAACTAATAGATTCTACTTTTCCTTTAAAAGTTTTATTAAATGCTGAATTTATTATTTCTGCCTTTAAACCTGGTTTTAAAATCCCAACATAGTTTTCTGGAATTTTAATATCTATTACGATTTTTTTTAAATCATCAAGTGTTATAATTAAACTATTTGATCCAAGAACACCTTGTGCAATTTCTCTTTTTCCAATCTTGCCTTTAAAATCTGCAATAATATTTTTTCCATCTTTTAAAGCAATTATTATTTCACCTTTTTTTACAAATCTATTTTCAATATTTATATTGCCCGCTATGTTGTCTTTTTGAACTCTATAAACTTTAGAATTTTGAGCGATTGCAGTCCCAAATGTTTCTATACTCCTATAAAATAATGATTTTTCAACTTTGCTTACAATTACACCAGGTGCTGGTCTAGAACTAAATTTTTTTTTAAAATGTAACCCAATAAAATGTCTGGCAATTATTATTGCAAAGATTGCAATAAAAAAAAATATTAAAAAAGCTTTTAGTTTTGATGTTTTCATTTTTTATTTAATTCCGTATTCTGCCCAAGAGCCGTCATAGATAATGGGTTTCTTACCACTTATAATAGAATTAGTTAAGCCCAAAACACAGGCTGTAATTCCAGATCCGCAAGTAAACGCTAACTTTTTTTCTGGATCAATATTATTCTGCTTAAATATTTCCAACAATTCATTCCTGGTTTTAAAGGTACGATCTTTATTTATTAAATTTGTGTAAGGAATATTTTTTGAAAATTTGATATTACCGCTTCTTAATTCTTTTCTTGCTTCAGGTTGTAAACCTAGAAATCTCTCTTTACTTCTAGCATCTATTAGTTCAAACGACTGGCTCTTTATATTAGCATCAATTTGTTTTTTATTTAAAACTAAAGAAGCATCTTCTTTAGCGTGATAATTTGTACTTTGAAATATTTTTATTTCTTTCGTAACCTCTTTTTTTTGCTCTAGCCATTTTTTTAGACCACCATCTAGAACTGAGATTTTCTCGGGGCTATGGCCAAAATATAAAAAATTATACCAAACACGACATGAACTGATGACATCAGAATTATCGTAACAAATGATATGATCTTTATTCTCTATGCCTAAATTAGATACAATAGTTTCCCAGTCGTTCTTATTTGTTAACATGTGGGGTAGAGAAGTATTTTTATTTGAATTTTCTTCTATGTCAAAAAAAATTGAATTTTTTATGTGACTCGTATTAAACTCTTTTAATGCATTTCTATTAGAGTTTGGCAAATGCCAACTGCAGTCTAAAATTTTTACATTATTTAAGTTTTTTTCGAGCCAATCAGTTGAAACTAGATTTTTCATCTTTTTTTCTTTTCTATAAATCTTTGATGGTATTCTTCAGCTTTTGAATAGTTCTTAATTTCAGAAATTAGTGTTTTAATTTTTCCGTTCAATTCTTTATTCTTTGTATTTAATACTTCTTCAGCCTCTTTTTTTTGCTCCTCTGTTTCATAGAATATTTCACTTCTGTATTGTGTTCCAACGTCAGGCAACTGCATATCTTTTTGGGTAGGATCATGCATTTTAAAAAATAGATCCAAGATTTTTTTATAAGATATTAATTTTTCGTCAAAAGTTAATCTTACAACTTCCGCATGGCCAGTATTCCCTGTACAAACTTCTTCATAAGAAGTGTTAGGTTTATCGCCTCCAGCATAACCTACCTCAGTTGCAATAATTCCAGGTTTGTTTTTAAAGTTTTCCTCAGGTTTCCAAAAACAACCAAGTGCAAGTGTACATTTCTTCATAATTTATTTAATATAAATGATGAGGTTATTAAATTGTTAACACAAAATCAAATAGGCGTATTGTACATGGTAGGAAGTGTCATTTGCTTTTCTATTATGGATATCTGCGTAAAGTGGTTAGATTATTATCCTGTTGGACAAGTTTTATTTCTAAGATTTTTTATTGGCTTTATTCCAATTTTTTTTATCATTCCTAGAGAAAACCTTCGAAATTTTTATAAAACTAAGAGACCAGGTTTACACGCGTTTAGAGCTTTTACTGGAGCATTAGCTATAGTTGCATTATTTATAGGTCTTAGGGAATTACCATTAGCCGATGTCGTGTCATTAACTTTTGGAGGCCCAATATTTGTGACTGTAGCATCAATTTTTTTTCTATCTGAAAAAGTCGGAATTAAGCGATGGTCGGCAGTCTTTTTAGGATTTGTAGGTATGTTATTAATTGTCCAGCCTGCTTTCATAGATTTAAATTATTTTTATCTCACACCTATAATATTTTGCATTTTTTTTGCATGTGTAGCTATTAGTGTGAGATCTTTATCGAAAACAGAAGCAAACTATACGATTGCATTTTATTTTACATTACTTTGTTGCTTGTTAGGTCTTGGAACAATTTTTTTTACTGAGTGGAAAGTTCCAAATTTTTTTGACCTCGCTATTTTTGTTTTGATGGGATTATGTGGAAGCATAGCTAACTTACTTCTAACTCAAAGTTATCGATTGGCTGAAGCATCCTTAGTTACACCTATAAAATATTTAAGTCTTGTTTTTGCCATTATATTTGGCTTTTTAATTTGGGCGGAAATTCCAAAAATTTTAACATTAGTAGGTGCACTACTTGTTGTGGCAAGCTCTTCCATAATTTTTATGAGAGAGTCTCAATTAAAAAAACAAATAGTTAATCCTAGATCATGAAAAGGTCACCAAAGTATTGGAATAAAGCAAAAAAGATACTAATCAAAAAAGATAAAGTAATGAAGAAGTTAATTAATAACTATAAAGATGGTTCACTAATAACTCGAAATGATGTTTTTTTTTCATTATGTAAGAGTATTATTGGCCAACAAATTAGCGTGAAAGCCGCTGATGCTGTGTTTAGAAAATTTCAAAAAAAGTGCAATTACAAAGTTAAAGCTAAAATTGTAAATAAGTTAAAAACATCAGAGTTAAAAAATTGTGGACTGAGCCGTTTGAAAGCTATTGGTATTAAAGACTTATCTAAGAAAATTATTAATAAAGAATTTAAACCAAATCTGATTAAAAAAATGAATGACGAGGATGCTATAGAATATCTTTGCCAGTTAAGGCAAATCGGAAGGTGGTCTGCTGAAATGATACTGCTATTTACATATAACAGGTCAAATATTTGGCCTTTACAAGATATTGGTTTATTAAGAGCTGTATCAAACAATTATAAAAAAAAGTATTTTCCTCCTAAATATTTTCTCAAGAAACTCTTTAAAAGATTTTCTCCTTATTGTTCAGTCGCGACATGGTACTTGTGGAGATCCATAGACGATGAACCCATTCAATATTAAGCACCCTCTATAATATGGTGATGCCTAATCACTGTATTCTGTAATAAAGCATGAGCACCTTGATATTCTTTTGAGTAAAAAAATTGCCTAGCTTTTTCAAAAGATGAAAATTCAATCACAACAGTCCTTTGCCATTCTTCTCCTTCAGTAGTAATCTTTTTACCACCTCTTACAAGGAACTTTCCATCATATTTTTCAACTGCCACTCTAGCCTTAACAGCATAGTCTTTTAAAGCTTTTTGATCATTTATGCTTTTATAAACACAAACAATATAACCTTTCATTTACATCTCCATTAAAATCATTTAGTTTTTTCTATGGCTGATAAACTTATCATAGATTGGAAAGAATATAATCTAATTGTTGAAAAATTAGCTATCCAAATACATAGCAGTGGTTATAAACCTGATTTATTAATTGGAATAGCAAGAGGTGGTTTGCCTATCATCGATGTTCTAAGTAGAATATTTAAATTGAAGTGTGCTTACCTGGCTGTCGAGTCATATTCAGGTAAAGGAATTGAAGATCAACAAGGAACACTAGTTTTTTCAAGAGAAATGAGCTCAACAGTACAAGATATGAAAGGTAGCATTCTTCTATGTGATGATTTATCAGATACAGGTGTAACGCTTAACAAAAGTATTGATTGGTTAAAAAAATACAAACCTTTAATAGGAAAAATCAAAGATATTAAAACAGCGGTCTTATGGAAAAAAAAAGACTCTACTTTTGAGCCTGATTTTTGCGCTCAAAAATTGAATAGCAACCCTTGGATTGTACAACCATTTGAGAGATACGAGGAAGTAAGAGTAGCAGATTTAATTAAAAAGCATAAAAATTAAGGGCCAGCGAGCTGGCCCTTAAATAATTAAGCTACGTAAAAACTTAGTACACTTAAAATTGCAATTACCCAAATAGCTGGAGATGTTTTTGAAAATTTTCCAGTTAAAATTTTAATTAAGGCATACGCAATAAATGCTAATGCAATACCGTTACTAATACTATATGTAAGAGGCATAGTTATCATTGCGACAACTGCAGGAGCTGACTCAGCAATATCATCCCACTCTATATTTGTAATATTTCTAACAAACAATACTGCTACGTATACAAGCGCCGCCCCATCGATTTCTTTTGGTAAGCTTGTTGCTAATGGAGCAAAAAACAAGCAAGCAAGAAATAGAAGCCCAATTACTAAAGACGTCATTCCAGTTCTTCCACCTGCTTTTACACCTGCACCAGACTCTACATAACTTGTTACAGTTGTAGTACCCATCATCGCACCAGCTACAGTTCCAACACTATCAGAAAGCATTGCTTTATTAATATCCTGAACTTTACCCTTTTTGTCTACTTTACCAGCAACATTCGCAACAGAAGTTAATGTCCCAGCCGTATCAAAAAAATCTATAAATAGTAAAGTAAAAATTACAGTTGACATACCTGCAGTTAGAGCAGCTTTTAAATCAAATTCAAAAAGATACGTCATAGGCGGGATTGACCCAACCACTCCATTAAATTTAGCTAAACCAGTTCCCCACGCAATTATACTGAAAACTAAAATTCCAATAATGATATTGCCTTTAACTTTCATTTTTTCTAATACTATCATTACAACAAAAGCCAAACAGCCAAGTAGCACAAGTGGATTTTTAATATCACCAATTGTAACTAATGTTACTGGATGATCTCCAACTACTCCCATAATTTCTAAGCCAATAATTGCCAAAAATAATCCAATCCCAGCCCCTATACCTAATTTTAAACTTCTTGGTATCGAGTTAATCAACCAGGCTCTGATTGGCGTTAAAGATATTATTAAAAATAATACACCGGCCACTAATACAGCACCTAATGCTGCTTGTGGTGTATAGCCCATACCTCCAACTACTCCAAACGCAACAAAAGCATTTATTCCCATTCCAGGAGCTAAGCCGATAGGCCAAGTTTTTCCATAAAATGCCATAATAAAGCATGCTATTGCAGTAGCTAAAATAGTTGCGGTAAACACCGCTCCAAAGTCAAAAAAACCTTTTTCTGGTCCTGCAAATTCGCCTGACAAAATAAAAGGATTCAAAAACATGATATACGCCATTGTAAGAAAAGTAGTTACACCAGCAATTACTTCGGTTTTGAAATTAGTTTTATGTTTTCTATACTCAAAATATTTTTCCATCATAGATAGACCTCCAGTTAATAAGTAAATACTCCAATTCTTAGATAAAATCTTATTTAAAATTACATATTTGTTAAATTTACAACCTATAGGTAATATTTCTGTTTATAAGTTTTAGGTGTAAAATAATTTATTAAATATGTTTAAAAATAAAATTTATCTTTTGGCCACTTTCTTAATTTTATCAATTTTTACGTCATGTCAATCTGTTTCAAAAAAAATTGATGAAACGACTGCTAATGAGGAAAGAGAACTAAGCAAGTGGCTAAATAAATCTGAAGTTGAGCTTAAAATCACTTATGGTCAGCCAGATAAAGTAGAATTTTTAGATACACGGAACAGGAATTACATTTATATTACGCAAAAATTTAAAATAAAATGTGAAAGAAAATTTGAAATTAACCCAAAAAATTTTGTTGTTGGATTTAGCAGTAAAAACTGTTTTTAAATTTTTAAGATAACTTTTTAGTAATTTTCAAAATGAAGGCATAGTCAAACGCGACTTCTTCAATAGCGGCAGTTCTTCCTGATTTTCCACCATGTCCAGCATCCATTTCACATTTAAATAGTAATAGATTATTATCAGTTTTAAGCTCTCTAAGCTTTGCGCAATATTTTGTAGGTTCATCAAATAAGACCCTAGAATCAGATAATGAAGTTGTAATTAATATATTTGGATAGTCTTTTTTTTCAATATTTTCATATGGTGAATAAGATCTAATATATTCAAAATGATCTTTAAAACCTTTAGCATCTCCAAATTCCAGGAGCTCCCCTTTAGTAAGAGGCAAAGAATGATCCATGTTGGTTGTTAAGTTGTCTACAAATGGAACGGCTAGAATTGCACCTAAAAGAAGATCTGGAATTTGATTAACTACATTACCAACAAGTAGACCACCAGCGCTACCACCGTAAGCAATAATCTTTTTTTTATTCGTATACTTCTTTTCAATTAAATACTCAGTACAGCTAATAAAATCTTTAAAAGTATTTTTTTTATTAAGCATCTTTCCTGCCTTCCAGTGAGCCATACCTTTCTCTAATCCACCTCGAATATGACAAGTAACCCAAATTATTTGTCGATTGATTAAACTTAATCTTGAAGAAGAAAATGTTGGATACATACTCATTCCATAACTTCCATATCCGTAAAGTAAAACATTTGCATTTCCATCTAATTTAGTTGTTCTATGTCGAGTTATTGTCATAGGAATTAAATAACCATCGTGACCCCTACATTCTAATCTCTCAACAATGTAATCATCCCTATTGTGTCCGGAGGGTATAATTTGTTCTTTAACTAATTTTTTTTCTTTAGTCTTTATATTAAATTCAAAAATTCTTGATGGAGTTTTAGGTGACTCATAACCAACTCTTATTAAATCAGTTTCTTTATCTTTTTGCATTAAACTAAAACTAGGACTAATTACTTTTTCTTCTGAAATAATTAATTCTTCTTCATGATTTGTATTTATGTTTCTAACAAATATTTTTGTCAAAGCATTTGAGGTTTCAGATCTAATTATCCATTCTTTTAAAAATGTTAAACCGCCTATTAAAGTACCTTGTTTAGCAGGAATAAAATCTTTCCATTCATCTGTATTTTTGTTAGCGCATCTAACAACTTTAAAGTCTTCAGCATCTTTATTAGTGTTCATCCAAAAATACCCAGCCCAACTATTGACAGAATATTGTACGCCCTGCTCTCTCTCAAATAAGAGTTTTAATTCAAGATCTTTATCGTTTTTATCAATAAAGTATATTTCGGAAGTTGTATGTTCAGACGCTGATACAAAGTAATATTTTTCGTCTGAGCTTAAACTTATATTACAGGTGAATCTTTCATCTTTTTCCTCATATATAAGCCTATCTTTGTCAGAGTCTTCTCCGATAATGTGTTGAAAAATTTGTCTTGGTCTGTGCAGTTTATCTAATTTACAATAAAAAAAGGATTTATCATCATAAGCCCATGTAATTCCTCCAGAGGTTTCTTTTATGGGTTTTTCTATTATTTTGTTATCCTCTATATTTCTTATATAAATTGTATAATATTCACTTCCTTTATCATCTACTGAATAAGCAAGCATTTTATCATTATTTGAAACCTCAATATCACCAGTGCTAAAAAATTTTTTTCCTTTAGCCTCTATATCGCCGTCCCAGTAAATATGGACTTTATCGTCACCAATTTTTTTTCTTAGTAATTTACCATAATTCCCCTCTTTTGTTGTTTTAGACCAGTATTCAAATTTTTTGTCTTTATATTTTAGACTTTCATCATCTAATTTTATCCTGTCTTCGATTTCTTTAAATAATTTCTTTTGTAAATCTCTAGTTTCTTTCATATTTTTTTCAGTATATGCATTCTCCTCTTCCAAATATTTTCTTACGACAGGATCCAATTTGCTTTTATCTCTTAATATTTCTAGGCAATTATTTTGATGTACCCAAGAATAGTTGTCTGTCCAACTGTGACCGTGGCAAGTTTTTACTTCCTCTTTTTTTCTAAGATGTGGTATTTTCATATAGATTAAATATATGAATTATATTGTTTTAGCCATTATCATTTTTATCAGTTTTTACCTATTACTGAATTATCTCGCCAGAGTTAGTTCAAAAAAAATTGCTTCAACCATTAAAAAAATTGCTGTTTATCTCTCTCTAATTCTTGCTACTTTGTTTACTATTGGAGGAAAATATATATTTTCATTACCGTTCTTATTCGTAATTTTAAGTGGCTTGAAGATTAAGGGATTAACAGCGTTACAAATGCTTCAACTATGGAGACTTATAAAATACTTGAAAAATTCAGGGAAATTCTCACAATCTCAATTTAATCAACCTCAAGGATCATCAAGTATATCCATAGATGAAGCCTATAAAATGCTTGGTCTTAAAAGAGGTTGCACAAAAGAAGAAGTATTAAAAGTTGCAAAAAAACTTCAACAAAAAATTCATCCAGATATGAATAGAGAGGTAAAAACTGAAAGATTAAGTCAGTTAGTTAATGAAGCTACAGATAAAATAATTAAAGATGATTTTAGTTAACCTAAAATTCTAATTGCATTATTGTATACATCGTTAAAAGATATCTTATCTTTTCCCATTGTATTATGAGTAGTTGTCTCTTCAGTTTCTCCTTCTGGAATAATCACAGAAATGTTATCTGAATATTTTCCGTATGCCTTGACTGGACTATCCATAAAAATAGCTAAACACTTTATCCCTAAAGCAGACGCAATGTGTAACCATCCTGTATCGTTGCCAATGTATAAGTTACAGTTTTTGATTAATGGCAACGTTTCACTAATTTTTAAGCTACTGAAAGACTCGCAAAGAGGACCTATTTCTGATTTTAATATTTTATCAATTATATCTCTATCATTATTTCCTCCAGCTATATAAAATTTAGAAGGCATAACGTTATTAATACTTTTACAAAGATTTATATAATTTTGAACATCCCATCTTTTAGTTGGCCCGCTTGCCGAAACTCCCAAACAAATATATTTATGATTTGCAGAAATTTTTTTTTTCAATTCTTTAATTTTATTATTTGATATTATCAAATTCGGTTGTGTTGAAACAATTGAGTTTAATTCGTTTTCGGTAAAAATTTTTGCTGATGTTACAATATTATCTTTTTTTTTAAACAAGGGATATTGAGAAATATTTTTAATTTTAGCTAGTTTTGAAACCAAAAAATATCTTAAAGAACTACTAAAGATAAAGACTTTATCAAATTTTTTTGACTTAATTTTTTCAACTAGATTAAAAAAACCTTTAAATCCGTCATGTGTCCCAGATTTATCTTTATTTCTATCTAATAATATAATTTCATCGATATGACTATCTTCAGCAAGTAGTTCACTAGCTCTACTATTGTCCTTAGCTAGCACTGAAACAGGTTTATTAAACGATTTAGAAATAGCATGAATGTAAGGAAGATATATTATCATGTCTCCCATGCCTATTTTTGGTTGTATTATCAAAACTTTCATTTCAAATTGTATTAATATAACTTAGATAAAAAAAATTAGGTAAGATTATGATCAAAAAAGGTGTATATGCAGCTTCTCTAAGCGTTATAAACAAGGACTATACATTAAATGTGAAATCCACAATTGCGCATGCGGAGTCACTTATTAGAAGTGGCTTACATGGAGTATTTTTTTTTGGTTCTACTGGTCAAAGTCAACTTATTTCAATATCAGAAAAAAAAGAATTGATAGCGAGAATCGCGAATAATAAATTAAGAAATCAATTTTTTTTGGGAACAGGTAATAATTCTATTAACGAAACACTTGATTTAATAAAATATAGCTTTGAATATAATTTTCATGATTTTCTAATTATGCCTCCAGCATATTTTAAAGGAAATACCGATGAGGGTGTTTATAATTTTTATTCATACATAATTTCAAAAGTCCCTAAAATCAGAATTATTTTGTACAATTTTGAAAAATTAAGTGGGTATAAATTTTCAAGTGAAATGGTTACCAAACTTGCGAAAGATTTTCCAAAAAATATTATTGGCTGTAAAGATTCTAGTTATAATTTATTTGAAAATCTAAAAATTAATAATTTCTTAATGTTTCCTGGATCAGAAGCAAAATTGCTGAAAGGATTGGAATTAGGTTGTTCGGGCTGTATTTCAGCTGTCACTAATGTCACCCATTCACTGGCCAGAAAAGTTTTTGATAGTTTTGAAAATAAAACAACTCAAAAAGAAAATGAAAAATTAATACTCGTGAGAGAAACTTTTGACAATTATAATTTAATTTCAGCTTTACATAGCTTTATGTCAGTAAATAATGAAGAGTTTAGTAATTTACTACCACCTTTGGTTTTGCTAAAGTCAAATGAAAAAAAGGAGCTACTTGATAACCTTAAAAAACTAAAGTTTGTATTAAACAAGAATATGGCTGCATAATATGATTTTGGCGAGAATATTTTCTAAGATATATAAGGAGGGTGGAATCATTTTGATTGATGCAAAGGGTCAAAAATATATCTGCGGAAACCCTGAAAAAGAAAATCCTCTAACAATTAAATTGTTAAAAGAAAATTTAAATTGGAAATTAGTGCTTGATCCTGAAATTGAATTTCCTGAAGCTTATATGCGAAATGAAATTGAAATAGAAAATGGGTCCTTAAAGGATTTTTTAATGCATCTAGTCAAGAACCTTGGAAGAAATGAAATTACAAGTGCTAGCTATATTTCAAAAAAGATATTTCAAGCTTGGAGGTTTGTATCAAATTTTAATTTACCAGGTAAATCTAGAAAAAATGTTGAGCATCATTATGATATTGGTGGGGTTAAAGGTGAGAGACTTTACGATATATTTCTTGACTCAAGTCGATTGTATTCTTGCGCATACTGGAAAGAAGATACAAAAACTTTAGAAGAGGCTCAGCAAAATAAGATAAATCATATTGTTAAAAAATTAGATATTAAAAAAGGTCAGAAAATTTTAGATGTAGGTTGTGGTTGGGGCGGAATGGCTTTAGAGATTGCAAAACAAAAAGATTGTGAAGTAACAGGAATTTCTTTAAGCAAAAATCAAATTAATTATTGTAAAGATAAAGCAAAAGAACTTGGACTGGACAATCAAGTTAATTTTGAATTGTCAGATTATAGAGAAATCAAAGGGAAATTTGATAGAATTTACTCAGTTGGAATGTTCGAACATGTTGGAAAAAAATTTTACAAAGTCTTTTTTCAGTCTATGAATAGATTATTAAAAGAAGACGGTATTTTTTTACTACATACGATAGGCGTTGTAGATAAGCCTACTGCTCCAAATAAATTCATCAACCGTTATATTTTTCCTGGAGGGGTTTGTCCATCCTTCAGTCAAATAATAAATCCAATAGAAAAAACAGGGTTAATTGTTTCAGATACTGAAACGCTAATTAGGCACTATGATAAAACTTTAGAAAGTTGGCTAGAGAGATTTCTTGCTAAAAAGAAAGAGGTTAAGGATCTTTTCGACGAAAGATTTGTAAAAATGTGGGAATTTTATTTAGCCAGTTGTGCAGCAGCGTTTAGATATAAGGACTTAGCCGTTTTTCAATTACAAATTGTGAAAAACTTTCAATCTGCACACCGTACAAGAGACTATATATATTCATAAAACCTGATATTTAATTAAATACAGGCATGAAAAAAAAGAAAAGAAAATTTAAAAAAAAATCTCTTAAAAAAAAGTCAAAAAAAAAATCATTCAAAAAAAGAAATAAGAGAATTTTAAAGAAAAGAAAAAAAAATAAAAATAGAAAAAAAAGAACAAGAAAGAAATCAAAATCTCAGAAAAAAACAAGAGCTATCGTACTTAGCTTGCTGAAAGCTAATGAGAAATTAAAATCAGTTTTTAGGTTTAACTTTGATCTTGATAGGTCGCTTCAAAATTTTTTCCAAGGAATATCTAATAGAATTGTAGAAATCAAAAAAGTTATTCAAGAAGAAAGAGAGAAACAAAAAAAACTCAAACTTCTTGAAATGGAAAAAGAGAAAAAAGAAATTCAAAACAAATCAAAAATAGATCTGGAGAATGAAATTAAAGCTAAAGAGCAAGAATTAAAAGAGGAGATCAAACTAGAAAAAGAGAGAAAACAAGAATTACAAAAATTTATTAAACTTGAACAAGCAGAAGTAAGAAGAGAACAAGCCGAGAAACAAAGAAAATTTTTAGAGCAAATCAAATTAGAGAAAAAAATTGAAAATTTTAGAAAACGTGAAGCTTTAGAAATTAAAAATCTTGAAAAATTTGTACTAAGTCAACAAAGAGAGTCCTATGTTGATGTTCAAGAACGTATAGATAAAATAAAACAGAAATATCAAGCGTTAAGAGATCAAAAAATAAGAGAAAGAGTCGAGCAATTAGGAGTAAAAGTTGAAGAAGGAGACGATAGAGATACACTTCTTGAAAAAGAAAGAGTTTACAATTTAGAAAGACAAAAAATTGAATTTGCTTTAGAAAGTTTCTATAGATCAGCGCACAGCTTATGTTTTCAGATTAACAAAAAATATATTCCAAAATATCTGAGTATTCTTAGATTGATTGATAGACGTTTTGAGACAAGTGAAATTTTTATAAGATGGGATGATGCACCTGATGAAGAATGGTTAATCTTAATTTATCTTAAAGATAATTCTCCAGAAGGGGGAATTATAATAGAAGATAAAACTGATCCTGAAAAAAATATTTTACACGAATTTAAATCGAATGAAATTTTTAAGGCTTCAGATATGATGGTAGATGCATTAACAAAACTTCTTGACAGAGAAAGAAATAAAAGAAAAGCTAGTTAATTAATTCATCTAGTTTTTTAATTTCACCTATTTTAAATATAATTGCTTCTTCTTTTTTATAGCCAAATTTTTC
>MDSZ01051079.1_pt1 | contig 18130 bp, 14 predicted proteins | sample 811201 | NCBI WGS metagenome assembly MDSZ01 (sample SAMN05326647, study PRJNA326480) | marine metagenome | isolation source: seawater | place: Indian Ocean: North | collected 2010
TATCTGCTCTCATAAACATAGTTTTCATAGTAGTGACATTTCCAGTATTCCAATTATTCAAAGGTTGATTAAATGATGTTCTGTAAAACATATATTCCATATTCGTAACGTTACTAACATCCCAATTGTTAATGTATTCGTTAAAATCATACAATTCTTCAAATAAGCGACTCATATCAGTAATTTTGGAAACATTCCAAGAATTCATTACTCCATACTTTTTTATACCCGCATCTTTATTTTCATAATAAAGACTCACAGCTTTTTTCAAATCCTCCTTTGTTTGAGGAGTAAATTCTTTGTAAGAATTGATAATGTTCATAAGGTCTTCATTATGAAACACATCACACATTATATGTTAAATATAATCTGTGTTATATTTAAGTCATTTGTATAAATTGTTCGAGTAAATTATATCCATCTACTGTCATCAAATATTCTATGTTTATTATTTACGTGAGACACTTTCCATTTTGGTCTATTTTTATGCTTTTTCATAGCATATACTCCTGTAAACATACATTGCATATTTTGTAATTTTGAAATATTCCAATTATCTATATTTTGATTAAAATTAGTTGCGCCAGCAAACATATATTCCATGTTAGTAACATTGGATACATCCCAATTATTTAAAGGTTGATTAAATTTTCTACTACTCCATAATAAAAAACTCATATTTTCTACATTAGAAACATTCCAATTATTCAATGGTTGATTGAAAACAGTATTATGAAACATATATTTCATTCCTTTAACACTGGATACATCCCAATTATTCAACGGTTTATCAAAATTTTCACATTCTTCAAACATACGGTCCATGTAAATAACATTACTTGTATCCCATTTTGAAATATCACTGTTAAACATAGTAGCATATTGAAACATTCCTATCATATGTGTTACTTTTGATGTATTCCATTTATTAAGTGATATATTAAACTTTTTCGCACCACGAAACATATAACACATATCATCAACATTAGATACATTCCAATAAGAAATATCATCTATGAATCTATATTTGTTTTGAAATAATTCGCTCATATTTGTTATCAGAGATGTGTCCCATAACTCTATGTGACCATATATTCTTTTTGCATCATCTTTTATAGAGCACCATAAATTCACTGCATCTTTAAGTGTTTTTTTTGTATTTGGCTTAAATATTACAAATTCTTTTATATAATCAATTATTTCTTGAGGTAGAGTATCCATTATTAGTAATTGCCAAAAGTGTTTATATTTATTGTATTATTTTCTTTTGATGAATATGTATTATTCATATACAAATTCGGCTCCACTTCCATATCCGTCATATTCAGTCTTTGTATTATCAAAATCATTGATATCATTATTATAATGACCAGACAGACCGTATAGATGTTCTGCGCCACTCTCATATCCATCATTATTTATTGATTCTGCAAAATTAAGTTTTTGTATTTTGATCATATAGAAACGTTCATCGTAATCAAGTTCTCCGTTTGTTCGTGTATTCATCACGCATTCATTAATCTTTGTTTTCTTAAATCCATATTTCTCATATAATTTAATTACATGGTCATTATTATGCATTCCTGTTCGTAAAAACATATTTTGATATTTGTTAATTTCCATAAATTCATTCATAAGTTTTTTAGCAATTCCTTTGCAACGGTGTTCATTTGATACACCAAGTTCTGAAATATATACATCTTTTTTATAGTCAATACTATGCATAAGCATATCTTTTGCGACTTCAGTACCAATGTGGTCTAATCCCATACTAGAACACATAAATCCAACAGTTTTACTATCAATAATAGCGAGTATAAAACATCCTTGTTTGATATATTGATAAAATTCATTCTCGACATTAGTGAATTCAAAATGTTCATTGTATGGGGGATCCGAAAATATTTTAATATATAGATTGACAGCTTCGTGTAATAATGTAATATTTTTACTGTCAATCCAATCTTGGTTAATATGTAAAGTAGTTACAACCTCTGTCATAGTAATATACTTATTGTAGTTCATTTTAAGTTATTTAAATTTATATTATCGCTGGATAGTCCCTTTCTTAAAGTAATTGAATAAATACTTTATTAAATAATAATAAAGAAAAAGTAATTATTATTTCATAATGGAAAGTAAATCAAAAGTATCACTGGCTCCTATACCAGGATTTCCCGAATTTACTATAGAAGAGACTATTGTTATGAATGAAGTGCAACGGAAAATAAAGCAAGTATATGAGTTGTATGGTTATGTACCTTTTGATACTCGATTGGTAGAAACAGACCAAGTTCTCAATCAAAAAGGTATTGATTCTAAGGAATTATTTAGTTTGAATTTTATTTCGAAGGGAAATGAACTTATACCGGATGAAAAACGCCGAAAATTAGCTTTACGATTTGATCTAACTGTTCCAATGGCTCGTTACATTGCACAAAATAAGACATTGATATCTTATCCTATAAAACGATATCAAATACAAAAGGTGTATCGTGCTGAAGGACATAAGGTTGCTACGGGAAGATTCAATGAATTTTATCAATCAGATATAGACGTAGTTGGTTTTAATACATTAGATATTGCGTACGATAGTGAATTCCCAGCAATAATATGCAATATTTTTAAAAGTGTATTCAATATTGAACGTTTTGTAATGCGAATAAGTAACCGTAAATTATTAGAAGGTCTTTTTAGAGAAAACGGACTAAAACAAGTTGATAAGATTAAAAAAGCTGTTCGTATAATAGATGATATTGAGAAGGTTGACCGTAATACTACTCTAATGTCATTGGATGAAGTAGGAATCAAATTATCAGATGCCGAACGTATTCTTGAATTATTCAGAGAATTATATGAAAGAACTCCACAGGATGCTATAGCATATTTAAAAGAATATGGATTTAATAATAAGCAAATACTTGAAGGTATATCAGAATTGGAAACGGTTGTAAATGGAATTATAGCAAATGGTGTAGACTCAAAATATTTCAAAGTAGATGCGCGAATTGCAAGAGGATTAGATTATTATACTGGTACTGTCTATGAAACAAATTTACTTGACCATATGGATATTGGAAGTGTATGTAGTGGGGGTAGATATAATGACTTAGTGAGTACTCTTAGTGGGAATCCGGAAGATAATTATCCGGGTGTAGGATTATCCATTGGATTAACACGTCTTGTACCAACATTAATCAAAGCGAATTATTTGCAAGCAAATAGTCAAACGATTGCAAAACTTTTAATCACGTGTCAAGATAAAAAATATATTTCAAAATACCAAGAAATTGGTGCGATGTTACGGAATGCTAATATAAAAACCGACGTATATCTTAACAAAAGTGTCAAGTTACCAAAACAATTAGATTACGCGAACAAAAAGAATTATAAGTATGTAGTTATTGCAAACAAATATGAATTTAATGATGATTCAGTTGTTATAAGAAATATGGAAGAAGCAACACAAGAAAAAGTATTGATAAGTAATATTATAGAATATTTTGCTAACAAAGTGTAAACAGTAAGAGTAATAACAATTTAAATCTATATAAATATGATCATATAGTTTTAATTAAAATAAAATGGAAGTTACATTGAAAAGTAAATTATTATCTATAAAAAAAGAAGAATCAAACGACAATACACAGCAAATAAAAGACCAACAAATTAAAGAAATATATCAAAAATTTACAAATAATCAAATGAATGAATATGAATATATGGTTTTTAAAGGGGGTTTTGAAGATGTCAAACAAATTCAACTTGTATTGGAGTTTGTAGAAAATGATATTCAGGAAAACATATTTGAATATTATCGAAATGTAGTATCAAGTGTTCCACAATACAATATACCAGGAAGACAAGTGAAAATACTTGTAAAAGATGGAACTACAAATAAATATTTGGGTTTATTGCAATTGACAGTGGACCTATTAGTAAATGAGAAAAAAAATGATTTCTTAAAAATAGAACAAAAGGACTATGGAAAATATAAAAAGATAATCCGTGATTGTGGCGTTAATATAAGTATTTGTGTTCCACTTCAGCCATTCGGATATAATTTTTGCGGAGGAAAATTATTAGCAATGATAGCATTTTCAAAGGAAGTGTATGATTATTATTTTAATAAATATCAAACTAAAATAGCTTACATTATGACTACGTCTATACACGGAAAGTCAATACAATATTCAAAATTAAAATGTTTGAAATATATTGGACTTACAGAGGGTTATGGAACCGGACATATACCTGATAATATTGTAAATGATTGTAAATTGTTTGTAGAAGAGCGCTTCCCAAAATACAATATTAAGAAAATGTCGAAACACACTATTCTCAACTTAGTAATAAAAACATTACAATTGAATCCTGATATATTACAACATAATCAACGAAGAGGTATTTATATTGGTTTGACTGGAACGAGAAGTTGTGAATATATAAAAAACAAATTGAAAGATCAAAAATGGAATCCCGATTTATTACGACCAATAGGAAATATTTTTGATGAATGGATTGATAAATATTGTTGCAAAAGATATACAAATTTAATAGGTACCGGTCGTATAGTATCAACTCACACAAAGTAATTATATAATTCATATAAAAACGTTACAACGACAATATAAAAATGAGTGTAGATTATGTTGCAGAGTTGAATATATGTGTGAATATTGATACAAGTGTTGATATTGATCTTTATAATGATCAGGAAACCATTCGAAAGTTATCAGCAGTATCAGAAAGTTTAAATCAAGAAATTCAAAAGGTTGTTTCTTTACCGGATTTTCCACCATATTACTCCTTAAATATGGAAGAACATAAATGCGAAGAACATTCTAGAAATAATGATATTGAATATATGGATAATCAAGAAATTCCATTAGTTGGATGTAAAGTAACTGGATTATATGTGACTACGTATAAAACATTTAAGACAGGTATTATTGCTCGTATCAACAGTGAAAGTAGTGTAGATGTCAAATTAATAGATTACGAGTACAGGGACGAAATTAAATTATACGATTTACAAGAAGATATATCAGATGAACTAAAAGTAAACAACGATGGCTCCATAACTTTTGATAGGTCTTCTATTAAAATAATTAACGGATGTTTACCAAGGACATTAGAAGATAATGAAAGAAGATTTATTATTTCTTCTACACCAACAACTAGAACCCCATTTAATGAATTGTTATATGAAGATAAATATATAACAGATTTCCGCATACAAATAAATGTTCCACATTACTATGTATTAGACAAAAAGCTGAATGAACAGTATATTCTGAATGGCGTTGATATATTCGAATTATTGAAACAAAATAATGAAATGGTTCCATTTTTTGAAAAATATGAAGATTTAAATAATCAGCGTTATAATCCATCTGAAAGAAATAAACAATTAAAAGATGCTTTGTTATTTTTGTTAAAGAAAAAAGACAATCTCTCACATCTAATTAAAAGGATTCCTCTTATGAAGAAAGAAGAAGCAAGAACTTATAGTTCATCAAGAAGGACACAACGTTTGAAAGAAAAGGTTTGTCAATAATTATTCAAAAATATAATTTATCCTTTTTAAATGGTCAGTTGGTAACTTGTGAAACCAATGACCATTTTCCAAGTATTTTATGTATTGTGCTCTTGGAGCTTTCTCAGGTAAATCATTATAATCATTCATTTGATAGGTAAAACATTGAAAAATTTTCTCTGTATCGAGCAATTTACAATTAATTTGTATTTTATGATATTTATTAGACTTATTGTTTTCAGAAATATAACCCTCCTTTTTATCTAATTCTGTAAATACACAATCATCATCAATAGCGTATATTACTCCATAAGTTTTTGAATTTTTACGTGGTTCAATGTTCGCAACACCCGAGCGTAATTTTGGAACATTGATGTGTCTGTATTTAAAAATATAGTCTGAAACATAACCTCCACCAATAATTTTTACATTGCTTTTACAAATGTATTGAAAAAAATGATTAATATCCATATTTGATCCATAGGCAAAATAATACATTATATATATTCTTCTTATTTTTTAGATTCTTCTTCTATTTTAATTTCAGATTCGGTTTCAGATTCTTTAATGTCTTCTTTTGCATCTTTTACTTTTATAACCTCAAATTCTTTGTTAGATATTGCGGTTTTATAAATAATTCCAGCGTCAACGTCTCTCATTTTCTTAAAGACAAAGTAACGGTTCAAAAATGATATTTGTTTTTCATTTTCGGTCATTTTGTGTGCCAAGCCATAACTATCATCAATATTTTGGTGTAATTCAGAGAATAATCCAGTACCATTTGGTAAATTTTTGGATTGTGCTTCTTCCGCATCTAAAATGACGAAACCATAATCTTCCATTACTTGAGCAAAGTATGAAAAGTTCACCAAATATTCACGGAAATACTTATTAATAGTATCTTGGTATACATCAATGGCATATCCAAGACTGTTTTCATCACTTGGAAATTCACTTTCTGTAAATCGTTTTATGATTTCAAACATTTTGTATTGTTTATGGTGTAAAGAAACCATTTCACCAGTATTTTTGGAAGACAATAATCGGAAGACAGCATTACCATCGTAACAAGTACCAATGAAATACCCACTTTCCTTAATTGTTTCGCTCAAGTTTCTTACAAAACTGTGAAGTGTTTTCTTGGTTTCAAAGAAATAGTGCAATGAGAATTGACAAGAACCGACATCAAAACCTTTACTTCCAACACCATAATGTTGTTCAATACCTTTACCAAGATTAATCTTACTGGATTTTCCGAAAATAGCTTCATTCACTAATTTTTCTTTTTCACTTGCAAAAGCAGAACCGTCCATAATATTCAGTGATGTGTTACCTACATTGAAAATAGCACCAAATAAATTTCTTGTTTTGCGATATTTATGAATGTATCGTGCACAAGCACCATCAACACTATTATGAACATTATCACGTGAAATGTCAATACCATATACAAAGGACACTCCTGAATATAACCATTTGGATAGATCACCGGCTTTTCCAACAGAATAATCGATTAATTTCACTCCTTTATGTGAGACAGCTTTAATTAGATTACTTTTGACGTATAAATTATGGAAATCACGAAGACCTTTTGTATGAGACTTGTGGTCAACAGGACGATTATAATATACATCATCATTGGATGATTGCTCGGGAATGTCTTCACCAGTTCGCAATATAGTTTTACTGATAGGATAATGGATCGTCTTCCAATTTGCATTAGCAACGTGGTAAGCATTACCAAAATTCCTTTGATTATTACGTAATTCAGCTGTTTTATCATAACGCACACGTAATGGGACCCAGTTCCAACCCTTTTCTTTGCCGTGAATATATTGAAATTCTACTATCATATTGTCATCAAAAGGCTCGTTTTCTTCAGTAAACATAATACTATGCGAACCATCTTGTTTTAAAATAACATTACATAAATAAGCATCTTCTTGGTAAGGATTTGTAGGTACAAAAGGAACTGGTTTATAAGATTGTTCTTTTGATTGAGAAATTTCCATATTGTCTTGTAATATCATCTCACAAGGATTGATTAATCCGTGTATGTTTTCATCATAACCACAACGAAGGACAAGTGTTTTGTATTTTAATAAAGATTCGGACGTAACATCAATACCTTCTTGATAAATATGATGTATTTCGTCATTATTTGCTTTATCCTTTTTGGTAGTTACTAAGAAATCAATAGTATTAAATTCAGGAGGTTTCCATTTAAAAGAATGTACCCAGGTAACTTTATGATTTGGTGATTTTTCTGATGGTTTGTTAGCACCCACAGGTAAAAGTGTAGGAGTGAAAATAATACCATCTGTATTGTATTCATAAAGCCCATCATCGTCGTTAGACAAAATTTTACTACAACAACTGAATATGCTTGTAACGTCATCAGCAACATAAAATGATTTAACATTAATTTTAATAGGAGATGGTAGATTTTTATTTCTTTCAACCAAAACAGAGGTTGCTTTTAAATTTTGAATCACGTATTTCAAGTAGTATAAGCGAAAACTATTTGATTTACCATCAGTTAGTACAAATGGATAATTGCGAACATCTTTTTTACTAACAAAATAAATATCAAAAGCCGCATATAAATTAATAATTTCATCATTTTTATTTTTGTAAATATATTCACCATCAATAAGGGTATTTAAGATTTTTTCATTTGTTGTTATTGCTCCAGTAAAGATGATTTTCATATTGGTATCAATCATATAAATTTTGCCACTTTGATGAATATAAAGTAATCTTCTTTCACCATCAGCTTTATCAGTAACACAAAAGTCTTTACGAACATTAGGAACAATATTCTGCTCATTTGGTTCGCTTATGTTTTCCATTTGTAATGTTAACGAAGAAGGTCCAATGAAATGTTTGCCAAGTACATAATCTATTTTGTGTTCTTCTCCGTGAATGAGCTGTAAATACGAATCCATAATTTCATCTTGTTCATCATAAGATATTGGATATTTTGTATTTTGTAACCCATACATAACAACACGAATGGCTTTTTTGATAGAATTTAATAATCCGGATACTTCACTATATGGAGTCCCGTGACCAACTTTGGAATTATCTAATTCTAATTCAATTTCATAAGATTGATTGTTATTAAAGACATTAGAATCCTGAATTGAATATGTTGGAACATATTTGCGATTTTGTTTTGACGATGATTTGACAATACTGACATCTACAAATAAAGGATACAATGGATGTGTAAAACGAACGCGATTTATTAAGCGGAATATTTTTTTGGAATTATTCCAATCATTGATGATATTTTTGATGAAATTAGAATGAATAGAGAAGTTTTGTTCACTTTGAAAAGATGCACGGAAATTGAATTTTTTTACATCTACAGGTACTAAAGGGGTATCATCTTGTGTTTTGAAATTCATCTTTTGTGTAAATAAAATTTGATTGACCGTAGTGGATTGCATATCAATAAGAGTTTGAATACTATTATGTTTGCAATAATTTTTTATAATGTCATTACCATTTAATTCACAACGGACATTAGATAATCTTGTCATTCCAGTATTTTTATCCACAAATTCATTTGTAATACGAAGTAATTGAATACCATCAAGATTATCGGATTGAAAACCGCAAGACAAAAGTTGACGCACGACATTTTCGTAATCAACTTGGGTTAGAGGTTTTGCCAATTTTGCATTTGATCCAAACCGTATCTCAAATTCTTTTGTTTTATTGTCAGTGGTAAGAACCGGAGTACTATCTAAATATGACTTGAGTAAATTTTCTAATTCCATAATATTATATATTACACTAATATAATAAGTTTAATTCAATTTTTTGTGAATTATCCAATGTATTTGTAAATACTGTTATATAATTCTTGTTTGTTTTTTTGATGGTCAATATTGAGTTTTTGTGCCATTTTACGCAAGTCATCAACTTTATATGCCGACATACCCTTCAATGGTTTTGTAAAATGTTCGTATTTTATTTTGTTATGGATGACCTGTTCAATATCTTTTTCGGATGCATCTTCACAAAGAATTTTATATCCTTGTTGTGTGATTTGTAATATATGGGTTTTATCATATGAAACTGTATTGTAAAAGTCAATATAATATTTCTTTTCTGGGTGAATTATGATTATTTTCATTTTGTAAAATGCACAAAGAGCACATAGCGCATAATAAGAAGTTTTCTTTTCTGGACAAATTAGTTCACTAAGTGCTTCTTCTATTGATGCTTTTGTAATTTTATGATTCATTGTTTTAAGATTAACATTTTTAGAAATATATTCACACGCGCGTTGTCTTTCACTAATAGATGTGTTTCCGTAATGAATATCTATTTTTAAATATTCATCATAACCGTGATGCAGTATGTAAAGATTCCAGAATAATTGATCTCTATGTCGTCTGTTTAAAATAAATTGTTGTGGTTCTAATTTATGGTTTGATGTATGGTTTGATGAATTGTGTTGTTTGTTTTGAGTTTTTTCGTTTGGTTTATTATTAAATTTATAAATTTCGGTTTCATTAAGTTCATTGTTTACTTGACGACGGGTTTTCTTTGATATAGATTTGATTTGAATTTTGTCTATGTTTTTATGAACAACACGTTTCCAATTAATTGACGATAAAAAACTTTCTTTTAAATTAGAAATATCAAAAATATTACTAATTTTACTAACTTGTTCGCGATGAACGTGATTTCTAACAATGTGTGTATAATGAATCATTACTAATAAACAGGTATATGTTTTTATATGTTTATGAAAAATAATTTTTCTCGTATTCCTCTCTTGCTTGTTCGCGACTTTGTAATGCATTTTCTTGAATATCGATATGATGTAAATATTCTTCAATATCTTTAATGACTGGAGATTCCATTGTAGATAAATTTATGAAAATTCCATTTTTATTTTCGTTTATATTTATATTGTGCTTAACAAATATTTTTAAAATTTCGATTTGTCGCGGTTTGTCAAATGTCTCAATACGTTTCCGTATAGTATCTAAATCCATTAAAATAAAAAAGCGATAATATTTTATATACATTCATAAAACTATTTAATCTTCTATTTTTAAATTTTTATTAACTAATGATGCAATAACGCAAATGTAAGGGTCATTTAATTCATAGCGTGTCCCTATAACTTTGATACGAACTTCATCATTTTCTTCCAAGTTGTTGAAATCCTGGTTATTGAAATGATGATCACGCGCTACAAATATATGAAGAGGTGATGTATTTGATTCTTTATCATAATATTGACAATGGATTCCCGCTTTAGTAATAGTTTGAATTTTACATTCAATAACCATATTTTCAACAGGATTACATACAAAACAATCAAATATACATATAAAAGAAATAGATTCGCCATTAACATTTCCAGCACTGTATGTAGTTAATTTGATTGAATTATGTCTGATAATACCTTCAGGAACACATTTATTACAAAACAGGTCATTTAATTTCAATTCAAGATTTTGTTTAACATTTTGTCCCACTTCATTAATATGGAGATTTACTTTACGTTCCAATACTGATGGATGGAATATTCCATAAATTTTTTTCTCGTTTGACGTCATTATAATAATAGACTATATTATTTCTATATAATTTTGGTATATAGAAATCAATTTTTTAAATAATTTTATGAAAACTATAATTATATTTTATCAACTTGATTAATATGTGCTTCTTCTAAATTGAAGAAATATGTTTTGTTTCTGTATTGTATTTCACTAAAATATCGTAATATTATTTCGAATATCAAGCATAATCCAGGTTTGGATAGTTTGTTATTTATTTCAGCGTCACTATAAATATGTGTATTTTCATTTATATTTTCAAGAACAGGTGGTTTACAATATTCACCTTGCATTACGCAATGTAATTTATAAATGATATCTTGTTTATTAGCTGTACTACATTTTTGACCTGAGTTTTTGTATTGTTGACCAATACTTTTTAATTTGAATGAAATTTCCTTACCAGGAGTTAAAAATCCTATTTCATTGTAAATATCTGTTCTATTTTTCAAAAATTTCTCAGCAATTGGTATTTTGAAATTTTGATTATCTATTTGTCGTGCTTCTTCAATTTCATTTTCTCCAATTATGTATAGTTTATTTTTTTTCTGGTGGTATAAAACAAAGCCGGTTTTATTTTTATGCACAATTGTTCTTGCTTCAAAATATTCTTTAAATATAGCATCAATGAAATTCGTCTCTGATTGATAATGTACGTGTCTTGCAATTATAAGTTTTTCACTATGTTGTAATTCATCTATAAAATGAAATACTATATATCGAATAAAACTTTCTTTTGGAATTTTGTGCTCATTTATTATTAAGGATTGAACAGTTTCTGTTGCGGCGTGTTCATACCAACTTCTTGCAACACCTTTTTCTTTACGTACATTGGATTGTTCTTTGAATTTCTTATCTTCTATATTTTGTAAATGTTTTTCAATGTCTTTTACAATTGAAACATAATCTTTTATTTCAGCGCTCACAACAATATTATCATTATTTTCGACTACACTTCCTTTTGGGTATATTAAATTTTTATGTTTGAAATCAATTGGTGTTATTCTTTCAAGAACAGAAATATTTTCATCATTAATTTCAACCGGTTGAAATGCATAATAGTCGCCTTTATTAACTAAATAACCAGGTCTTTCATATTTGTCCATCAAACGTTCACTTTTATGGTCAATCATTTCAGAAAGTACATATAGAATTTGTTCTGTTGGATATTCCTTATTGACATTTATTTTACCAATTAAATTATCCTGCTTCAATATATGGTCTTCTTTAAAAATTTGTTTGATGCGTAAAACTATTTCATTATAGTTCATTTTGATGAAGTTAAGATTGTATGTTGATTTCTCTATTTTGGAATTATCAAAACCATCTTTGTTATAACAAACAAATTCACAATTGTCCATATAATCACAAGTAGAAGTATATGGTTTATCTCCTGGCGTGAATTGTACCTTAGTGTCGTTTGTAAGTTCAATTTCAATATTTTGGTTCTCTACTACTTGTTGTAATTTTTCTGCAGTAAAATTTGTTTGTCCAATGTTAAGTTGACAATCAACACTCACTTCTTTCATCAATCTTGAAACGTTTCCAATTTGTTTTGACTTAGTTTCCGCGAGACGATATAAATACAAATCTGGAGTTTCTTTTTCATCCACAACAGCGTGCAGGTATATTTCAACATTTCTCTGTTCAAAAGGTAGCAAACAATGGCTTTTAAAACGTACAGCACGACCAATAATTTGTTCAATACGATTCATATTGTACCAAGGATCTAAAATATGTACTTGTCTGATATTTTTGAAATCAAGACCTTCTGATGCTGCTCGTGAAATCAAATATACTTTGACAAGTTCTCCGTTCTTATTCGCGTTTTGGTTAATATATTGTAAATCTTTTGAATTATTATGAGAAAGTGAAGAATCTCCAGTAATAATACAATATTGTGCTGGCTTAAATTTACTTGGGCGTAACATTTCCGATTTTGGAACTAATTCATTTGCATCAATAATATCAGAAGGTTTATTTTTGAAAAGAGATTTTACACCATTTGTAGAACTATATCTGGAGAACCCTAATTCTTCTAATGCAAGAGCCATAGGAATAATACCACTATCAATAAATTGACTATAAATCATAACGATACCTTTACTGTTTTTAATGATATTACAAATTTTTGTTATTTTTGCACTGTAGTCCTTGAGAACTTTTGTTTTGAAGAATCCCTGAAATTCTTTAAATTTGTATTCATAATCCTTTCGTAAAGGCATTGGTTTTGTCAATGTTGTAAATTCCATAATTTCGGAAAATCCCGTTTTACCTACCATGTTTTTCCCAGGATATGTAATGATAGTAGCCTCAATAGGCTTTTGAAGTAACGTGTACCCAAAACTTTGCATATTATCTATTTTGACTTTATGAGTATCCTTTGTATTTGAAATAATCTTATCGTAAATTTCTTTTTGAGGACCTTCCATAGTTGATGGATATACAGGAATATGTTGTAATGGATTTGTTATTTCTACATCATTAAATTGTACACTTGGATAATTTTCTATCTTTGATTCAGGATCAAAAACATCTGGATATATGCGAAATGGAAATGCATAAGGGTTTTCACCTTTGATATAAGAAACATAACCGATTAACTTTCGTGTAAGAAGTTCCTTTCCACTTTCTTTTCCATCAGCAGCTTCTAAAAAATTACCGTCCTTGTCAAAAATTTCATCTTGTTTTATAGAAGCTCTATTATCATTATTGTTGAGAACATTTGCTAACCATATAATCTCATTTTGAGAATTATACATAGGTGTTCCTGATAATAACATTAATTTCATATTATTACTATATTTCGCTATCTTCAATAAAAGAGAACCTATAAGTTTTTTCTTATTATCTTCAGTGGCACGAATATTATGGGCTTCATCAATTATTAACAAGCGATTATTAAATGTTTTTTTAATCTGTTCTATTTCAATCATTTTGCGTTGTTTATTACTAAGTGTATCATTATTTACACGTACAGTTTTTTGCATATACCTTGAAAATTCAGTATATCCCAAAAATAAGTAATTGGTACGTATAATGTTATTGATTTGTCTAACAATCACTTCCCGTGGAATATCCTTCATATTAGTTGGATTAATTTCTCTTATTAGTGATTGGCCTACGCAAGTTTTTAAATTCCAAAAGCCACCAACAAGTTCTAATTTTGTTTCGTCAAACAATTGCAATTTAAAATTATCTTGCACATTTGGAGACGCCACTATAATGATTCTTTGTGTAGTCTTATTTTGCTTATTAAAACTACGAATTTCTTCAGATACACCAATAGCAGAACAAGTTTTTCCTGTACCTACTCCGTGAAATAATAATAAACTATTATAAGGTGTTTCATTTGATAAAAAGTTTTTGATAAATATTTGATTAGGATTTAATTCAAATGTGGCATTACAATACTTTTCTGCCTGTTCACGAATATTTTGAATACTTCCGTCATATTTTGTTTCTTGAAACTCTTGTTTGTATGCGATTTTGGAACTGAAATTAGGATCATTTAAAGTAGGATATAATTCTTCTGGGGCATTATTATTATCAAATTCTTCTTTTTCTTTCGTATTGAGAAATTTGTTATATTCCTTGGATTCAACATTATCTGGTAATGTACCTAACTGGATTTTAATACTTCCTTTACTATTATCTGTGGTTTCAGGTATATCTTCTTCGCGAATATGTGCTGACATTTGTGTATTATACAAGTATTGGTCATCAATCTTTTGTAATTCATCAAAACGAATTTCTTCATTATTTCGGATTTCAAGTTTCATCGAAGTATCCTGTAACGGAGTATGTACTTTAATTTTTGGTGTTCTTTTCTTAGTTGTTTTTGCTGTTTTGGTTGTTGTACTATTTTTAGCAGTAGTAACTTCCGGTGGCAATGTCACAGATTTTCCTTTTACAGATGGTTGTTGTTCATTGTTTTCAACATTATCAATTATTGTGTTTTGTGTAGATGCAAGAGAACCCAAAAGTGCCTGAGCAACAGGATTAGGAGTATTTATAGTTGCTTCAATTGGTCTTAATTCAGTGATTCCTTGACGAGGAATATTACGAATTTTCACGCATTTAAAATTATCATTTCTCTCATATCCTTCATCACATTTTTTCACACATCTATTTGTTTTCGGATTTAATTCTTTATCTGGTGGACATTCTTTCATTTTAATATAATATAATGACATATATTTATGTAATATTTATGTTATAAATATGCGAAAAGTAGTAATAATTTCATGTATATTTTTTATAATATCTTTTTTTTCTAAATTGTAATTTCTGATTAATTGTAAGCAATCATCATATGTTCGCCATTCTATTTTACTAACTTCACTGTCTTGATGAGTAGTTTGTACATTACTGTCTGAATAATTCATAAAAGCAAGGTAATACTTATGTTTATATGATTTGTAGTTTGATCCAGTAAAGATTTCTTCGAATGGTGTAATATTATTAACATTATGTAGTAATTTTGATGAGTATCCAGTTTCTTCTTCGAATTCACGTAATGCACAAGCATAGTCTTTTTCTTGATAATTACGACGGCCTTTTGGAAAGCCCCATTCTGGTTCTACCCAATTTGTTTTCGAATTTTTAATGATAGATTCCAAAGAAATCATATTATTAAATATGGTACAACCGGTTTTTAGTTGATTGAATTTTTCTCTTGAGTTTGATTCTTCATTCTTGTATTTGGTTATATTGAAGGACCCCCATAAGTCATTCCATAAATAATCAAAATCGTGTTCTATTAATTTTTGTTTTTCAGATATTGTCATTTGATCTATCATTTCATTAATGTATTGTTGATCGTGTATATTGTATTTGCCTCTTAAGAAATCAATGTATCCAAGAGTATCTTTTCTACACATCATCAAATATTCAATGTTATTATCATTGTTGATACGAAATGCTATTACTCCACTACTTGTTATTGGTAATTTACATTGATGATATAGATGTCCTTGTTTTCCACAATTGTTACAATAATTATCTGTCATTTTTGATACATATCTACAATAGATAATCTTTATGTTTGTTAGCAAATATCAAATTATACCTGTAATATATAAATGGATATCAAAGAATTTAAACCAGAAATATGGGGACCAAAGTATTGGTTTGTTTTACATACTATAGCATACAGTTACCCTAAGAAACCTAATGCTACCACCAAACGAAAATATTATGATTTAATCTTAAATTTACCACTTTTTATTCCAAATGAAGAAATAAGCAAAGATTTTAGTGATCTATTAGATAAATACCCAGTAACACCTTATTTGGATAATAAAAGCGATTTTCAAAAATGGATGCATTTTATTCATAATAAAGTAAATAAACGAATAGGAAAACCACAAATATCATTGCAACAAGCATATAATGATTATGCATATCATTATAGACCAGAGTATTCCAAATTAGCAGATTATATTCGTTTGTCAAAACATCATATTTACTTGATATTAATTATAATTTTGGTAACTGTAATATACATATACGGTGTATGAAATATATTTGAATAGTATATAATACTATATAATGCGTATAGAATTAGTGTTTATAATAATAACAGGATTGATTGTTGGCAATATTTATACAGATGGGAAATACTATAAAATGCTAACAGGTTATCAAAAATATTATAAAATGGCAAGTGTTGTATTCGGTGCATATGTTTTATATTGGGTTATAAAGAAAAATCCAACACAAGCAACTGAAATAGTTAAAGCATCTAATGAATATTTGAAGTATATGCCAGTTGATAGAAATACTACGAAAATGGTAAGTCCCTTTTTAGATTTTGGAAGTAGAAACGTTTTACAAGAACAACAAAGTACTGAAAGACTAATGCAATCTGGAAAAAAAGGTACAAAACGTTCAGTAAGTGAAACCAAAAAGAAATTTGTAGCATCTAATCAAAATTGGAAATGTGGAGACTGTCAAAAGCAATTAAACGCTTGGTTTGAGGTAGATCATAAAACACGTCTTGAGCACGGTGGTTCAAATCACGTTGAAAATTTAGTTGCATTATGTCGTGACTGTCACGGCAAGAAAACAACGATGGAAAATTTATAATGAGAGTATATATAAATGGATTATTGGAAAAGATTTGGTAATACATTAGCAAATAAAGGATTTTATGGGAAAATGTTTGGATATGCTATGACCTTTATTGCTGTTATTATATTATTATATGTGTTATTAGCAAATTCTATAAATGTTAATTTTGTTAAGAGCAATTACAATACGATTGTTATGTTATCTTTATTATTCGCTACAATATTTATAGTATATGCAGTAACATCAAATTTTCTGAAAAAAATGAATACCGGTTCTAATCAGTTAATAGCAGGTACTTTAGCATTAGTATGGGGAGTATTATTTTATCAAAACTATCTTGAGTTGTCTTATGAAACATCAAGAATGATACGAATTGGTTACTTTTCATTGATTGTATTAACAATCCTCATAGGTTTGACTATTGCATTCTCATTATTTGGTAATTATCTACGATCGTTAGACGGTATTCTTGGTTTTGTAGCTTATTTTATCTTTTATATTCCGTGTATGTTGTATGACTTATTTCAATCTATTATGAAGGAATTGAAAATGACAAGTAAAGAAGTTTATGTGTTATATGTTATTGAAGCAGTATTGTTCTTTATGTTATTTTATTTTCATCCAATGGTAAAATCAATTGCATCAATTGGGGGAAAAGAAATTTTATATGACCCTTTGTTTTTAAATCAAGAGGTGCCGTTAGCATCTTACGAAGAATTAAAAAGTTTTGATGAAAGTGTAGACACACATAGTTTGAGTTTTTGGGTTTACATTAATCACGCAGCAAATTCAAACCCAGTTTATGCAAATGGAGGTCACATTATTAGTTTAGGAAATTTTAATTTAAAATATAAAAATAATCTGAAAACAGGAGAAGAACTGGTAGATGTATTGAAAAATTATAATAAAGATAATGTTGAGCATA
>MDSZ01154278.1_pt1 | contig 18130 bp, 16 predicted proteins | sample 811201 | NCBI WGS metagenome assembly MDSZ01 (sample SAMN05326647, study PRJNA326480) | marine metagenome | isolation source: seawater | place: Indian Ocean: North | collected 2010
AGGATATTTATTTGATTTTATTTTTCAGTTTTATTTTGTAAAAAGATATTTATCCAAAAAGGATGTAACATATGCACAAAAATAAAACATATAACATCTCTAAAATTTGTAAAACTCTTACTTTAGATTATGTGAAAGGAGCAAAGGTGCCAGTTGATTTTTCATATAAAAAAAAATTAAACCCAAATACCTCCTTATTTGCTCAAGGTGGTGAGGTTTTGTGAATAATGTCGCAGTATTGATGGCTACATTTAATGGAGAAAGATTCATTAAAAGTCAATTAAAATCAATCTTAGAATCGGAAAGTAATAATACAATTTACATTTCTGATGATGCGTCAGATGATAATACTCTTAATATAATTAATGATTTAAAAAGTAATAGTATCAACGTAATTTGCACAAAGAAGAAAGGCTCTTCATGCAAAAATTTTTTATCTCTAATTAGATCTTTTCCTGAAGACGATATTAAAAAGTATGAATACTTCGCTTTTTCAGATCAAGACGATGTTGTTTCAAAGACTCATTATGTTAATTCTATAAATCACATGAAAAAGACTGGTGCTGATTTATGCGGCTCGTCAACAATTGATATTGACGATGATGGAAATGCTTTGAGAAAAATAGATTATTCAGCTAAACAAACAAAATATTGTCATCTTGTTGAAGGGTTAGCTCCTGGATTTACTTTTGTATTTTCAAAAAAACTTTTCGTAATGTTTAGAAAAAAATTACTTATAAATAAAATACCTGATACTTTTTGGCATGATTGGCTTTTGTATGGTTTCTGTGTCGAGTCAGGTCTTAAAGCAATATCAAAAAAAAGTGGAGATGTATTTTATAGACAACATGATAAAAATATAACGGGCTCAAGAAGAAATTTAAAAGGGATTAAAGATAGATTGGCAAAAATAATTGGTAGATTTTATTTAAATCAGATAATTAAATTATCAATAGCATTGAAAATTTTAACAGGCAAGAAAAATTTAGTTTATCGAATTTTACAAAATGAATCTAATTTTATAGAAAAGTTTAATTTTATTTTTAACAGTAGAAGGAGGCTGCATGATAGAATGTTGCTATCTTATACTCTTATAAATTTAATGATTAATGCAAAAAAATTTAAACTGCTTTTTAGCAAATATTTAGATTATGGAAAAAGTTAATATCCAAAGTGTTGTTGTTGGGGGAGGCATTGTTGGGCAAGCAATAGCCTATGAAGTTTCAAAGAGATTTGAGTGCGCACTTGTTGAAAAGAATAATTATCTAATTAACGAAACTTCTTCGAGAAATTCAGGTGTAATACATTCTGGTGTTTATTATGGCTCTGATACAAAAAAGAACTTATTTTGTTTAGATGGAAAAGCAAGGATGTATGAATTTTGCAAAAAAAATAACGTCAAACACAAAATGACAGGTAAATATATTGTCTCAAGTAGAGAAAATTTACAAAAACACGATGAACTTGTAATGAAATGCGTTGATAAAGGCATTCCTTTTGAAGAGGTATCTAATAGCATTGTAAATAATACTTACCCATCAGTTATTTGTGAAAATATTTTATTTATTAAGGATAGTGGTATTGTTGATGTGCATAGTTTGTCAGACTGTTTAGAATACAAATTCATCGAAAATAGTGGTCTGGTTCAAAAGCATTCAGAATTATTAGAAATTGAAAGAGACTCTAATGGTTATTTACTAACAATAAAAGGACCTGATCAAATATTTAAAATTCAAACAGAGATTTTAATTCTTGCAATGGGCCTGCATACCGAAAAATTTTTCTCAAAAACAAATTCATTGGATCTAGGAAATTTTTTTGAGCCACTTAGATATTTGATTGGCAGATATTATAAATGCAAAAATTTCGATAATTTTAAACACTTAATATACCCAATTCCTGAAAAAGACTCGCTTGGCATTCACATATGTTTCAATCTTTACGATGATTATATTACCTTTGGTCCAGATGCAGAGGAAATTAAGAATATTAACTCTCCAGAAAAGCTTTTCAATTGTGAGTTAGAAGAAAAATTTTATAAGAATATAGAAACTTATATTCCTAATATTAGACAGCATGAATTGCAACCTGATTATTATGGAATAAGGCCAAAACTTTCAGATCAAGACTTCAAAATTTTTGATATAGATGACCATGGCTGTGAGGGATTGATTGCTCTTCATGGAATCGAAAGCCCAGGTCTAACAAGTAGTCTTTCACTTGGGCACCATATAGCAAGTAAATTATAGTTTTTTTATATACATTAATTGAACATTTCTTATAATACTATAATGGAAATCCATTCACTTTCACTTCCCGAAGTAAAGATCATAATACCTAATAAGTTTGGTGATAGTAGGGGTTATTTTTCAGAAACACATAACACTAAAAATTTACATGAAAATAATTTAGATTTAGATTTTGTACAAGATAATCAGTCTCACTCAGTTGAAAAAAACGTATTGAGAGGTTTGCATTTTCAAAGCCCTCCATTTGCTCAAGACAAATTAGTTAGATGCCTCTCAGGTTCTTTTTTAGATGTTGCTGTTGATATAAGAAAACAATCACCAAACTATGGTAAATATATAGCTGAGGTAATTTCAGCAGAAAATTTCAAACAGATTTTAGTTCCAAAAGGTTTTGCTCACGGAATCTTAACACTTGAACCTAATACAATACTTTTGTATAAGGTAACAGATTATTACTCTGCAGAACATGACCTTGGTCTACTGTGGAATGACGAAAATCTGTCTATTCCTTGGGGTGTTGACCATTCAAATGTAATCACTTCTGATAAAGATAAGAATCAACCTAATTTCAAGGACTTTGTGTCACCATTTTAAATTCAAATTATGAATATTTTAGTTACGGGCGCAGGAGGATATATAGGAACTACTTTGGTGCCTATGTTATTGAAAGAAGGACATCATGTTAAAGCTGTTGATCGGTTCTTTTTTGGAGAAGAAAAGTTAAAAAGTCACGAAAATTTATCAATAATTTATGAAGATTCTCGAAAAATAAATGAGGAAATTTTTAAGGATATAGATGCAGTCATTGATCTTGTAGCCATTTCAAACGACCCTTCTGGTGAGATCTTTGAAAAACAAACTTATGAAATTAACCATCAATCAAGAGTTAGAACAGCTAAAGCAGCAAAAAAAATGGGTGTCAAAAGGTATATTCTTCCATCGACAGCAAGTATTTATGGCTTTCAAGATAAAAATTTAGTTGCTGATGAAACAACCAAAACTAATCCACTCACAACTTACGCAATTGCTAATGAAATGGCAGAAAACGATATTTTGCCTTTAGCAGATGAAAACTTTTGTGCTGTGGTATTAAGGCAATCTACTGTTTATGGTTACTCGCCTAGAATGCGTCTTGATCTCGCAATTAATGGTATGACATATGGCGCATGGAAAACTGGGAAGCTCCCACTTATGAGAGACGGAACTCAATGGAGACCTATGGTCCATGTAAGGGATACAGCAAGAGCTCAAATTTTTATGCTCACTGCTGACAAAGACAAAGTTAACGGTGAAATCTTTAATGTTGGCAGTAAGGTTAATGTATATAAAATTAAAGAAATTGCCGAAAAAGTAAAACAAATTGTGCCAAATGTAGAATTGGAATGGTACGGGGATGCTGACCACAGATCATATAATGTAGCTTTCTCAAAGATTGAGTCATTAGGTTATAAAGCAGAGATGATTGCAGAGGACGGCATTAAAGAGATTCTTGAAAAGTTAGAATCAGGAGAGTTAGAGAAAACATTGGATACTATTACACTTGACTGGTATCAGGAAATAACAAAATGGCATACTACGATAAAAAGAATTGAGAAATATGGTGGTATCCTTGATATATGATCCTAATCTTAGGCTCTAATGGGCAGCTTGGCTCAGATCTTAAAAAAACTTTAAATAAGAAAGACATCAAGTTTAAAGCTTTTACAAGAAGTGATTTAGATATTGAAGATATTGATGAGCTAAATAAAAAACTAACTACTGAAAAATTTAAATATCTTGTGAATTGTACAAGTTATCATCGAGTTGATGAAGTAGAAAATAATGCCGAAAAAGCTTTTAAAGTAAATTCTCATGCTCTGAAAGCCATGGCTAAGATATGCTTGGAAAAAAAATCAACTTTGATTCACGTAAGTACAGATTATGTTTTTGGTGGGAATAATGAAATTGCTCCATTAACAGAAGAAGCTGCAACTTCCCCTTTAAATGTTTATGGATCTTCAAAAGTATTGGGTGAAAATTTTATTAAAGAAAGTGGCTGTGAACATTATATTTTTCGAGTTGCTTCATTATTTGGTATATCAGGTGCATCAGGTAAGGGAGGAAATTTCGTAGAAGCAATTTACAAAAAAGCACTGAGTGAAGGGTCCATATCTGTTGTTGATGATCAAATAATGTCTCCGACATCAACATCTTTTATAGCGAAGGTTATTTCAAAATTTATTAACAGTAATTTTGAATCTGGTATTTATAATGTTGTAAATGATGGGCAAGTTAGTTGGTTTGAGTTCGCAAAAAAAATATGCGAACTATGTTCTATCAAGGTTGAGGCTAAAGCTATAGCAGCTGACAGCCTAAATTTACAAGCAGAGAGACCAAAATATAGTGTTCTAAATAACTCAAAAATAAAAAAACTTGGAATAGAAGTTAAAAGCTATGAAGATGAATTATTAGAATATTTAATAATGAAAGGTTATGTAAAATGAAAGGTATTGTCTTGGCAGGTGGTTCAGGAACGAGATTGCACCCATTAACACTAAATGTTTCAAAACAAACATTACCAATTTATGACAAACCAATGATTTATTATCCTATATCTACCTTAATGCTTGCAGATATTAAAAATATTTTAATTATATCCACCCCAAGTCATTTGAGCCTGTTCTCAGATCTTCTAGGTGATGGATCACAATTCGGCGTTAATTTTGAATACAAGATACAAGAAAAACCTGGAGGTATAGCGGAGGCATTTTTGGTGGCTGACAGTTATATTGAAAATGAAAAAACATGTTTAATCCTAGGAGATAATATTTTTTATGGGGATAATTTTTCAAATAAATTGAAATCTGCTCGAGGAAATACAGGTTCAACAGTTTTTGCTTATTTTGTGAATGATCCAGAGAGGTTCGGGGTAGTTAATTTTGATGATAATTTGAATGCTTTGTCAATTGAAGAGAAACCTATTAACCCAAAATCAAATTATGCTGTTACGGGTTTATATTTTTATGATGAAAATGTACTTGATTATGTTAAAAACCTTTCTCCGTCTGATAGAGGAGAATTGGAAATTACTGATCTAAACAAAATTTATCTTGAAAAAAAACAATTGAAAGTAGAGTTATTGGATGAAAATTTCACTTGGCTTGATTCAGGGACACATGAATCTCTATTAGAATCGTCAAATTTTGTAGCGGAAACTCAAAATAAGAAAAATGAGTACATTGCATGCCTTGAAGAGATAGCTTTTAAAAAGAACTGGATTACATCAGAGGACGTAAATAAAGCTGCATTAAGATATCAAAAAAATACTTATGGAAAGTATCTAGCTTCGCTTATATAGTATAATTAAACAGTTATGAGGCTATTCTTACTATCAATCCTATTTTTATCTAATAATATTTTTTCTCAAGAACTGTCCGCAGAAAATTTGGAGATACTTAAATCTTTGCCTGCAGATGTTAAGGAAAGAGTTATTAGTGAAACTAATATAAATTTAGAACCTTCCGCTCCAACAGTTGTAGAAAATTCAATTGAGGATGATGAGAATGCGGAAAATTTATTTTTTGGTTTTGATTTTTTTAATAAAGAGTCAACTACAAATGCACCTGTTTTAGATATACCATTGCAAGCTGACTACGAAATATCATTTGCTGATGAATTATTTCTACTACTGACTGGAGGTAAAGATGAATCATATTCTTTGCAAGTTGATATGGCTGGAGATGTTCTTATTCCAGAAATTGGCAGCATTTCTTTAAAAGATTTAACACTAGTAGAAGCTGAGAAAAAATTACAAAAAATAGTTGAGGATTTATTTGCCGGAACAGAAGCATCATTAAGCATTACGAAAGCTTCTTTAAAGAAAATTTCAGTAATAGGTGCGGTAAAAAATCCGGGAACATACATTGTAAATCCGTTTATATCAGTGAGTGAGGCAATCAAATATGCAAACGGTCTTGTTGCAAATTCCAGTTTAAGAGAAGTGACTGTTAGCAGACTAGATGGAGAGAAAATTACTGTAGATCTTTATGAATTTCTAATCTATGGAGATAGATCAGTTGATTTAAACCTTAGAAATGGAGATACCCTAATAATAAATGCCACATCTAACTTTGTAATTGTTGAAGGGGAAGCACAAAGACCAAACACTTACGAATATCTAGAGTCTGATAAATACAGAGATATTATAAACTTTGCGCAGGGCCTTACATTTAGAGGAGCAGAAGATGAAATAGGTGCCTCCTTCTTTTTAGAGCAAAAACAAATATCTAGAACAATTGATCTTGAAGAAAATATTAAAACTAAAAATCTTGTTTCAATCTTCGTACCATCAAAGGCTTTAGTGAGAGATAAAAACATACTTGTAGTTGGAGCGGCAGTACGTGACGGTATCTATGAAGCTGAAAAATACGTTTTTGTTGAGGATTTAATTGATGATTTAATGTTTACCGAGGATATTTATCCTTTTTATTTTCATTTAGAACAAGAAGATAATAATGGTGAAATTATAGAAAGAATAAACCTAAGCCTGCATGACAAAGAAAGTTACAAAGGTTTGAAAATTAAAGATAATGCAATTTTCACATTCCTTGATAGAGGCTTAGTTAAAAATAACAGTCTCAATGGAGAATTGTTAGATTATGCTTTAGGCACATATGTACAAATAAATCTTGGAACCCAGCAATTTCTAATTCCTGTTTTTGGTAAGTTTTCTGCAGAGAAATTGTATAACTATTTAGGTGAGCCTGGTATTTATAATTTTGATTTTGCAAATGTAGCATTTAAAGACGTAATAGAATTAGACGCGTTTGAAAAAGAGTTTGTTGCAACCCCTAATACGGTAGTGAATATTCCAGTTTTCACTGACGTAAAGATTGTTGTAGAGATAAGAGGTCAAGTTCGTTTTCCTGGTACATACGTTGTCAATAATTTTACAACACTTCAAGATCTTTATGATCTGGCAGGTGGATTAACGTCTAGGTCTGATACTTCTGCAATTTTCTTTTCAAGAGAATCAAATAAATTAAAAGAAAAAGCATCTTATGAGACAGCTAAATCTGCAATTATTGATGCTCTTATAACTTCTATAAATAGTTCTTTTGGAAATGAGCTTAGTTTTGATTTATCAATACTTACACTTTTAGAGAAGCCTATTGTAGATTTCCCTGGTAGGTTATCTGGTGAACTATCACCAGAATCGATTACTGCTGAGAATACATATCTGGAAGAAGGCGATCTTATCGTAGTACCACCAATGACAAACTCTGTATCTGTGTTAGGTCAGGTATTATCACCTGGTTCTATTGTTTATGAAAGTAAATATGAGATTGATGATTTTGTAGAACTTACTGGAGGATTTACACAATTTGCTGATAAAAATTCTATTTACATACTTAAATCTAATGGTACTGCAACTGTGGATATTGCGAGTTTTTTTAAACTTGGATATGAAATTAAACCAGGCGATTCAATAGTAGTGCCTAGAAATTTAGATAAAGTGTCAACGTTACCGTTGATAACCTATTCTGCTCAGATAATTTCTGATATAGCAATTTCTGCTGCTTCTCTAAATGCAATTAGAAATTAAATTGAAAAATTTCTATTTTTTTATTCTTATTCTACTTATTTCATTTAACTTAAATTCTACTAACTCTAATTCGTTTGGTATTACTGGATCTATAAATACCCCAAATGCATACTCAATGAAAGAATCAAGTCTTAGAGCAGACTATTTTTATAGTTACCCTGAAAAAAAATTAAATCTGACTGCATCTCCTTTTGAATGGATGGAGGCAACAATTTTTTATTCAAGCATAGAAAATAAACCTTATTTAGCTTACGGGGGTAATGGCTATATTTTTGAGAATCAAAGTTATAAAGATAAAGGATTTAATGTAAAAGCAATTTTAAAGCAAGAGGGAGATTTTCCAGCTATTGCTGTAGGACTTAATGATTTTGCAGGTACAGGGCTATATGATTCTGAATATATTGTGTTATCAAAATCATTTAATAATTTTATTATTTCAGCCGGCATAGGATGGGGCAATTACAGTCAAGGCATATCGGTAAGTAATCCACTTAAATTTATTTCAAATAGATTTGAGGACAGGCCCGGAGATTATGAAGTAGGTAATTTTAATATTGATAGATATTTTTCTGGTGATGCATCTATTTTTGGATCTTTGTCGTACAAACTCAATAATAAATTTATTATTGATTTGGAATATGACCCAACCGACACAGATAATTTTATAGAGTTTAAAGAGCCATCAACTAATATAAATTTTGGAGTTACTTACAATTATGACGATTGGAAATTTAAGACTAATTTTATAAGAGGACAAGAATTAGGATTTCAAATTTCATACTCTCAAAATTTTTTAAACTTTGATAAAGATAAAAAATTTAAAAGGCCTAAAAAGACTTATAAAAATAAGTATATATATCTTCAGGAGATATTAAAGTTAAACAACATTGGGCTTAAAGAAATTGCAGAAGAGGATGATTTCACATCAATTAAAGTACGGCACAATCAATTAAACAGCGTAGAAGCGATAGAGAACATAGTCTCTGCATATCGAATTGTTGAGCCTAATATATCTGGGAAAGATTTATATTTAGAGCATCAGACGTTGGGGATGACAATGAATAAAAATCTGATAGAGAAGCAGAAATCATATTCTCCTAAAAATTTAAAAACTTTCGACAAAAATCAAAAAGCACAAATAGATTACAAAGTAACAGATAAATTTCCATACTTTAATCAAAGCTTTGCATTAGTTCCAAGATTTTTTTTAGCATCTCGTGAAGGCTTTTTCTTTCAAGGTCTTATAGCAGAATATAACTCTGAAGTTATTTTAAAAGATAATCTTCTAATACTTACAAATTTAAAACGCTCCTTATCTGATAATTTTGATGGTTTATATATCCCTCCCGTTGATACTTATCCAAATCAGGTAAGGTCAGATGTGAAAGAATACATAAAAAACTTTGATAGAGGGATAGCTGTAGGAAGGTTAGAAGTAAATTATTTTAAGGAATATAAAAGTAAACATTATATGCGTTTCACCGGAGGTATTTTTGAGGAAATGTTTGGCGGGGTAGGATTTGAATACCTCTATTATCCAAGCAACTCTTTATTTTCATTTGGATATGAAAATTTTTATGTGAAAAAAAGAGATTACTCGATGAGGTTTAAATTTAAAGAATATAAAAATTACCTTCAAAGAATTTCAGCACAAGCGTATGATCCAAAAACAAGAATTATTTTTAATTTATCATATGGAGAATATTTAGCAGGAGATATAGGTTCTACAATTAATGTTAAGAGAAGGTTCCAAAATGGTGTAGAGTTTGGTTTTTTCTTCTCAGACACTAATGTATCAAAAGAACAATATGGAGAAGGTTCTTTTGATAAAGGTATTATGCTAAAGGTGCCTTTTTCAGTTTTTGGTGGTAAGTCTAGTCTTCAAAAATGGGAGTGGAGGCCTTTAACTAAAGATCCTGCTGCACAATTGATAAAATCAATAGACCTAAGAGAGTATCTTGATAAAAACAGAATATATTAACTTAAATATTTAAGTCCCAGTCCCAGTCCCAGTCCCAGTTCCAGTTCCAGTTCCAGTTCCTGTGCCAGTACCTGTTCCAGTGCCTGTACCAGGATCTGGAGTTGGCTCAGGTGTAGGTTCCGGAGTCGGCTCAGGTGTAGGTTCTGGAGTCGGCTCAGGTGTAGGTTCTGGAGTTGGCTCAGGTGTAGGTTCCGGAGTTGGCTCAGGTGTAGGTGCTGGTGTAGGTGCTGGTGTAGGTGCTGGTGTAGGTGAAGGTTCTCCTCGGTCTATTGCACCACTAACAACTTCTCTACCCACTATAAATGCAGCAATATTTGTTAAGCTGGCTGTTGGTAGTAATTCGCCTATTGTTGGAAGATCTGGAAGATCTGGAATATTTGTATCAACATCGCCTGCTTCAACTTTTTCCTGATCATCAGATTGTTCTTCAATTTCTTGTGTTTCTTCCTTTATTTCTTCTTTGACTGGTTCATCAGCAATTTCGTCAGCTATAAGATAAGCTGGGATTATTAATGTGGATATAAGTACTCTAAAGAAATCTTTCATAGAGAAAATTTACACTATTTACGATTCTTTTGATAGTTTTTTTAATAATTATGTATTAATTTCAAACAAATTTAACAACAAAAAACTCTTTTAGACCTTCTTTTGATGAAGATTTACTCTTTTTTATATATATATTGTAGAATTCAGGATAGTAATGGCAGCTAAAGAACCGAATGATGATTTAAATTTAGATTTAAATGATTGGATAGATGCTTTAGAAAATCTTCAATTACTGGAAGGCAATGAACATGCAAAAAATGTTGTAAATGAGTTTGTTACATATGCAACAAATAAAGGCCTGATATCTGATAAACATCATTCTTTACCTTTTGAAAATTCAATATCTTCTTATCAAGACGAGAAATATCCTGGTGATTGGGAAATAGAAGAAAAAATTAGGCACTACATTAGGTGGAATGCATTAGTTATGGTTCTAAAAGCAAACAAGAAATTAGATTTGGGGGGCCACATATCAACTTACTCTTCAGCAGCAACTCTCTATGAAGTAGGTTTTAATCATTTCTTTAGGGGTGGGAATCTTTCTGATATGGTCTATTTTCAGGGACATTCTTCACCAGGCATTTATGCAAGATCTTTTTTAGAAGGTGTGCTTACAAAGCAGCAACTTGATAATTTCAGACAAGAAATAGGTGGAAAGGGCCTATCATCTTATCCTCATCCTTGGCTTATGCAAGATTATTGGCAATTTCCAACCGTTTCAATGGGATTGGGACCAATAATGTCAATTTATCAAGCGCATGTAATGAAATATCTTGAACAAAGAGGCTTGTTAGAAGAAAACCCAAATAGAAAAATATGGATGTTTTGCGGAGATGGAGAAATGGATGAGCCTGAATCAATGGGATCTATTTCACTTGCTGCTAGAGAAAAATTAAATAATCTTATATTCGTAATTAATTGCAATCTTCAAAGGTTAGATGGTCCTGTAAGGGGAAATTCAAGAATAATAACTGAACTAGGTACAATTTTTAAAGCTGCTGGATGGAATGTTATAAACCTTATTTGGGGAAGAAGGTGGGATGAATTGTTAGCTAAAGATTATTCTGGTGCACTGCGATGGGTTATGAATAATACAGTTGATGGAGAATATCAAAACTTTAAAGCTAAAGGTGGGGCATATACTAGAAAACATTTTTTTGGCAAACACCCTGAGGCGCTGAAGTTAGTTGAAGAAATGTCAGATGATGAGATAGAAGATCTCAATAGAGGCGGTCATGATCCTTTAAAAGTATTTAATGCTTATAAAAAGGCATATGAATGCACAGATAAGCCTTCTGTAATTCTTGCATTTACGGTAAAAGGTTATGGGATTGGGTCAAGACAAGCAGACAACACTACTCATCAAGTAAAGAAGCTTAGTGAAGAAAATATTAAAGATTTTATTAAAAAATTTAATTTGCCAGTTAATAATGAAAAATTAGAAAAATTAGAATATCTAAGTTTCAATAAAAATAGTAAAGAGCATAAATACCTTTTAGATAAGAGGAAAAATTTAGGAGGCTTTTTACCAAAAAGAGAACCTCTAAATTCAAAACTTAAAGTAAATGATAATTCTCATTTTGATGAATTTAGTAAACGCTCCAAGAGAGAGATGTCTACAACGATGGTATTTGTAAGGCTTTTAACTTCATTACTAAGAGATAAAAAAATAGGAAAAAATATAGTTCCAATAGTTCCAGATGAAGCAAGAACATTTGGAATGGATGGTCTTTTTAGACAGTTTGGGATCTATAGTAGAGAAGGCCAAAAATATCAACCAGAAGATGCAGATAAAGTTATGTGGTACAGAGAATCAGAAGATGGAGTCATGCTTGAAGAAGGTATAAATGAGGCAGGAGCATTTTCTGCTTGGCTAGCATTAGCAACATCATATGCAAACAATTCATTACCAATGATTCCATTCTATATTTACTACTCTATGTTTGGTTTTCAAAGAGTGCATGACTTAGCTTGGGCAGCTGGTGATGCAAGGGCTAAGGGCTTTCTTTTGGGCGCAACTTCAGGAAGAACAACCCTTAATGGAGAAGGTTTGCAACATCAAGATGGTCATAGTCACCTCTTTGCTCAAACTATACCAAACTGTAGGTCATATGATCCATGTTTTGATTATGAGTTAGCTGCGATTATAAAAAATGGAATCAATGATATGTACTTGGAAAACAATGATAATTACTACTATTTAACATTAATGAATGAGAATTATATTCACCCAGAAAGACCAAAAGCTCTAAAAGATGAAGAAATAATGCAAGGGGCTTATCTTTTTAAAAAAGTTATTGAACCAAATGTTCGAATATTAGCTTCAGGCTTAACATTGCATTTTGCAATTGAGGCTTCGAAAAATCTTGAGGAATTTGGACTAAAATCAGAAATTTGGAGCATCACAAGTTTTAATGAGCTTGCAAGAGGAGGAATTGATGCTGACCAAAAAAATATAAATGGTGAAAGTGAAAAGAAATCTTATGTTGAGAGTTGTTTTGAATTAGATCTACCAACAGTAGCCGTATCTGATTATCAAAAACTGTATTCAGAACAGATTAGAAAATGGGTAAATGGAAAATATGTATGCTTAGGTACAGATGGTTACGGAAGAAGTGATACAAGAGAAAAACTAAGAGAATTTTTTGAAATTGATTCTAATCATATAGCCTACAATGCCCTTGTCATATCTGGGCTAAGTGAAAAAGCAAAAGAATACAAAAAGAAATATCATTTAAATTTTAATAAATTTAGCCCATTCAAAAGATGAAGGAAATAGAGTTAAAAATTCCTAATTTAGGTGAAGCTGAGGATACTGAAATTATAGAAATTTCAGTAAAAAAAGGGGAGAAGCTAAATAAAAACGACCCAATAATTGTTTTAGAATCGGATAAAGCAGCTATGGAAGTGCCAGCAGATGTTTCAGGTACGATTAAGGATATCTACGTAAAAGAGGGTGATAGTGTTAAAGAAGGATCAGTCTATGCATTAATGGAAATTGAAGAGGTTGAAGAAAAAAATCAAAAAGATGAAACTCCTCAAGACTTGCCAAAAAAAATAGAAAAGTCTGAGAAAAAAATTGAAAAGGTCATTATAGATTCCAATCAAATTAATGCGGGACCAGCTGTTAGAAAAATAGCTAGAGAGCTTGAGATTGACTTGAAAAAAATATTGGGCTCTGGCAAGAATAAATTGATTACTAAAGATGACTTAAAAAACTACATACACTCAAGAACATCTCAAGAAAAATTTGCTTATGCTGATCTAAAAAGTCTGGAAAATTATGGTGAGTATAAACTTGAAAATCAGTCAAAAATTAGGAAAACTGCAGCAAAAAACTTGACTAAATCTTGGCAAATAATACCTCATGTAACCCATTTTGAAGAAGCAAACATTACAAAAATTGAAAAACAAAGAAAAGATTTAAATAATGTCTCATCAATTAAAATTACTCCGTTAGCATACATAATAAAAGCAACATCTATGGCTTTAGAAAAGTTTCCATTGATGAATTCATCGTTAGTTGATGAAGGAAAGGTAATGATTAAAAAATATGTAAATATTGGCGTAGCAGTTAATACCAAAGAAGGCTTAGTTGTACCAGTTATTAGAAATGTCACTGAATTAAAAATAGCGGAAATTGCAAAAAATATTTTAGATTTATCTACAAAAGCGAAAAATAAAAAATTGATGAAAGATGATGTGTCTGGTTCAACATTCACAGTATCAAGCTTAGGTAATATCGGTGGAATAGGCTTTAGCCCAATTATTAATCCACCAGAAGTAGGAATAATTGGTGTTTCCAGAGCAAAATCTATTGTAAGTCTCGTCAATAATAATACGGCTGAAGAGCTAGTACTTCCATTCTCTCTTTCATATGATCACAGAGTTATAAATGGAGTTGATGCAGGTGAATTTATGAAAGAAATAAAAGAAATTATTGAAAAAGGTTTTTATTGATTTAACACTGAAATTATTTATATATTTTGAGCTATGTATTAAAATAAGACATTTAAAGAAAACTGCAAATTACATTAGATCAAAGGAACTTAATTCAAAATTAAAATGAAAAGAATATTCGACATTTGTGTTTCACTGATCTCATTAATAGCTCTTTTTCCATTATTTTTTATTATTATTTTCTTAATAAGATTAACTTCAAAAGGACCTGCATTTTTTAAGCAAGAAAGGATGGGTTTAAATGGAAAGCCCTTCACGATGGTGAAATTTAGGACGATGAGAATTCATGATGATTCTAAATATGTTCAGACTGTTGAAAATGATAAAAGAATAACCTTTGTTGGAAAATATTTAAGAAAAAGCTCAATTGATGAATTACCCCAATTATTTAATATTTTAATAGGTGATATGTCTATAGTAGGTCCCAGACCAGTAGCACTTCCATTAAATGAAAAATATAATGCTGCTTTTAAATCTTTCCATTTAAGACATAGTGTTAAACCAGGCCTAACTGGCTTAGCACAAATTAAAGGTTTCAGAGGTGGTGATGATTTAGATCATATAGAAAAAAGACTTGAATTTGATCTAAAATATATTAAGAAAAGGACATTATTTCTAGATATAAAAATTATCCTATTAACTCCAATAAATCTTTTAACAAATAAAGATGTATTCTGAATAAATTATTAAATTTTCATAGGTACCGATATAATTAATCTGTATTACACCTTTATGTAAAATTTTAAAGAGGATTAATTTTGACAAAAAGAATAATCGTAACAGGTGCTGCTGGCTATATTGGTGGAACTTTTGTTTATGAAGCACTTTTGAACAATCACTATGTCTATGGTATAGATAATTTTTCAAACTCTACTAGTAAAAATATTGAATACTTTAAAGCAAAATTTGCAAAAAATTTTTATTTTTCAGAGTTAGATTTATCTGTTTCAAAATTAGAACTAAAAAAAATAATTTCTGATTTCAAACCCGATATCATTATTCATTTTGCAGGTCTTAAATCAGTAGCAGAGTCAGAGAAAAAGCCAGATTTATATTGGACAAATAATCTTAATTCCACATCAAATATCTTGGAATGTATAAATGAAAAAATATCATTTATATTTTCATCTTCAGCTACTGTCTACGGAGATTCACCAGTTCAGCCTTTGAATGAAAATTGTAAATTAAAAGCAACATCAGTATATGGTGAAACAAAAATTGCATCTGAGAATTTAATTAGAAAAGCTTCATTAGCAAAAGGAATTAAATCAATCTGTTTAAGGTATTTCAATCCTGTTGGGTCCCACAAAGATTATGTAATCGTTGAAGATTTTCAGAATCAGCCGAATAATTTAATGCCCAGATTAATTCAAACAGTAAAAAATAATACAAATAGTATTGATATTTATGGCTCTGATTATCAAACAATAGATGGAACAGGTGAAAGAGATTACATTCATATCATTGATATAGTTGAAGGACATATGTTGGCTATGAAAAATATTCAAGATATTAAAAATATTGAATTTTATAATCTAGGTACTGGCATACCTGTTAGTGTTTTAAGTTTGGTGAAAACATTTAATGAAGTAAATAATTTAAATATTAATATTAATTTTGTTGATAGAAGGGAAGGTGATGTAGAAATATGTTTTGCTGATCCTACTAAAGCATTAAATGATTTAAATTGGAAAGCCAAGTATGATCTAAAAGAAATGTGCAAAGACTCATGGAAAGCTGCAAATGTATGATTTAAATAAATTAAAAGAAATTGCTATGAAAGCTGCTTTCAATACTGGAGTTTTTCTTTCAGAAGAAAAATACAACGAAAAGAAAATCTATGAAGAACAGGGTCGAGATATAAAACTTGAGATTGATAGAGAGGCAGAAAATTTAATTCGTAAGGATTTAGAAGATACAGATATAAAAATTCTCGGAGAGGAGTTTGGTGGACGAGCTTCTAGCGAGATTAAATGGGTAATCGATCCTATAGATGGAACTTCTAATTATTTTAGGGGGCTAGATCAATGTTGTATTTCAATTGCATTGATGGAGAAAGAAAAATCAATAATCGGCATAATTTATAATTTTAATACTAACGAAATGTATCATTCACATAAGCAAGGTGGAGCTTTTTTAAATGATAATAAAATCTCAGTTTCAAACATTATTAAAAAAAATAAAGCATCAATCGTTACAGGTTTTCCAGCATCAGAAACAATTGAATCAACGATAAATTTCTTGGAAAACTTAAAAGTTTGGAAAAAGGTAAGAATGTTTGGTAGTGCAGCACTCTCATGTGCATATGTTGCATCAGGTAAATGTGACTTTTATGCAGAGAAAGGAATTTATTTATGGGACTTTGCTGCTGGCATTTGTCTAGTCGAAGAAGCAGGTGGTAGAGCAGAATTTTCATCTATTGATGGTGATAGATACTCGGTAAAATTTTCAAATGGCAAGTTATGAAAATAGCTATTGTAGCTGATAAAAAAAGCGGTGATCTCAGCTATTGTTTGGGTTTAAGGAGTGTCTTGCGAGACTATGATCCAAATAAAGATATTTTTTTTCTACACAAAGATCTCATTTCATTTCCAGGATTTCTTGAAAGATTCTTAAGGTTAATTAATGAAAAATTTTTACTTTTCATTTTAAGATTACTTAATCCGAGTGTGGTTGATTACAAATTTGATTTTGTCATATGTTCTGGCACGAGAACTGCTGTTCCTGCATATCTTTTGGCAAAAGCTTCGAAAGCAAAAATTATTTATATTGGTAGTCCTAAATTAAGAATAATCAAAAAGTTTGATGGTGTTGTTTCGGAAAATTCTGATATTAGTAAAATATATAAAGTAATTGCTTCTGAATTACCCCCAACCAAATTCAAGCCGTATGAAAATAAATTAGAACCTTCCAAGCAAAGTCTAATTTTAATTGGTGGAGATGGTAATGGATATGATTATTCTGAAAAAGACTGGTATAGATTAGCTTTTGAATTTAAAAATATTAGTAGTACTTTTATCAATTCAAAAAGAACACCCAAGTTCGCGTGGCAAAACTTAAAAGAAAATTCTGGCCAAGAGCACAAGCATTTTGATACCGAAAAAACTGACTTGGAATTCTTAACTAAAACTTTGGATGAGCATAGTCATATCTTTGTTACCGCAGATAGTACTACAAGGATATCTGAAATTATCAGTAGGGGGTATTTTGTAAACGTAATTGAAATGCGAGGCCCCATTCAATATGAAAAACATCATGATTTTATGCATAGTTTGCAAGAAAAAGGCCTTATCAAGATAATGAGACTTGATGAGTTACATTTATCTGAGAATAAATATCACGGAAATGTAAAAAAATTTGTTGTGACTGAAAGAGATGCCCTTAAATCAAAACTACAAAAATTATTATGAAATCTATTTGTTGGTTCAGGAATGATTTGCGAGTTCTTGATAATCCTGCCTTATATCATTGTTGTCAAAACAATGAGGAAGTCATTGCAATTTTCTTTGTTAATAGAAAGCAATGGCTGGAGCACAACGATGCTGAAGTAAAAATTAATTTTTGGATTAGAAATTTAGAATCATTACAACAAAAGTTAAATGAGTTAAATATACCTTTAGTTATTCTTGAAGCTGATGATTACGCCAGTACTAAAGATGAACTTTTTAAATTTTGCCAAGATCATAATATTAAAAACTTGTATTTTAATATTGAGTATCCCATTAATGAATTAAAAAGAGACCGAGATATTTTTCAATCATTTAAAGAAAATGGTATTGGTGTATTTCATTATCATGATCAAGTTATACA
>MDSZ01263623.1_pt1 | contig 18129 bp, 16 predicted proteins | sample 811201 | NCBI WGS metagenome assembly MDSZ01 (sample SAMN05326647, study PRJNA326480) | marine metagenome | isolation source: seawater | place: Indian Ocean: North | collected 2010
AAAGGCCAATAACTTTAACAAAAAATGGTGGTACAGTAAAAATGGTGGATGAAGAATTAAAAGAGTTAAATAGTGTTTTTAATAGTTTAATAAAAGGAAAAAGAAAATCAAGTATACCTGAAAAATGGGATGGGAATACCGCTAAAAGATGTTTAAAAGAAATTTTAAAATTTTCAACATAGAATATAAATATTGTAATGTTTCAATGTTGATAGTATTAAGTTAAAAGTTATGAATAAGAAGTTATTAAATATTTTCATTCTTATTAGTTTTATTTATCCTCAAGATGATATTTCATTTAATATTGATAAAAATAAAAGTCACTTGCTATGGAGGGCAGAAAAATTAACAGGAAATCATTGGGGTTATATTGCAATTAAAACTGGGGAAGTAACATTCAATTCGCAAGGTCAATTAAAGACAGGTGGCATAGTGGTTGATATGAGCACAATCACAATTGAGGATAACACATGGAAAGAAAAACTTAAGGAACATCTTGAATCAGATGACTTCTTTTCAGTAAACAATTTTCCAGAATCCGGATTTAAAATCAATAAGTTAACTCCCAATCATTCTGGGTTAGAGATCGATGGAATGTTAACAATAAAAGGAATAACTCATCCCAATAAATTTATTGCTAGAGTTAAAGCTTCTAATTCTGGATATTCAGCAACTGGTAAAGTAGTTATTGATCGTACACTTTATGGAATAAAGTATAGGTCTGGTAAATATTTTTCAGATCTTGGGAATCGTCTTATTTATGATAACTTCACGATTGAATTTAATTTGGTAACAAAGAGGTAGATCTAAAATCCAGATAATTAGCGATATTTTAAATGTATTGCTTTCATTACCAAGCCAGCATGTTATTTATGGTACTTTAAGTACTATTTTTTGCATTGCTGGAGCCTGGATATACAGCCACGGATCAGATAATTTAAAAACTATTTTCCTAGAAACGTCTAGTTGGTTGGTGCTTATAAATGAAATTCTATTTCAAATAAGTATGATTTACTATGGCTCTTGGTCTATAAAAATATCTCTTCCTTTCGAGATGTGCTATATTTCAGCAATTTTGATTCCTGTATACAGTAGGAATAGGAGTTCGCGATTACTAAAAAACTGGTTTTATTTTGCTGGTTTCGGAGGGTCTTTTTTTGCTTTTTTAAACACAAACTTGTCTGAGTTGTCTCAAATATATTTTTCGATACACTATTTTTTTGCCCACGGTCTAGTAGTATTTGTCATGTTTACGATTGTTATAGATGGTTTTCGTCCTAAGTGGTCAGATTTTTTTCAAGCTGTGCAATGGACATCTATATTAGTAGCTGTAATGTTTGTTGTTAATTTTACTCTTGGTAGTAATTATATGTTCACTTTTCAAAAGCCAAAAGGCGTTAATTTTACGGTTCTAATGCCAGAATGGCCGTACTATTTTATTATAATGATAATAATTGGATTAATTTTTTATTTAATTCTTATGCTGATTACATTTATTCCTTTTTTTAAGAAAGCATCAAATGACATTGATACAAAATATTAAATTTTTACATAATGAATTATTTTAAAATAATCAATTTAATTGGTTTTCAAATTGGGTGGTGGTCCTGTGTTCTTGGTGTAAAAAGTGAATACTACTACTTAGGCCCAATAATTATGTCAATTTTTCTATTATTTCATTATCTTTTTCATCCTGGAGAGGCCGTTATTGAATTTAAGTTGATTTTAATTTTTTCTCTAATAGGTACCCTTGCAGACAGCCTTTTAGCTTTTTCAAATGTATTGAAGTATCATGGCGAATATTCGACATATATTGCTCCTTTATGGATTACAGCAATGTGGGCTGGCTTTACTGCAACTGTAAACTTTTCAATGGGATGGTTAAAACATAAACTATTTTTACAAATTATTTCCGGATTGGTTTTTGGACCTTTGGCTTACATTACTGGTGAAAAATTTGATGCTATAATTTTTAATTTGCCGGTTGCAAGCACTTGCATTATTATTTCATTTATTTATGGAATATCATTGCCATCAGTTTATTACTTAAATAAAAAAATGGGTTTAGAATAATCTTTGAAAAATTATGTAACAATAATCTTTTTTATTTTAGCTAACTGCTATGGTAAAGATATTAGCTCTAGAAGCTTATTAGATAGCTTGCAGATTGAGGAGGGATGGGTGATCAATAATGTTCTCGATGATGGAACACGCTTTTATACTAAACATATTCAAACCTCTAACCAGGTAGCTGTAAAAGTAAGCCAGGTTACTAATATTGCACCAAGATACGTAAGAAGTGTTGTCACTGGCTTGGATAAATACGGTGAATTTTTATCAAATGCAAATACGATGAGCTCAACAATTTTATTTTTAGGTGAAGATTATGTTGATGGCTATCAGCATATCAGAGTTTCATTGCCATTTTTTAGTGATCGCCGTTATTGTTTTAGAATGTTTGATTACGATTTTCATTCAGATAGTAGCGGTGCTTTTGTGAAGTGGTTTTTGTTAGATGAAACTTTGGAATATACAAATTTTCTAAAACAAAATGATCCCGAAGCAGTATACTTAAGTATTGGCTCTGGGTCTTGGTCTGCAAAGGTTATTGATAGTTTGACATATGATATCTCTTATAGATTAATTATGGATCCGGGAGGATCGATTCCAGATTTTCTCACCCAAAAAATTAATTCAATTAGTATATTAAATTTATTCCAAGATGTTATGTTGGAAGCAAGAAGAAGATCTAAATTTTAACTTTTATGTTTATTAACTGAAAAAGTTCCATAAAAATGATAAAAAAAATATACTTGTTCTTTGCTATTTCAAGTTTTATTCTGGGGCAGCTACTATTTCTAAGTAATAAGAGTAATGGCACATTAGTATTCATGGGAATGTTTTGCCCGATTATTATGAGTTATTTAAATATTGAAGTGATCAGTTGGATTCATAATAATTACGGCAATCAGGCAACTAATAATTTTAACACCTTTCAATTTGTAACAAAATCCATATTTATGATAGCGATGTCCTATGTTGGTATAAAAATATTTAATTTAAATTTTAGAGTATACATTCCAACACTGTGCACAGTGTGGTTTGTCTTTCATGTTTTGGAAGCCTTCTATACTCAAAGTCTACTTAATAGACATAAATAAAGCATAAAATTATCCGATTTTAAATAATTAATAACTTATGATCAAAATTTATAGTTTCAATAAAAACTAAAATATAAAAAATTATCAAAACCTAGTCATAAAACGCTCAAAACGATTTAAAAAGTTGCAAGCGCAACTAAATATATTTAATTTTTAGAGTGTCTAAAGAAAAATCATTAAAGTTTCATATGAACCTTGGAATGCTGATCGAAACAGCACTTCGAATGATGACAAAAAGGTTTGTACATAATGCTTACAACAGTGGTGTAGATATATCGCTTGACCAGTGGCAGGTTCTTGGCCCAATTTGGCAATTAAAATCACCTTCCCAAAAAGAATTGGGTGAGATTTGTCTTAAGGACAAAGCTAGTATTACTAGAATTGTTGATTCTTTAGAAAAAAAGAGTTTAGTCGTGAGAATTGCAGATCAAATTGATCATCGTATCAAGAGAGTCGTACTGACCAATTTGGGTAAGCAACTTTTTTATGATGTGCTCCCCATAATGGAAAAAACTCGTGAAGAGGTGAGGGGCGATATTAGCGAAGATCAAATAGTCATTTTTAAAAATGTTTTGTCTAAAATTATTAAGAATTTAGATGTTAACTAAAATACGACTCTACTTAATGTTAATTAATTTCGTTCTATTTGCTCTGGTTTTTTCAAGTTGCAGTCCAAAAAATAAAATTGAAATTCAAGATCTAGATTTTAAAATACCTGAAGAATGGTCATTCCCAATTCATTCTTCTTCAATGCCTGATGAAGACTCAATCGGTTCTCTTTTACCTAATGATAAAAGGAGAGACTGGTGGAGCTATTTCAACAATCCAAATTTAGATACTTTCTTGGCTAGCGTAAAAAACCAAAGCCCTGACCTTCGGACACTAATTCAAAACGAAAAAATTAGTTTAAATAATGCACGAATTATTGGCGGAAATATTTTCCCATCAGTAAGTGCAAGTATAAATAGTTCAGAAAGTGTACAAAATCTATCAGCATTTGGTTTTGCTGATTCCTTCTTCCAGCCTGCTGATGGTGATACAACTAATCAAGCTACCAGCGCAAATGATGTTATAATTTCTTTTGAAAATAAAACGTATGGATTGGGAATAAACTATCAATGGGAGATCGATGTATTGGGAAGGTTGTTAAATGAAAGGCGGGCTGCAAAAACTGATTATGAGGCTGTCCGACATGATTTATCATACCTAGGGTTTTCCATATTAGTCAGAAGCGCAATACTATATTTTCAAGGTGTGGAAGCAGCTGCACAGGTTGCACTTTCTGAAGAATCATATGAGAGTTTAATAGAGATTAGAGATCTTGTCAAAGAGCGATACGAGAAAGGTTTAAGGTCAAGCTTAGACTATCGCCTTTCTGAAACATCCGTATCAACCGCAATTTTAGAAAACGAAAGTCGAAAAAACCAATTGTCTTTTATTAACCGTCAATTGCAAATTATTTTGGGCAAATATCCATCTGGACATTTTATTAAAGAAGATAGACTTCCAGATTATCTTCCGCCTGTTCCTAAAATTATTCCAGCAGTTATATTAACAAACCGACCTGATATAAATAGTCTTTTACTAAAAGTAGAAGCTAATGGTTACCGGATTGCTCAAGCAAAAAGAAATCTTTTCCCAGGGTTGTTTCTTAGTGGATCAGTAGGTACATCTACTAAAAAATATGAAGATATCCTTGATGAAAATTTTGGAGTATGGAATTTAGGCTTAAGTGTCTCTGCTCCATTATTTAACGGTAACAGACTAAGATCAAATTTAAAGATACAGGAAGCTTTATTTGAGAAGTCAAAAGAAGATTTAAAAAAAGGATTACTTCAGGCCTTTTCGGATGTTGAACAATTACTTTACATTGACCAGTCGCTGGTAAGGCAAATTAAGGCTATAAAGTTTGCTGAAGAACAATCCAAAGATGCGTACAGTTTATCAAAAGAGAGGTATGATAAGGGCGTTACTACGCTAGAGTCAGTCCTTAATAGCCAGAGACAATATAATTTAATTCGCTCCCAAAATTTAGTCCTCAATCGTCAATCAATTGAAAATAGGCTAAACCTTTTTTTAGCACTTGGTGGGAGTCACAACTTAAACTCAGATAAAAAATAGTTAGGTGAAAAAATGAAAAAATTTTTTGGTCCCATTTTTTTAGCAATATCAGTTGTAGCGACCCTTGCTATGATTTTGAATAAGCCTGAAGCAGTAGCGCAGGAAGCAAAAAAAAATACGCCTTTTGTCAAAACAATGTTGCTAGTGCCCCAAAGCGTCAATGCTTTAATTTCATCACAGGGTTTTGTGAAACCAAAGTCTGATCTTAATCTTATATCTGAGTTAAGCACTCGTGTTGAATGGGTATCATCCAAAATGGAAAGTGGCTCAAGTTTTGAAAAAGGTGATACTCTAGTAATCTTAGATAAACGAGATTATGAATTAGCTTTAATTACCGCTGAAGCAGATGTTTTAAATGCAAAATTAAATTTAGAAAGAGAAAGGGCAGAATCTGATCTAGCGAGCAAGGAATGGAGTAGAGTGGGTGGGGGAACTGGTTCTGCATTAGCTCTTCGAAAACCTCAACTAGCACAAGCAAATGCAACTCTAAGTGCCGCCAACGCAAATCTGGAAAGGGCAAGAAGGAATTTAAATAGATCCATTTTCATTGCTCCATTTAAGGGAAGAGTTAAATCAAAAAATACTGATGTTGGAGCTACCGTATTTCCTGGAACACTTCTTGGGAACATATACGCAATTGATGTTTTTGAAATTCACTTGCCTATAGCTGATCAAGATGTAAGTTTTACAGGATTGGATTTCAATGGTCAAGAAATTTCTATTGAAAAACAATTAGAAGTAACTTTTAGTTTTGGTGGAAAAAATATTACCGGTAAAGTTGTTAGAGCTGAAGCAGAAGTAAATTCAAAGACAAGAATGTTATCTGTTGTTGCCAGCCTAGATGCCCAATCTAGCAATGGATTAAATCCAATCCTTATAGGGCAATATGCGCAAGCTAGAATAAAAGGTGTTGAGGTTAGTGATGTATATGTTATCGCTAGAAATTATATTAGAAACGAGTCAATATGGGTAGTTGATGAGAATATGACATTAATGAACAGGCCAATTAACGTAATAAGATATGAAAACGAATTTGCCTTAGTTGGCGAAGGTATAGAAACTGGTGATAGACTACTAACATCTCGTTTATCCTCATTAATTAATGGTCAGAAAGTAACATTTAGCCTCAAGTAGTTATATGGAAAAAATAATTCGATGGTTTGTCAAGAATAAAGTCGTTGCAAATTTATTAATGATGCTAATCATTATTACAGGAGCGACTACTATACCAATGCTTAAAATGGAAGTGTTTCCTGAAATTGATTTGAACATAATAAATGTATCAACCGTTTATCCTGGAGCTACCCCTTCGGATATTGAAGAGGCAATATGTATAAAAATTGAAGAAAGACTTCAGGGCTTAGAGGGGGTAAAAAGGATCACCTCAACATCATCTGAAAATGTTGGATCAGTTAGAATTGAGTTGCTACAAGGTGAAAATATAAATGATATGCTTGATCGCGTCAAAGCTGAAGTTGATGCGATAGACTCGTTTCCTGAAAATGTTGAAAAACCAATTTGTAGAAAAATTGTTGGGTCAAACCCGGTTATTTCAGTGGCAGTACATGGCGATTTAGATGATAACATTCTTAATAAGTTAACTGAAGATATCAAAGATGAAATTGATGCACTACCTGAAATAACTTTTAGCACAATAGTTGCAGACTTAGAAACAGAAATTGCCATAGACATTGATGAGGCATCACTTCGAAAGTACGATCTTTCTTTTCAGCAGATTGCACAATCAATTCAACAGTGGTCCATAAATATGCCCAGCGGAAGTATCAAGACATCCGATGGTGAAATATTAATACGATCTAACAGTCAGGGATACACAGCTTATGATTTTGCAAAAATACCGATCATAACTGATTCTAATGGTGCAATTGTTTTTTTAGGCGACATTAGTTCAATAAGAGATACTTTCTCCGATCAATTTGAACTAGATTTCTTTTTTAACGGAGACAAGGCTAATTTGATAACCGTTTTTAGAGTTGGAAATCAAAATGCATTAGATGTTTCTAAAGCTGTAAGAAATTACGTTGATTCTAAAAATAAAGATTTGCCAAAATCTGTGAGTGTTACAGCTTGGGATGATGAAGCTCGAATTCTTAGTTCTAGGATAGAGACAATTGTAAGGAATGCTAGGCAAGGATTAATATTAGTTATTCTTGTATTAGCTCTGTTTTTAAAACCTAAGCTAGCATTCTGGGTTTCTCTTGGAATTCCTATTTCTTTTATGGGAGGGTTTTGGTTGTTTGCTCCTTTAAACCTATCAATAAATATGCTTTCTCTTTTCACTTTTATTCTTGTTTTAGGTATAGTTGTAGACGACGCAATTGTTGTTGGAGAGAATATTGCCCTATTTAGAGAAAGAGGCATGGATCCAATCGAGGCTGCGGTTAAAGGAGCATTCCAAGTGTCAAAGCCAGTTTTCTTTGCAGTCCTAACAACTATGGTTACCTTTGCGCCTATGCTCTCTGTTGAAGGAGAAATTGGTTCGATCTGGAGAATTTTCCCTTTGGTTGTCATATCTGTTCTAATTTGGTCGCTTATCGAGAGTCTCACAATATTACCTGCTCATTTGGCTCATAGCGTTGATAATGAACCGAGAAATCGAGTATTACTCTTGATATCTAAAAAATGGCAAAAAATTCAAAATAAAATAGTATCAGCACTAAAACACGTAATAACATATTATTATAAACCATTATTAATCAAAGCAATAGATAGCCCTTTCTCTACGTTATCTTTTTCTGCAGGAATATTTGTCCTCACAATTGGTGTTATGCTTAGTGGCTTTTTAAAGTTCTCATTCTTTCCAGCTGTTGAAGATGACTTAGCAATTGCCACAATAGAATATCCATCAGGAACTCCTCTTGAAATAACAGAAGAAGGTTTTAAATACCTTGAACAAGCCGCATCTTTACTAGAAAAAGACCTAGAACAAGAATTCCCAGGTCAAAAAATCATCAAAAACAGGCTATCAACCATAGGCTACTTGCCGATGCTAACAAAAACATCTAGAGGCCCTGGTAACTTAAATGCTTTATTTGCAGGTCCAAATATGGCAGAAGTCGCAATTGAACTTGCACCTTCTGAAAAAAGGATGATCAGTACTGAAGATGTTGTTAGAAAATGGAGAGGCTTTATGCCTACACTACCTGGCGTAAAAGAATTATCATTTAAATCTGACTTATTTTCTGCTGGAGACCCTATTAACATCCAATTATCCAGCAAATACATGGATGATCTTATTCAAGCAAAAAATGAATTAAAATATCAATTATTAAGGTTTCCTGGTGTTTTTGATGTGGCTGATAATTACAATGTCGGGAAAGAGGAAATCTCAATTAATTTATTACCTGCAGCTAAAAATTATGGAGTAAGCATGATGATGGTTGCTTCGCAGGTTAGACAAGCATTTTATGGATTGGAAGTACAAACAGTACAAAGAGGCAGAAATGAATTAAAAATAATTTTGAAATATCCTAAAGATCAGAGGTCTTCAATATCTCACTTAGAAAACATGATGATTTTAGCACCGAATGGTTCCACGATACCGGTTAGGCAAGTTGCTCAGCTAGAAATTGGTGAAGGTCTTTCTTCTATTGAACGAAAGGATCGAAAAAGAGCAATCAATGTCACAGCTGACGTGGATCTTTCTATTTCAAATGGAAATGAAGTAATAGCGTCCATAACAAAAAATATATTGCCAACTATTTTGAAGAAATATAATTCTGTAAATTATTCCTTAGAAGGAGAGCAACAAGAGCAGGGTGAAAACCTAAAGTCTTTGGGGAAAAATTTTCTTTTAGCTATGATAGTTGTATACATGCTTCTAGCTATTCCCTTCAAATCTTATTTTCAGCCATTAGTAGTGATGTCATCAATACCATTTGGAATCACTGGGGCTGTAGTTGGTCACATTTTGATGGGAATGAATTTATCAGTCTTATCAATGATGGGTATAGTAGCATTGACTGGTGTTGTTGTTAATGACAGTCTAGTAATGGTTGATTTTATCAATAGGTATAGGGATGAAGGAAATACAATTAGAGCAGCGGTCCTTGAAGCAGGACCAAGAAGATTTAGACCTATTTTCCTAACATCTTTGACTACTTTCGTTGGTCTAATTCCCTTAATTTTAGAGAAAAGTACTCAAGCTAAATTTATGATTCCAATGGCTGTGTCGCTTTCTTTTGGTGTGCTTTTTGCTACAGCAATAACTCTTTTGTTGGTGCCCGTATCTTATTTAACACTGGAAAAATATATTCTTAAAACGGAGGATAAATAATGAAAGTTTCTGTTATTGGTGGAACTGGTTTCGTAGGATCGTACATAATTGACGAACTTATAGCAAACAATCATATTCCAAGATTATTAGTTAGGAAAGGATCAGAATACAAAGTTGTACAGTCAGAAAAATGTGAGATTGTATCTGGAGATATCGATGATCATGAAGCAATTAAGGAAACCTTAAGAGGCTGCGATGCTGTTATTTATTTGATAGCTTTGATAAGAGAATTCCCGGCTAAAAATCTAACAAATGATAGATTGCAGTTTAGAGGGTCTGAGGTAGTAGCCAAATATGCTGAGGAACAAGGGGTTAAAAGATTCTTGCTTATGAGTGCATTGGGAGCAAGTCCAGATCCAGATGGATCGAAGTACATGCAAGCTAAACATCTATCAGAACAAACTATAAAGAATACTAAACTAAAGTGGACAATAATGAGGCCCTCAAGTCTTTTTGGTGATCCCAGGGGTGCAGATAGACCAGAATTTTGTATGATGCTTGATAAATTGATGTTAAATCTGATACCTTTTCCCAGTTTTCTTCCTTTTCCAGCACCTTCATTTTTTACAGGAATAAACCCTTTTGATTCAGGTAATTATAAATTGAGTATGGTCCACGTCAAAGATGTTGCTACAATATTTGTTAAAGCTCTCTCTGATGATAAAATGATTGAAAAAACAATTGAAATTGGTGGGCCAAGACAGGTCAGTTGGAATGAAATTGTTAAATCAATAGCTTCAGTGACTGGCCAAAAAATAATTATGTTACCTGCACCATTTTTTGTGGTTGCAACAGTTGCTGGATTATTGGATAGGTTTGAATGGTTTCCTGCTGGTCAGGATCAACTCAATGATTTAATCAAAGGCAGCGTATGCGACTCGGAAAGCTTATTTAAAAAATATGATATTGAGCCAATTCCATTTTCTGAAAAAAATCTTAAATATTTAGGAAATTAATCATTTATGAAAAAATTGAAAATTTTTGTTCTTTTGCTATTTAGTGTTCAAATCTATGGACAAACTGGAATAGTATCTGGTTTTGTAACTGACTCTAGTTCAGGAGAAGCATTGATTGGTGCTAATGTTGTAGTGCTCGAAACTGGGCAAGGTATGGCCACAGATATAAATGGTTATTATATCATTCAGACGATACCTAGGGGAAAAAATACTGTTATGGTTTCCTATGTGGGTTTTGATACTTTTCGTGAAGAATTAGATTTTGCAGAGGGAGAATCCAAAAAATTAAATATTCAATTATCTGAGAGTATAGTCGAATTAACTGAGGTTGAAGTTAGTGCAGAAAAATTACAGAGAAGGAATAACATCCAACCAAGTAAAATAAACCTAAGTCCAAGAATGATGAAAGCAGCTCCAGCTCTTGCAGAGCCTGATCTTTTCAGAACAATCCAATCTTTACCCGGCGTTTTGACAACTTCTGAGTTTAGTACTGGTCTTGTTATAAGAGGTGGTAACACGGATCAAAATTTAATCCTACTTGATGGAATTACTGTTTATAATCCATCTCACCTAGGAGGAGTCTTTTCTAATTTTATTGTTGATGGTGTTAAAGAAGCGGAATTAATAAAGGGAGCGTATAATGCAGAGTATGGTGGGAGATTATCTGCGGTTTTAAATGTTATAAGTAGAGAAGGGAACCAAAAAAGTTTTCAAGGGAAAGCAAATTTATCCTTACTTTCTTCTCAAGCAACATTAGAGGGTCCTTTTTACAAAGGTGCTTGGTTGCTTTCTGGCAGAAGAACATACTTTGATATTTTATTACCAAAAATACTACCTCCGGCAACTGCTGCAAGAGTTCCACCTTATTACTTTTATGATATTCAAAGTCATATATTTTCTGATCTTACTGAAAAAGATCGTATATCAGTTAGTTTCTACAATGGGATTGATGATCTCATTTTTGATACTTTTGGCTTATCAGCTAGGTGGGGAAATCAGACAATTAGTGCTCAATACAGAAGAGTATTTTCTGAGAGATTAATTGGAAATTTTCTAGCTGCTAATAGTGTATTTTTCACAGAATTTGGTTTAGGGGGTTCTAGTGGTTTGTTAAGTGAAAATGAGATTGATGATAAAACATTCTCTGCAAACTTAACTTGGTTTAAGTCTCCAAAAACTAATATAAAATTCGGTATGCAATATAAAAAGCTTGGTTTCCAATATCTTAACAGCTTTCAGGATTCATTACAGTTTGAGATAAAAACAATGCCTTTAGAATTTGCTCAATACGTAAAGATAAAGTATAGCCCAAGTAGCACGTTTATATTAGAGCCAGGATTAAGAATAAATTACTATGATGTTTATTCAAATAAAATTTTTCCTGATTTGAGATTTGGCTCAAAATATTTATTGACCGAAGATCGCTATATTAATTTTTCAATTGGAAATTACCATCAATTTATCTGCACATTTCAGGATGATTTTAATCCATCTATCTTAGATCAATGGATCGCAGTTGATACTAGTGTAGAACCTGGAAAGTCTATCCAATACGTGCTAGGTTATGAAGAGTACATTCGAAGTATTTATAAATTGCAGATTGAAGGATATTATAAGAATATTCAAAATTTACTTACCTTCGAAGAAAAAAGATCGTCGACAGACGCACCTGTTTCCGATGAGAAATTATCTGATATTTTAACGCCTTCAGATGGATATGCATATGGTTTAGAAATATTTGGGCAAAAAATGAGTGGTAGACTAAGTGGTTGGTTGGCATATACTTTTTCCGTCTCTAGAAAAATTATGAACAGTATTTATGTTGGTGAAGAAAAAGAATATTTCACTAATTGGGATCGCACACATGCATTCAGCGCTCTGGGTAATTATCAGATAAATAAAAAATGGGAAATTAACTGGCGACTAGCGGTTCAAACTGGGCAAGCCTACACACCTATCATAGGTTACTACATTCAACGCTTTCCTGAAAGTCCGGATGAGGTTTTCAGAACAATTCCTGGAGCAAGAAACTCAGGAAGGTATAGTCCCTACAATCGTCTAGACATTGGGTTAGTCTATCATGCTAAGATCAGAAATACAAATATGGATGTATTCATTCAGGTAATTAACGTATTAAATCGAGAAAATATTTTTAGAAAAGCCTACGATGTAGGTAGTCCTTACAATGGCATTGATGATGATGGAGATTGGGATGAAGAGCTCCATGATGCTAATGGTAACGGAGTGCCCGACGTGGGCGAAACAAATGTAGATGAGCCTGATGAGGGAAAAATTAAAGAGAGAAATATTAGTCTTTTTCCAATTATTCCAACAATTGGTTTTACCTGGGAGTTTTAATATGAAAAATGTATTAAATAAGTTTATTGTAATATTAACAATGTTTATTTTTGTAACATCCTGTTCATTTAATGATGATGTTATAGAATATGAAGAAAAGTTAGTAGTATTCGCATCGCTAGTTGCTAATCTACCTGTTACAGATACTGTGCTCATCTCAAGATCTGCTAGTCTAGGTGAAGACATAGATGCTGAAGATTTGGTCATAGAAAATGCCCAGGTACGATTAATCAACCTCTCTTCTGATGATAAAAAGGAACTAAAGTTTTATTCTTTGGGGGCTGGAAAATACTTTCCTCTTTCAAATAATTCTACATATTCAGATTCATTAAACTACATTACCTATATAATTGAGCCAGGATCGTCCTATAGGTTGATTGTTAATACGGAAAATGATTCGATCGTTGCCAATACAACTGTGCCAGAATCTTTTAACATCACATCTGCAGAAATGGGTGATTATGAATGCCCTGATGGAACATTATATCCTGTTCCCAATATTGATGTAAATAACTTAGAAAATCTTAATTTTTTTCAGCTTCCGGAGTTGCTTGAAAATCCTGAAAGTTTTGTCAACAATCATAACATAAATGTAGATACTTTAGTTTTTAGAATAGGGGATTGTTTTACAAAGAGCTTTGCTAGTTATTCGATGTTTGGAGTTGACTTTGAAGATGAAAATTATAATACAATCCAAATTATTAGTTATGCTTTAGAATCAGATAAGGTGGGTATGGAACCATATGAAGACAAAAACAATAACGGTTTTTATGATGAATCAGATAAGTACTCAGATCGAAATAGAAACAGTATAAGAGATAGTTGTTTTATTAATCTAATCTATAGTGATGATAATGGTTTTTTTAATGATGATAGCATATCCTATAATGACATAGCAAATATTTGGAAGAATAAACTTCGTAGGGTTAATCCAACCGAATTTGATACTCTCCAAAGTGAAGAAGCTTGGAAAAAAAATACTCCATATAGGAATAATCCATGGTTATGGAATATTGAAACCTCTCCATCTCCGATAATGTGGCTCTATTTTGATTATTATGGGTACTACTTAATGACATTTAAAGCTACAAGCGAATCATACTTTAATTATTTTACCGGAGATCCAATTGGCCAAAATATTTATCTTCTACCTGACTCTAACTTTGACGGTGGTCTGGGCGTTTTTTATAGCTCTATTTCTACCTCATTTTTAGTTTATATAGATAGAGAATAGTTTAAGTTTTCCAAACGTGTACTAACTGGCCACCTAAGTAGCCAGCAAGAGTAACACTGATAAATAAAATTGTTAAGAAAGCTAGCATTAGTTTTTGCACTTCTTTTGTTGCTTTTTTCTTTAGTGCTATAAAAACCCAAAAAAAAGTTAATACTATCATACCCCAGACTGTGATATTAGCAAATATTTTGTGATAGTGAAGAGCTTCGATTGCTTCTGGACAAAGGTTATCTAATAACTTTTCAGTTTTTTGCCCTGATATCATTGCTGGAATTGTTGATAATGTAGCAGGTATTAGAACCCACAAGTTTAAATATTTTGGAGTAAAATTTGGAATAAGTACAGTAAAAACTTGGAAAATATATAACAAGCTTATCAGCGCAATGGGGAAGTGAACTATAAAGGGATGTAACTCCATTTTACCAAATCAAACTTAGAGAAATTTAATTTTATTGTAATTCTTTGAGTTCTTAGTAGCCCGTAGGAGAATCGAACTCCTGTTGCCAGGATGAAAACCTGGAGTCCTAACCACTAGACGAACGGGCCAAAAAATATTTAAAATAACAAATATCAGGTGGAAATTTATTTAACTGTTAAAGCGTTACCAATTATTTTTTATATTATCTTATTTAGTATTGCCAGTTTTGTCTAGTACATCTAGAAGTTGTCCACTCTCATGTAACTGCTTAGCAATATCAGCACCGCCAATTAATTCTCCGTTCACAAATAATTGCGGTATTGTTGGCCAATTTGAATGTTCACTCAATTTAATTCTGATATTTGGATCTTCTAAAACATTAATATCTTTATAGTTAACACCATAAAAATTTAAAATTTGCACAACAGAATTTGAGAATCCACACATTGGCATCTCTTTCGTACCTTTCATATAAAGTATGATTGGGTTGTTCTCAATATCACTAATAATTTGTTCTTTTAAATCCATAAGAGCCTCCTTGATTTTACTTTTTACTCATTTTTATTCCTTTATATCCACAAATATTACAAGAATAATGCTTTATTTTTGAACCAAAAATAATTCCTGAAACTTTATGCCTATTGCTTCTTGGTATTCTTCTAAGGTTTCCGCCACATTCTGGACAGTTTTGAAGATAGGAATTTCTTGAAATTTCTCTATCTCTCCATATTTTAAGTAGCATATAAAAACCAATTAAAGTGAGAGCTAATCCAACAATATCAGATGTTTCAAACTGTTTAATAATAACTAATAAAGCATTTAATATTTTAGAAAAAATAAATATGAATGAAAAAAATATTTTCTGCAGAAATAAATATATGAAGTATTTTATTTCTAAGTTTTCTACTAGAAGAAAAATACCAAGAAGAATAAGAAAAACAGCTGTCAACTCATAATTATATTTTCTGATAAAAGACCAGTGTTTTTCTTTTTTTATACCTTTTCTTCTGTTGATATTCAATTTGTAGTTTGCAATATTCAAATAAGTTTAAAATTTTTCAGTCTATGCTTCTTCCTCGAAATAACTCTTACCCTTATAGCCTTTCACCAGCCAGATGCTAAAATTCTTCACCTTTTCCTTATTTCTTTTTGAAGAAAATTGTTTTAAAAGGATTTTTCCATCGAAGTATTTTTCACATTTTTTTGGGAATTTTTTCCCACTGGAAATAAAAAGATAATCACTTCCAACCAGATCTTTATCATCGTTTATGAATGAGTAAAGTGTTTCATGATATCCAATTGATAAGCAACTAGCCTCTTTTCTGGGATTTAGGTAAATATTAATCATCGATGGTATTTGAAAATTATTTGCTAAAATTCTATAGTTTGAATACTCAGCATTATTATCTAAAAATTCTTTTAGCTCAGTGTTAAAAGATGAATAAATAAAGTATCGATTTGTTATATCTTGTTTGCCCTTAAGTGGAATAAATTTATTAAAAGTTTGAAAACTTACAGTAGCAATCAATATCAATGAAAAAATTAGCTGAACTAATAATTGGCTTTTTCGTTTTTCCCACCTTTCACCAACATTGGTAATACCCATGAGAAATAAACCCCCAAAAAATACAGGAGCTGGCCAGTTCGCCTCTAATCTTGAAAAAAATGAATGTATTAAAAAATAGGTCATTGGAATTATGGTTATGACCGTAAAGTATTGTATTGGTGCAGGCAGGTTCTTCCATTTTGATAAATTAATATATGGTTGGATAGCTGCATAATAAAAATATATTGGGCCGAGAAGAATAATAAGGCTGCCCCACAACTCTGAAAAATTCCCAATATCTCCTGCGCGCGAAATATGACTTCCTTGGTATCTAAAAAAGGCTAAATCGTTTTGAAGATTCCAAATAATAAACGGCAGAAAAACAAGAAAAGCTGTTATAAATGAACCATAAAAATTTATATTTTTAAGTATGTACCGTTTTTCTTTAACTAAAAAAGGGAAAAGTGCAATTCCCATGGCTGGAAATAGTGCAGAGATTTTAGATAACATCGCTAAACCTAAAAATATCCCTGCAGGAATTAAATACTTGTCTGCATCAACACAATAAGCTTTGTAATAATAAACAATAGCAAGAACCGTAAAAAAAGTAAGTGGGAGATCAGGGGTTATTACTATAGAGTTGGTATGAAACAGCATGTTTGCCGAAATACCAAGAGAAAGGACCATTCCAGTAGTCTTGTTGAAATGTGTTTTACCAAATCTATATAGAATTACAGCTAAAATTGCCATCATCAAAACAGCACCAATTCTTATTGAAAATGGGTTTTCACCAAATAGAGTAAATATTCTTATTATAAAGCCCACAACTGGGCCGTGGTCAATATAGCCCCAGTCAAGATGTCGCGCGTACATTGCATAATAAGCTTCATCATCTATTAACATTGTACCTGAAATAAAAAGTAATCTTAATGCAACAAGAGATAAACTAATAAAAATAAATATATTATATATTTTATTGTTGGGCTGGTTAAAAATTCTTTTCAAGAATGTCATTGGTGAATATTGAAATAAATAGAAAATATTATATTAAAAATTACATGTTAAAATCGAAATTGATCAGAAATAATTTTTTCAATAAAAGTCAGATTCTTAAAGTAGATTTAAAAGTCACATTATTTAAATAATGAAACAATTAAAATATGTTATACTTACTTCTTTTTTGTATTTGAATGCACAGAGTACAGTTAGTATAAGTGGTTTTATTCGCAATGATGCAAATGGAGAACCGTTGGCATATGCTAATGTATTTATTAAGGAAAATTCAATTGGATCTTCTAGTAGTATGGATGGTTATTATGTTATAAACAATGTTCCTTTAGGTAAAATAACAATAGCCGCTTCGATTATTGGATATGAAATGGTATCAAAAAAAATTGAAATTTTACCCGGGGAAAATATACGTCTAGATTTTAGACTTAATCGTACAGTTATTCAAGGACAGGCCGTTGATGTGTTTGGTGAGATGCAAAAAATGAGACAGATGGTAGAGCCTAGTCGCATTACTTTGGACCTGCGCACTCTCGAGACAGCGCCAGCTTTTATAGAGCCAGATTTATTTCGCACTGTTCAAATGCTTCCAGGAGTTCAAACAATCAATGATTTTTCAAGCGCATTATATGTTAGAGGTAGTACTCCTGATCAAAATTTAATTATGTTGGATGGGATAACAGTGTATAATCCATATCATCTAGGTGGTATTTTTTCTACTTTTAATACAGATGCAATCAAAGAGGCAGATTTTCATGCTGGTGGTTTCCCTGCAAGATATGGTGGAAGGATGGGAGCAATATTAAGCGTAATTAATCGTGAAGGTAATACAGAAAAAATTCAAGGGAATGCTAATATATCCATTATTTCAAGTAAAGGTCTTATTGAAGGCCCATTGCCACAGTTTAAGGGCATTAAGGGATCCTGGATGCTTGCTGGAAGAAGGACCTACTTAGATAAATTATTTAATTTATTTATCCCAGATGGTAGTGATTTCAAATTCCCGTATTATTTTTATGATTACCAGGCA
>MDSZ01226621.1_pt1 | contig 18127 bp, 19 predicted proteins | sample 811201 | NCBI WGS metagenome assembly MDSZ01 (sample SAMN05326647, study PRJNA326480) | marine metagenome | isolation source: seawater | place: Indian Ocean: North | collected 2010
GTATTCAGCACCTAGCATTCCCGTTTTATTTTTATAATCTGATATTATTTTGTCAAAAATCTCCAAACTAGCACCTTGTACATCTTGTGCATCATTACCACCATAAAATTGTTTTATTTTGTTGATTGTATCTGTATTTAGTCTTGGATGTGATGAACGTCCCACATATTGAGTATATAAATCAGATCTCCGTCTTTTTGCTTCATGTGCTTCTAATAATTTGACAGTTTTTCTTGATTTTATACCTTCAACTGAATGTGGGCTATTATTATTTACTTTGATTTTTGCAACATCAAGTGGACTATGATTATTATTATTCTTCAATTCTGTATTTGCTCCTTTATCAAGTAAAATTTTTATTAATTCATGATTATTTTTTTTTACAGCCATATGAAGTGGTGTATCGAAATATGTTGATGTTATAGAATTAACATTTGCTCCATGTTTTAATAAAAGACGCATAATAGTTTTTTGTTTTTCTAATGACTGTAATGATTCTTCATCATCGGAACTATCTTCTACATTTGTAGTTGATATATGTCTTTCATCATTTGATATACGATGTAAAAGAGTAATATTATGATTTTCAAAATTTTCAAGTTCTATATAATATACATTTGGATTTGCATTATGTTCTAATAATATTTTAGTTAAATTCTCATCAAGATAACGAATCGCTAAAGAAAGTGGTGTATATCCGTTACTATTTCTCGCATTAATATTTACTGGAGGACTAATTAATGCTTTCAATAAATGATCTTTAGCCCATTTTGGATTAAGTGAATAATCGTAATGAATTTTATCAATTACGCGAAACAAAGCATTTTTGAGAGATCCACCGATTTGTTTTTTTGATTTATGTCTCAAATTTTTGTTTCTATATTTACGAGAGAATTTAACCATTATTTTTTAATATATTTTTTTTTGCATAAAAATATTGATAATTTTAATTTAACTAAAGAGAATATTATATATTAATAAAAATGGTATTCTATAAATCAATTGCTATTATATGTTTCTTATTTTCTAACATTTATTGTTTAAAAATACCAGAAAGAATACATAAGTCTTTTATAAAACATCATGATTCGACTATAGTTTCTATATTTCCAAATATATATAAATATTTAGATTCTAAAAGTAAAAAAATAGATTATAATCAAAATGAAATGATAAATACATATAAATCTATATATAAGGATGCTTGTGTTTATTTATTAAAAAAGAGGAATAATTCAGTATATTTGGGTTGGGTTCCTTTTCATAATCAAACTATTTTAGAAAAATATTATAATAACATTACTAAAAAAATAGATTTTGAAGCAAATATCAAGAATGTTCCATTATATTATTTGATTTGTGAATCAAATTCTTATAATAATACATTAGAAATAAAGAAAATAATGTGTAATCCAATTATTGAAGTAAATATTGATTTGCAATTGCTTAAATCGGATTTATTAAATTTCACGAATGAATATAACACATCATTAGATCTATCTTATTTGAAAGCATATGATAGTGGGAGATGGTATTTTATTTTTAATTATTAAAGCATTTCTATATTATTTATATGAATAAACAAAATTCTAAAAAAATTGCTATATGCTTCTTTGGACTTTCGAAATGTAAAGATGGCGAATGCCGTCGCGGTAAATGCATGGAGATAGATCATTTTAAATACAATTATGAGAATTATCAAGAAAAGATATTTGACTATTTTCTTGGAAAAGGATATAAAATTGATGTATATTTTTCAACAAATGACAATATGAATGATATTGATAAGAATAAATTAATTAATGCGTATAAACCAATTAATTATAATTTTATCGATGAAAATTTGTATCCAGCTATTCAACATTCCGGCCCGACGCCGACCAAAATGGCATCAAAACACCGTAAAGTGGAAGATGTTCTGGAAATGTGTTTAGATAGTAAAATTGATTACGATTTAGTTTTATTGACTAGATTTGATCTGATTTTTAATGATAATTTTAATGAGAGTAACATAAAATTAGATAAATTTAATATAGTTAGTGAATTGGAAAGGCGATGCGTTATATGTGATAATTTTTATTTATTTCCTTTTAAATATTTAAGAGAATTTTTAGAAATAGCGAAAGATTTTAGAACAACTCTTAAGGGCTATCATATGATGCGTGGTGCAATAGAAAAGAGACTAAATACAAAAATTAATTTTATTAAAAATGACAAAAAATGTGTCGACGATTTAACATTTTACAAAATTGCATATAGACAGCGTCCGCATCCACGGCTTCGTTAACTATTTAAGATAATAAAGTATTATGACATGCAATTTCCTCGAATAAAATCTGCTCCATCATTGTTGCAAAATATATAATCTTATAATTGCATTTATATTTTGAAATAAATAGTTTATTTGCAATATACAGCCATACCAGTTTCAGTCATTTTTCTATTATATTTTTGTCCTTTGTATGTAAAACATGGTTTATTTGCTTTTCTAGCCTTTTCTTTCGCGGCCATAAAGGCATTTAGTTTTCTTTTTCTGGTACCTCCAACTTTATTATTTGATTTTCTAGTAAATGGCATTGTATAATATATACAAATATTAAAATGAAAAATATAAAACAAAAAAATGAACACGATTAGTTAATATATTTTAAACGCACAAAAATGTCTGCGTGGAAGAATATTCCTTCAAGAGTTCAAACACCTGGTGTTGTGAGTGAGAAATCAAAATCGATTATTCCTAAAAAATTACCCAAAAGTGACACATTTGAAGATAGAAAGAGACGTAACACAATTTGTTTTGAACCTGATTATAGTCCATCTGATTTGAGAGTTCAAACTGGATATGGAATATGGAAAAGATTTGCTTATCCAATTCAAGAAAACGATGTATTATTAATTCCTGCATTATTTTTGGATGTATTCAAAGATTTGTCAAATTCTTATAATGAATTGATGGAAGAAATGATATATGATGATTTTAAAGCATGGCATGGAAATAATGATTTAGATGGCACTCATTGGATAATGGATGACAAATCAAATTGTAAGAGAAGAAGTATATTATTAAAAAAAATAGTTGATAAGATTGCTACTTATTTTAATATGGATGTTCATGCTACTCGTTTTAATTTATATGAGCGTGGAGATGAATGGAAGCCATTTCATTTTGATGCAGCTGCAATTGATCCAGAGAAAGCAAGGACTCAAAACATGACGGTTGGTGTATCGTTTGGTGCTGAAAGGAGTGTTTGTTTTCAGCATGCTAAAACGGGAACAAGAACTGAGTTCTTATTACCAAATGGAATGTGTTATGCTTTTGGTAAAAAAATCAATACAACTTGGCGACATGGTATACCTCCAAAGATGAATGAAAAAAATGGCAGAATTAGTATAATTTGTTGGGGATTTTGTAATCAGGGTTAAGATGCAGATGATGCTGCTAATGCTTGTTGTTCTTGTAATTCAAAGACTTTATCTTCTAGTTCATTAATTTCAAATTCAGTAAGATTTTTCTTTTTTCTTCCTTCTTTAATTTTTTTCATAATTTGTTTAATCATTTTCTTTCTTTCTTTGTCTGTAAGTGTTTTTACTCTTTCTACTTTAATTTCATTGCCATAAGAGTCAAAAACAACCTCATCTTCACCTGGTGCAGAATTATTTGTAACATCTTCAAATTTTGAAACGGACGCCCCTTCTCTTCTAAGTCTTCCTTTTTCCATGATCCATTTTTCTTGTGTAACAGCATTTGTAAATTCTTTGTTATGTGAAATAATGATAACACCTCCTTTGTAATCATCAATTGCTTTTGTTAATGCGCCGAGCCCATCTCTATCGAGATAATTTGTTGGCTCGTCCATAATAATAATATGTGGGTTTTGCCACATTGATGCTGCTAATACAACTTTTACTTTTACACCACCTGATAATGATTTGATTAATGTGTGTGAAGCTTGTTCTTTATCTATTCCAAATTGTTCTAAATGTGCTTCAACATCTTTTGCGGTAAGTGTTTTTGATGCCAAACCCGCTGCAACCGCTTCTTTTTCATCGTGGCGTTGTACTAGTTTTTTTGCTCCCATTCTAAGCAATAGTTCTCTACGAACCCACATCGTGTTTTCAATTGGTTTACCTTTCCATTTTACTTCATATTCACGTGTTTTTTGTTTTTTGTTTTCTTTTCTGCTAATAATAGCTTCTGGTTCTAGTGCTAATTTTTCTTCTTCTGGTGTTTCACATGGTCTTAGTTCACCTGTTTTGTGGATAAAGCATTTTAAAATTTTGACATTATCATCTTTTTCTGAAGGATCTTTATTAATAAGATCGATCCCTTCTTGATCTTCATTACCAGCAAATCTCCACATAATATATTGTGCTGGCGTTTTATGAATATGTTTTTCTAAATGATGAAATGCGTGTTGTGCAATATAAGCAAGTCTTAGTCCTGGTTGTTTAGTAATTGTACCTTGTGTTGATTTCAATTCTCCGATAAGTAATTTGATTGCTGTTGATTTTCCTGCGCCATTTGCACCAATAACACCAACTCTTGATATTCTAGAACATTCTAGATTAATATCAAATACTGTTGGAGTATCTCTAGTTGGATATTGAAATGTAACATTTTCCATTCTAAGTAATATTTTTGACAAACTTTTAACATTTTCAAGCGGTCCTGGTTCTGGAAATGTAAATTTGACAACATCACTCTTTAGTTCAAAATATCCTTTTTTTTCAGGATATTTTTCAACGAATTCTTTTAATACAGCACCTTTTTCTCCAGTAAACATTCTTAGTTTTCTATTTTGAAAATCGATAACGTGTGTGCACATTTCATTAAGGAACGATGAATCATGAGATGTTGTAATAATTGATCCTCCATTATTTTTGAATTCATTTAACCAATTTTTAATCCAAGCAATATTGGTAACATCTAAATGACCAGTTGGTTCATCAAGCATCAATATATCCGCATTCATTAGTGTAGCGGCGCATAGTTGCATTTTCATTTTCCATCCTCCACTATATGTTGTTACCCCCATACTCATATCAGCGGCGCGATCTTTGCCAATATCTTTTTTGGCGTTACCAAATCCAATATTTAACATAACATCTTCAACTTGTTCGTTTGTAACAGGTGGTGTCATGGAATACATAACATTGCAGCAATGTACAACCCAATCTACTCCGCACAAATCAATATTCAAGATGGGAAAACCTTTATCGTCTTCGCCGACTTCCATTTCTTGAATTTCATGTTCTACAAAAATAGTTTTAAGCTCATCTTTTTTTGGAAATCCTTCAACTTGTTCATTTGCAATAGCTCTCATAAGTGTTGTTTTACCACAATTATTAGGTCCAAGAAGTCCGTAAAATCTGTTTTGTTTTAAATGAAGTTTTGTATTATTAAGTAGGGTAAGTGCACCATATGCTAATGAAAATTCACCTTTATACAAGTCTTTACCTTCTTCAGTATCTTCAAAGTCGTCACCTTTAATTACAAAAAGTTGTTTAGAATATGTGAGTGCTTTATCGCACAATTGTTTATAATTCACATTTTTGGATACACAATATTTTTCATAAATATTTGTCCATATGTTTTCGTCAAAACAAGCACTGTTACACAAATTTGTGGTTAAAACATGCAAATATTCTCCGCCATCATTTTCTAATAATTGATTAAAATCTTGAACACTTTTTGTGAAACAAACATCTTCTGAACCAGCACAAGAGCTTTTAAGTGTGTTTAAAGCGCGTGCACTTACTTTTCGAGCTTCTGGGTCACTAATTGTTTCAGTAAGTGTTTCTAGATTTTTTCTTAAAACGGCATAAAAAGGTAAAATTTCTTTCGGGTGTTCAATTAATTGACACATATTATCAACAATAACGCAAGATAAACGTTTAGTGGCTGTATTTTTATCTCTTAATCCTCTTAATAGAATTGGTACAGTTACGGCAAGTGCTGGCGATTCAACATTTTGTACGAAAACACAACTCGCGAGTTCTTCAACACACGAATATATTTTATCTGGTTGTTTAATACCTTGTAAAACAACTGGAATAAATTTATTTAAATCGTCGTTACCACTGCATGATAGCATAAGTTCTAAAACTTCTGCGGCGGTTTGTCTAACTTTTGCGCCACTATCGTTAATATCATATGAAATAATTGGAATTAATTTAGGCATACTAATTTTGATTTGTGTTGGATTTTTCATAATTAATGTTTTCAATCCTAGATAGGCATATTCTTTTTGAGATCTTTCATAGTTTTCTATAAAACTGCAAAAAACTTGTGCAACATTTGGAGTACTCCATGGATTAAGTATATTAATAATATGATTTGTTACAGTTTCGCCATATTTATAAAAGTTTCTTTTTTGTTTTGATGCATATATTTTGAAAATAACTTTTAAAAATTGAATAAGTTCTAATTCAGATAAAGCATCATTATTTTCATTATTTATCCATGTTGTTGGGTCTTGTGATGACAGTTTTTCTAATAGATTTCCTAAAATATCAAGTTCAGATTCATATCCCTTATATTCTGAAAAAGTGTTAATTAACATTGTTTTGTATACTATAATTTATGAACATACATTTAAGCCTTTGAGATAGTGTTGTAATTATTTTGTATATTTTGTAATACTAAATTTTTAAATAGTTCCATAAAATGAATTAAGCTTTGTATTTCGTCTATATTAATAGAGTTATATAATGATATTCTACAACCCTTAAGTGGATCATGTGGATGATGTTCTAAACCAATAAATCCATTTTGTTTTGCTTTTTCAACAAATTCTTTTGAAATATTTTCAGAATTGTTAACTAAAAAATTGATATTAGTTCTACTTCTATATTGTGGACTAACAAAATTTGTATAAAATCCTTGTGAAGAGTCAATATAATTATAGAATAATTCACTTTTTTGTAAACTTAAGTTATGATAATACTCGATTCCGCCATTATTAATCATATTTTGAATGTTAATATATGTAATATAAATTGAAAAAATATTAGGTGTTGGTCCTATTTTATTAATAAAATAGTACCAGTCCATTACTCTTGGTATATTTGGATTAGGAATACCCAATGTAATTTCATTTGAGTTATTAACATTAGATGGGCATGTTATTCCTTTTAAGGCAATATCATCTGAAACAATAATAATCGAAGATCCAGATATTCCTAAATTTTTTGATAATGATGAAAAAACAACTCCATATTTATTTAAATCAATTTTTTTACTTCCAAGTATTGAGCTCATATCAGATACTAAAAAATGATTTTTTGGAGAAAATTTCAAACCATTTCTAAATTCGAAACAATTTCCTGTTTCATTTTCACAAAAATATGTAAAACAGAATTCTGGACTATCTACTAAAACAGATTCATTATGAACTATAGTAACATTACAAAATTTTTCAAATTCAGTAGCTGCAATATGACTCCAATATCCAGTAACTAATATTTGTATTTTTGAATTTTTATCACATAAGTTATAAAATAATGCGGCGAATTGATGAGTTGCGCCACCATTCATATAAAAACAATAATAATCATTTGGAATTTCTAAGAATTGTCTTGATACTTTAATTGTATTGCTATATAATTCTTTCCATTCATCACTAAAATGTGTAATTTCGCAAATACTCATACCAGTATTATCATAATTGCTAATAGCATGTCCTGCTTGTGCCAATACAGAATTGGTCAATTGACAAGGTCCAGCTTGGAAATTAATTGGTCTATACTTCATAAAAATAGAAAATAAATAATTCTTATATAGATTAATGCAAAAAAAATGATAAGCATATATTGATTTAAATTATAACAAGAATAATATGACAGATTTTTATAGTAATTGGTATAGAAGTGGTAATTATGGTAAGCGTGTATTAACAGTTTTAAATGATCGTTCGCCAATTGTAGAAATAACGAATGCTTTTTATCCTTTAAAATACACACTTTATACGCCATTATTGCAATCATTAACAAATATATTAGAAAATGTTGAGTCTCAATATTTAGTTATGCAACATTCTAAATATAGTGATGAGGAAATGAAAAACACTTTAAAATTATTTGAATTGGTTGAAAAAGAAATTATTCGATATAATAATGCAACTTTTATAAATAGTAGTAGTAATAATCATCCATATTGGAAAAAAAGTGATAATATTAAAATAATAAGGCGATTTAATGCTGAAATTAGATGGAGAATTCAAATAGTAAAAAGGGAAAGACTATTAAGAGAAAGACATTTTTCAAGTTTCCTTGGTAATTTTGAAGATTCAATATCTCCTAAAATGATTCATCATATTTTAACGTGGTTAAAAAGAAAACATCCTGAAAAAATAGAATTACAAAAAATTCGTGGTAAAAATAATAAATCAAAGGAAGAAATTATATCAAAATTGAATGAAATTGGAATAAAAGTGGATTCATCGTTGTTGTGTAGTTATATAGATGATAATAATCCGATGCATTATTTAAAGGAATGGAATATTAAAAGTCATAAAAATGGCAAAAGACTAAAAAATAGTGAAATTCGTAAACTATATAAAATAGAATTTATTAAACGTGAAAAATCTTATTTTCGCGAGCCTGGACTTGTAAAGCCGACTCTTCGTGATCTTCCGTTAACTATTGAAAATCATATTATGAGTTATTTAAAATAATACAAATCTTATAAAAAATTAAATTATTAATGGATATTAAAGAATTTGTAATAAAAAATGTTAAATGACTGATTATATAAATCCGGATACAATCTTTTTAGAGCATTTTGGTCCAAGTGATGTGGATTCGCATGTTCGAACTTGTGATTTTTGTATAACAGAATATGGAAGAATAGATAATTTAGATATAAGATTTACTGATGGGAATGGTTGTGAAATAAGTTGTAATAATGTTGAAACGCAAAGTGAAAATGGTCCTAAGTTGTATTTATGTGATTCTAATAGAGAAAAGTTACCTAAATCTTTAGCATTTAAATATGATTATAAATTAAATTATTTTCATGAAAATTTTCAAAAAGAAACTGATTCTGAAAATTTGTTAAGAAGTGTTGTATTTAATTTGTTTTTGATAACAATATTTGATGATTATGAAAGTATTAGTCAAATGGATTTTACTAAATTGGGTAATCGTTCTAATAATTTATTTTTTGAAGATGACCCTACGAAGGATTTAGTAGATGAAATAGAGAAAAAAACTTTATATAATTTGAATAAAGTAGTAAATAAAGAAAGTGTTGTAGAATATTGGAAAAATGAATTATATTATAGTAAAAAAAGATATTTTCGGGAGGATGATGTTTTTTATACTTATTATTCAATTAATCTTAGTGCTGAAAATAACATTTTAGATTCAAATGAATTTGTAAGTCAAAAATTGATAAAGAATATAAATTTTGTTTTGAGTTGGGTTCTTCAAAAAAATGCAGACTTATATTATGCGGAACAAGATTCACAAACTGGTTCTTTAACTGGTTCAATTGTGAAAGATTGTGCTTTGCTTTGAGGTCTTGTTCTTAAATAATATACTCCTGTTTTCAAACCTTTTTTCCAAGCATAGAAAAGCATGCTTGTAACAACACTTGCTTTTGCTTCCGAAAGGAAAAGGTTAAGGCTTTGACTTTGGCATATAAATTTTCCTCTATCTGCCGCATAATCAATAAGAACTTTTTGTGATAATTCCCAAACTGTTTTATATGTGTTTCTAATAATTTGTGGTAGATGAGTTAAATGAGAAACACTTCCGTTGTTTGATAATATGGAGTCTTTCATTTGTTTGTCCCAAACACCAAGTGAAACTAGATCTTCTTGTAAATATTTATTCATAACTATAAATTCTCCAGCCAATGTTCTTCTTACATAAATATTTGAAGTAATTGGTTCAAAACATTCGGTATTTCCCAATATTTGAGCAGTTGATGCAGTTGGCATTGGTGCAACCAATAGACTATTTACTGTACCATATTTTTGAATATTTTTTTTAAGATTAGTCCAGTCATAATTTGGTTGTGCTTCAATGGGTTTTTGATTCCATAAATCAAATTGCAAAATGCCTTGTTGTGCTGGCGATCCTTCAAAAGAAGAATATGCTCCTGGATATTTAACACCATCAATTGGTTTTTTCTTTTCAGCTTTTTTTTGTGCTAATTGCATAGATTCATCTAATGATGCATAATAAATAGTTTCAAATATTTTTTCGTTAATAAATTTTGCTTGTGGGCTATCAAATGCAATTCTCATTTTCATGAAAACATCTGCTAATCCTTGTACTCCAATACCAATTGGTCGGTGTCTTGTGTTTGATCTTCTCGCACTTTCAATTGGATACGTGCTTCTATCAATAACTTTATTAAGATTTCTGGTCAATTGTCTTGTAATTTGACCTAATTCTTCATAATCATATAATACTGGGAAAGCTTCAATAAATTCAGTAAATCCTCCTTCAAAAGTTCCAACTTTGATAATTGGATATTTTTTGCCTTTTACTGGTTCTGAAAGGGAAGTATATGTAGTATCAATATTCCATCTTTTAACCCATGCACTTGCTAATTTGCAAAAAGAGCAATTAGGAATAGTTGTAATACTAACTTGTCCATCAACAACTGGTGGAATAACACAAGATGGTAAACTGATACTAGCCAGATTACATACTGCTGTTTCGTCTGGTCCCGAATATTCAATAACTTCACAGCACAAATTGGATGATTTAATAGTTCCAAGATTTTTTTGATTTGATTTTTGATTGGAGCTATCTTTAAATAGCATATATGGTGTTCCTGTTTCTGCTTGTGATTCAAGAATTTTGAACCATAATTCTTGAGCATTAATTTGCTCTCCTTTTCCTTCATTTTCATATTTTTCGTATAATTTGTCAAATTCTTCTCCATAAGTATCAGATAACCCTGGGCAATTATATGGGCACATGAGTGTCCATTTTTCATTTTTCTCTACACGTTTCATGAATAAATCGGGAATCCATAGAGCATAAAATAAATCTCTTGCGCGCCTTTCTTCAAATCCTTGATTTTTTCTTAATTCTAAAAATTCCATGATGTCTGTATGCCATGGTTCTAAATAAATAGCAAATGAACCATTTCTTTTACCATTTTGGTCTACATATCTAGCAGTATTATTAAAAACCCTTAACATAGGAACGATACCGTTTGATGTACCAGCTCCACCTGCAATATCTGAACCTCTTCCTCTAATATTATGAATATGAATACCAATTCCACCCGCACTTTTTGAAATATGCGCAGTGTCTTTAAGAGCATCATAAATTCCACCAATACTATCACTATCGATACCCATTAGAAAACAAGATGCAAGTTGTCCATTTACTGTGCCTGCATTGTATAATGTTGGTGTTGCATGCATTGCTTTTTTTAATGATAAAGAATTGTAACTACGAATAGCAGATTTGATATCACCCCCATGAATTCCCAATGAAACCCTCAAAAACATATGTTGTGGTCTTTCAACAATAATTCCGTTTGTTCTTAATAAATAACTTTTTTCCATTGTTTTAAATCCAAAATAATCGATATCATAGTCACGTGAATAATCTATGATTTGATTAAGTTTAACTTTATGTTTCATAACTGTATTATAAAGTTCTTTTGTAACAATTGGACAGTTTTTTCCATTTTTGTTTTTATTGTCCATAAGAATTTGGATAGTTTCGCTAAACGAGGGTGATGTTCTTTTATGATGATTAGAAATAGCTAGTCTACTAGCTAATATTCCATAATCTCCTGAATCTGTAGTAAGTGCTGCACAAGTTTGTGCAGCAAGTTCATCGAGTTCATATGTATGAACTCCTGAATAAATATCGGCACATACTTTTTGAGCTAATGATAAATGATCGATTTCAAGGTCTCTATTGAATTCGTTTCCAGCTTTTACAAGCTTTTCCAGTCTTTTTGATACTTTATCAAACGAGACCGTTTCTTTTGAGCCATCACGCTTGATGACATACATGACTTCCATAACCATTCTTATTATTATTATTAAATCAAAATGGTCTTAATACGATTTGTGTATTGTTTAAGGTTAGCCTATAATAATAGTAAATATGCAACTTTTATCAATAGATGTTGGATTGATAAATTTAAGTTATGCAATAGTTGACATGGAACTAAAACAAAATACAAAATGTATAATACATGATTGGAATAATGTAAATATGTTACATTCTTTTGACGATATGAACTATATTGCAAATTATTATTTAAAATGGCCGAAACAAATGCTGTTAGAATGTATAAATAAGCTAGAATTGGATATAGGAACAGCCAAAAAAAAGTCTGAATTACAAAAGATAATAAAAACGAATTTGAAAGATAATAAAATAAGAAAAGGTCCTATTAATTTGCGTAACGTGGTGTTGAATGTTAAGTCATATTTTGATCCAATATTAAAGTCACATAATATTGATATAGTAATAATTGAAAATCAACCATGTATGAAAAATCCACAAATGAAATCAATGCAAATGATTATATTTACTTATTTTTGTTTGAATAATAAAAATGTAAAATTTATTTCTGCTTCTCAGAAAATGAAATTTTGTTCTAAAAAAGGTTGGGTAAATTTGGACAATATAAAAGGAGATTATAAAAAAACAAAACAATGTTCAATAGATATTGTATCAAAATATATATTAGATAAGGAACATCATATATGGAATAGTTCAAAAAAGAAAGATGATTTAGCAGATGTAATACTTCAAGCATTTGCGTATTGCGACAAATGTGTATAAACTAATACCGCTAACTAAAACATAAAAGATGAATGAATTAAATTTAGATTCAATTAACACTTCTGATGTAACAATCAATAGGTTAGATGAAACGGGTAATACTATAGAAGATGATATACCTAAACTAGATGAATTAGATTTATTGGTAGATCCATCAAAAACGATTACAAATTCTCCAGCAGTGTCATCTAACGATATTAAAGAAAAAGATGAGAAAAAAAGTAGTTTAGAAACAAATTTTACATCAACGTTTAAAGAAGCTGAAAGTAAAGATGACACAAAAACATTAGATAATGTAGAGTTTAAAATAAATGTTGAACGTGAAACATCGCCAAATGTTAGTGATAATTCAACAATAAAGCGATTTACAACATCATCATCCTTATTTGAAGATGATGGTAAAGAAAAACAAGAATTGTTATTTAAACTAAAACGTTTAGAAGCTCGAGGTATACCTTTGTCTAAACATTACAGTAATTCATCAAGTGTTTCAGAAATGCGTGAAGAATATTCGCGATTAAAACAACAACGTGACCTTGAGAATAGTATAAAATTTCAAAGAAAAACGATGATGGCTTTTGCATCAGGAGTAGAGTTTATGAATAGTAAATTTGATCCTTTTGATATTAAATTAGATGGTTGGTCTGAATCATTGCATGAAAATTTGAATGATTATGATGATGTATTTGAGGAATTACATGAAAAATATAAAACAAGAGCAAAAATAGCACCTGAATTAAGGTTATTGATGATGCTTGGTGGTAGTGCGGTTATGTTTCACATGACACAAAGTTTTTTCAAATCCTCATCTATGCCTAATATGGATGATATAATGAGACAAAATCCTGATTTAGCCAGACAATTTGCTCAAGCAGGTGTATCAGAAGCTACAAAAAATTCACCTGGTCTTGGAAATTTATTTAATGATATGATGAATGAACATAAACCAGCTTCACCACCGGTTTTTGTACCACCACAACCAAGTTTTACACCACAAATGAATAATCCTTCGAATATACAAGAAGTGCCTGATGTTCCCGATGTTATGACTGGACCTAAAGATCAAGATGTGGAGCGCATTTTGAATCAAATAAATGAGTATAGAGAAGCTGAAGCAAAACCGAGTAAAAATATAAATATGTTTCAAGAGCAACCACCTGCTAAATCTCCAGCACCAGCACCAAAAAGACGAGGTCGTCCTAAAAAAAATCCAGCGCCTAGTTTTCCTTTGAATGTTTAGAATGATTTTTGGGAGATAATATGTTTGTAACAAAAGAATATAATATTTTTAATACTTTTTTGTATATATATTTTTCAACGTTATCTGGTAATAAATCTATTTTAAAAAGTTTAAAATCAACAACACCTATATCAACATCATCTTTATTTTCTTCAAACCATTCTTCAACAAAAATATCAATATTTTCTCTCCAATCATTTTCTTCATTTTTGCATAATTTTTCATTTTTTAACTTAGAGTTTTCTTGTTCTAATTCTTTTATTCTTTTATTTAAAGCATCTCTTGATTCTGAATCTGAATCTGGTTTTAAACAACAATTCATATATTGTTATAGAAAATTTGTATTGTTTCAATTTAAATATACATGTCCACATTCATTTCAGATAATGGAATATCTATTGATTTATTGAAACCGGAAGGTCTAGTGATCATTAGTGGTATTTTCTTTGCTTTAAGTTCTTTCAAAAATATTTCTTCTTCATTATCATCTTTATCTGTTTCAACAAAAGGTTTCATACCATCAATTAATTGCTGCATACGAATGCCTTTAACGCGAGCATATTCGTATTTTGTCATTCTTGGTTGTTCCATAATTGTATTATAATGTTTCAATGTTATATTTTTTATTCATTTTTTTGTTCATTTTTATTACTGTTTTTTAAATACAAGATTCTTTGTCCATTTTTCATTGGAACGGACCATACATCAATATTTAGTATTTCTGACGTTGCTTGAAAAACCCAACTTCTTTGTTCCTTTGTGGTGCCATTAATTTTGACAATATCTGAAATATTATTTAATTCTTTTACAAATTCCTCTTCACTGTTTGATTTAATATGTTTGAAAATAGTTTTTTCTAAATTTTTATTAGTTCCTTCATATAATATTACTTCATCATCAGGTTCAACATTTTCTTCTTCATATGTATCATCATCCTCATCATCCGAATCATCCTCATTCTCGTCCTCGTCCTCATCATCGTTCTCATCATCTGATTTTTCAATATCTTCATCACTATTATTCTCTTCATTTAACATATGTTCTGATTTTCCACTTTTTATAATATCTTTAATAGCCCTTTCAGCAACTTGTCCCAAAAGAGATGGGCTATTATTTGTTTCTGTGACAATACTAACACATATACCAGAATGTTCTACTTCAACTTTCATTTAATATAATTAATATTTATTAATCTTTAACTTTATTTACCATCCCAAATAGCTATAAACAATATTTTCAATATGATTAGGTAGTGAATCGAGTGCTGGCATACAAACATACGAACGATACACAAATTTCTCTTTTTTATGAAAAGCATTTTTAAAAAGTTGTCTTATTTCACTATTTTTCATTCTTTTTCCATTTTTATGTGTTTTAATGTTCCATTCTTTGACAAATTCAATTGGATTATTGTTATCAATAAATTTGCATAAAAAATGTGCATTAATTTTTATTCCTAGTTCTTTCAAATCATTAATAATGTTTTCTTTAATACTACGAGGTATGGCTCCATACTTACTTGGTTCTGTTTTTTTTAACCAAGTAAGTATTTTATGTATCATTTTTGGAGAAATTGATTCTTCAAAATTCCCCAAAATAGTTTTAATTGATCTAAGACTAATTAATCTGTCATGAAGAATAGTATCAACTACATATTTCATAGTTGATAAAAATGTATATGCTTCGTAATGAGGATGCACATAAAATTGATAATCTAAATAACAATACTTATTATTATTGTCAAAGGAGCGATTATTGTTATATTTTTTTCTTATATATACAAAAATATTTTTTAAATCTTCTAATATTTTTTTTGGAAAATTTGTTTCAATTGCTATTTCAAATAATTTTTCTATCATTTTTAATTTTTGTACAAGGTCAGCAGTAGCAAATGAATCTGATGAATAATAAAAAAAAGAATAGGTTTTCTTTCTTAAATATAATTGAATATTACTACAACTTATTTCACCAATAGATATACTAAATTTTTTTTTTGCCATTTGTAATAATGATTTATTTCTAATTAACAGTTAATTGTTATATTCAGAAAATGTTTCTAAATCTATATACAAAGAAAACTCGTCCTCTGGACCATACTCGTCACTTGGACACATCCCAATTTGGCTCAACTTACCAGCTTGAATTATTTCGCCTATTGTAGGTTTTTCTCCAATTATTCTGAATAATCCTTGCTGCCATGTCCCTCGCATACAATATTTGTGCTTCCTCGCTCCAATAGCCTCGCTGCCCCACTCCCATGAACTGGTTATAATAGTTCTCATAATATGCTTCCTCTTCGATGCTGCGCCAATAGTCATCTTCAGCTGCTTTTTTTTCTTCTTCAGAATACATCCTCATTGTAGCCAAAATTTCCTATGGATTATTCTGCATTTATATTTTAGAAAAATAATATTGTCATTTTTTTCTTATATTCATACTTATTTCAAATTCTATATTTAGATTTTTAATAAATAGTATTTGGAAATATATTTTTCCATTTTTTAATAATTTTAGCCAATGTTCTATTAACTTTTAAATTTTTCAATTGTGTTATGGGAACCCATTGTACTCTAAAAATTTCATCAGAATCATTGGTACAAAACGTTGGATTGTGTTCTCTATTTAATTTCAAAACATAATACAAAGTATCATATATTCCTATTGAAAATGTATCATATTTTATTGGAAAATAAATGCCAGTTTCTTCCCAAATTTCGCGGGTTGCTCCTATATATGGTTGTGTTCTTTCAAAATCTTGAAGATGACCTTTTGGTAAACCCCATTTGTTTTCTTTTTTAAGATATGAATCTCTATTTAAAACTAGAACGATATGAGTATTATCTTCATCAAAGATAATACCGCCGGCTCTAGTTGGTAATTTTTTTGAATTTGAATTGGCAAATTGAGATTGCATTCTGATTATATTAATCTATATAAATACTTCTTATAACAGTAAAATATTAGGTGCAAGAAGAAATGAGCATTTCTCGAATTTGAGCTTTTTTTAAACCTTTTGTTTCACTAACTCCGTATTCTAGAAGTGTATTTTTCAATTCAGCAACGGTCATAGAATTAATTTCGTCTAATTCTAATCTTTTCTTTTCCAATGAACTAGTATTATCGCATTCATTTTTTTGTTCTTTATTTGTATCAGAATTATGTTCTAATGTTTCTATTATTTCTTCTGTATCATTATTTTCTAATGATTCTTCAATTTCTATGATTTCTTCTTTATCATTATTTTCTAATGATTCTTCAATTTCTATGATTTCTTCATTCTGATTATTTTCTAATGATCCTTCAATTTCCATTGCATAGTTCTGGTATCGTTTTTCATTATTTTCTTTATTTTCTATTATTTCTTCATCACTGTCTGTATAAGATTCAACATCTTCATTATTATCTTCTTCAATAATTTCTAGTGGTTCGTTATTTTGAGCATTTTTTGGTCTTACAAAAAATGCTTGATTATGTGCATTAAACAAAGGAGATAATAATTGCTCTGCGGTTTGTTCATTAACAATATTCTGAAACATTTGCTGTTGTTCATTATTAATATCAAATGATTCATTATTTTGTTTTATTATAACTTGTTCTAATTGTACTATTTTGCTTTCAAGTGAATCAATTCTTCTTTTATACATTCTACGAATAATAAAAAATGTATATCCTATTAAAAAGAGAAGAACTGCTCCAATTACAATTTGATTTGAGTTATATAAAGTTGACATGATTTAAAACACATAATAATTTGCATTAAAACTACGCACTTAAAGAATATATCATATTAATAATTTTTTGCTTGTGATTTTTAATAGAACCGTCTATAAAAACTCTTACACTGGTTTGTTTTTTTGCATCACATATTTTTGAATGTGAATCAAGTATACGAAAATAATATTCTAAAAATTTGTCAACAACTTCTTTATTTGTAACATTATCGATACATTCCATATTACACCATTCATCAAAATAATCAGACATATTGGTAAATTTGGTGTATTGTGTCTTAATTAAATATAGTATTATGTTCTTATACTGTTAACAATGATCAATCAAGAAAATATATTATACTAATAATGAAAAACTATATGTTAATTTTATTTTTGTTAA
>MDSZ01240643.1_pt1 | contig 18122 bp, 18 predicted proteins | sample 811201 | NCBI WGS metagenome assembly MDSZ01 (sample SAMN05326647, study PRJNA326480) | marine metagenome | isolation source: seawater | place: Indian Ocean: North | collected 2010
GTCTATGTCACAATCAGTAGACTGTGAAGTATAGTTCCGAACATACTGTTTTTTGTTTGGATTTTTACTATCAATCAAGTACGATTCAATTGTTTCCTTGTACTTTTCGGTCCAAACACCAATCGGAAGTTCAGTAATCTTTAGAGTGTTACCTTTTATGATGTAATTGCCCTTTGTAATGTAAGTGTTATCCTCGATTTCATATACATTTCCTTTGAATCCACGATACCAGGGTTTCATTTGATTGTATTCCAGTCCCCCAAGTTTCCGCTTAATATTATTAACAAGATCAAGTGGGTTGAAACATGGAATATCTGTAGACCAACCAGTTCCAATTCCTGTAGCGCCATTAACAAGGATCATAGGAATAACTGGAACATAATACTCAGGTTCAACTGTAAGTCCATCATCATTATTATATTGAAGGACAGGATTATCTTTGCTATTGAAAATCTTTTGCGTCATTTCCGTAAGTCTAGTATAGATATATCTTGGTTGAGCGCTGTCCTTACCACCCTTCACTCTTGAACCAAACTGTCCGTTAGGGAATAGAAGATTAATGTTGTTACTACCAACAAAGTCCTGTGCCATCCCAACAATTGTTGATTGAAGACTTGCCTCACCATGATGGTAAGCACAGTGTTCACTAATGTAACCCGCCAACTGTGCAACACGGATTTCCTTTGTTAGATTCCTTTTGAAACACCCAAAGAGAACCTTACGCTGTGATGGTTTAAGACCGTCCACCACACTAGGAATACTTCTAATGTTGTCTGAATTGCTGAAATGGATCAAGTCTTTGTGAACGAAATCCTTTACAGAAACATTTTTCTTAGTGTAGTCAAGTGTGTTTTCTCTGTCATATTCACTCAACCATTCCTTACGGTCGTCTGAACTACCCTTTGTTTTTCCAAATGCGAGTTCAATTGAATCATTATCTTCCTTTTCAGCGCCAGTATAAATCACTAATTTAAATTCCTTAAAGTACTCTTTTGCTTCTGCTGGAGTACTAGTCCCTAGTCCTTTGTAGTATTTACAATTCCAACCGATACCGTCATCGTTGTTTTCCTTCCACTTATCAAAATCTTTAACAGAGTAGAACTTAAGTTCCTTTTTCCCTTTCTTTGATTTGGCTTTAACAATAGGTGTAAGCATACCAGTAAGAAATCCTGGATATTTAAACAAGGAAGGCCAAAGTGTCTTAAACATGTTGAACAAAAGTCCCTTAATGTGTGAACCATCTTCATCCTGGTCTGTCAAAACAAGAATCTTACCATATCGAAGTTCACTCAACGAAGTATATTCTTTTCCAACCTGGAGACCAATAATCTTTTTAATCATATTGATTTCCGTGTTTTCCATTAGTTTCTTCATGTTTTTGATGTCTTGAACATTCAGCATTTTACCCTTTAGAGGGAAAACACCATAATGGTTTCGTCCAATAATTGAAAGTCCCGACAAAGCGAGCGCCTTTGCTGAATCTCCCTCGGTGAGAATCAAAGTACATTTCTCTGATTCCTTAGTTCCAGCCATATTAGCGTCATCTAGTTTAGGAATCCCAGTAATACGATTGCGTTTCTTGCCATCACTCTTCTTCATGTCTGCCATATCTTTCACAGATGAAAGTTGAAGCGCTCGTTCAATAATACCGCATTTTGACAACTGGTCTATGAATTTTTGTGAAAGATCACACTTTGACCCAAATTGACTAGCATTTGTTGTGAGACACTCTTTTGTTTGACTATTGAAACTTGGATTATCAATCGTCGCTTTTACAAACAACATAATATTTTCCTTGATGAACACAGGTTTCACGTTGATTTTGTTTTTCTTCATGATAATTTCAGCAAGACGCTTAGAAATACTATTCAAAACAGTATCAACATGTTTTCCACCTTTGAAAGTTTGAATACCATTCACAAACGAAACTTGTTCGAATGATACATTTGGGGTAAGACACGCTACGACCTCCCAACGGTTGTTGACCTTTTCATACGCTCTAGGTGTTTCACTTTTTCCACCAATATACAAGTCAACATACTTTTCAAAGTTTTTGGTTTCAACCTTTTCACCATTAAGATAAACATTTACTGAATTGTCTGTCCAAGCAGCCATATCGTATGCTCGCTTTTCTATGATTTTTATCATATCATCAGTCAGTCCAGTCTGCTTAAATCTAGCGTAATCTGGTATGTAGGAAACTTGTGTGTATGGTTTCTTGCTACATTTTGAAATCTTTGGTTTGTCTTTGGATTTCATATTATCACGGAAGGTCTGTGTAAATTTCAACTTGTTTTTTTCATCAACAGTCTCAATAGTAAACTGTCTTGAGAAAATGTTTGCAAGTTTTGCGCCATAACCGTTTTTACCACCCACATGCTTCTTTTCACTTTGGTCGTAGTTTGAAGATGTTAAAAGGTTTCCAAAAATCAGTTCAGGAATGTAAATCTTTTCCTTTTCGTGCAGTTCAACCGGAATTCCTTCTCCATCATTCCACACACAGATTTCTCCAGTTTCCTTGCTATAAGTGACCTTGATGTTTTTGACTGGAATCGTTTCTTCACCCCTTTCCAGTTTTTCTTTTGTCCTTGTAAACTGATCCAAAGAGTTGACTACAATCTCATCAAAAATCTTGAACTCACCTGGAACAAATGTAACCAAACCCTTAGTCATTTTTCGGTCACTCTTGTTAAAATACCACATTTCTTCTGTGGATTTTTCTGTGCTTCCGATATAAGAGTCTGGCAATTTTAATACGTGCTCTTCATGTGTTAATTTCACAAATTTTTTGGAACTACTCATTAATAGTTAAAGCCGTTTTGTTGTTAAATAATAATTTTAAAAAATAAATCAATTTTCTTTCTACTATTATACATATGGACGAGTTTGTAGTAATATTAGGATTATTAATTACCGTTTTAATAGTTATTTTAGTATTTAATAAGTACAATTCCGAAAAATTTAGTCTCTGTGAGGACAGTAATAGAAAAGGATTTTTTGGTAGAATGATGGAATTCTTAGATGATATGTTTTTCAATAAAAAAAAGGATCCAACAAACCCGGTTTTAGATAATTCATTTACAGTTCCTGTAGATGAAAGAAATAATCTAATGTATGGAAATGGAGAAAATTATTTCTGGTCGTGGCAATAAATTAATATATACGCTGTTTTTTTTTTATTTCTATTATCTATATGGATAATCAAAAAGTATTGTTCTACTTTTTAATAGTATTCTTAACTTTACTATTTATAACAACTTTTTCAAATATTTATAATAATAAAGTAAACGAAATTAATGAAGGTTTTCAGGACTCAACAACAAATGCTGGTAGTGAAAACCAGGTGAATGATCAGTTGAGTGAAAGCATAAAAAGATATATTGATAATAGACTTGAAAATGAAAGTGAAGCTATAAATCGTATAAGGGATACAAATAGTCGATTAGACAATATTTCAGAAAGACTTAATATGATTGATGAATCTTTTGAGAAAGCCGACGCAATAAGTAAAAATTATGATGAATTCCATTCTAACTACCAAACTATGTTAGAAGAAATACTAACACAAAAATTTAACACAGATTCCAACAAATTTGATGTTAACAATCGTCTCCACGCCATGAGACTTGAAAAAATTAAAGAAGATTTACAAATGCTTGATGAAATCAGAAAAGATATAGAACAAGTAGACGAATCTTCCCCCAACGCTACTGTTAGAGGACAAAGTCTAAGAGCTATGTCAGATGGTTCAAGACTCAATTTCGAATATGTAGTTGAAAATGGTGTCAGAACAAACAAAATTATTATTTCAGTAAATAATGGTTGCTTAGCTTTTGGTGATGAGTTAGATAATGGTGTAAGTATAATGTCATTAAATACTAATTGTGCTGAAAGAAGAAATAGACCTACACTCCATTTCGAAATTCACAGTATAAAAAGTTACACGGAATACAATTCTAAAATCAACTATGTAAATGATGGTACAAAACTACTTGTTTCACCAGATGATGAAATAACTTATCCATTTATGATTATTTCACCTACTCTTCATTTCGGTCACTGTGTTGATCTTAAGGATGGAATATTAAAGATTGTACCCTGTACTAATACACTATCACAGAGATTCCAAATTTCTAATTCACAGGTACTTGGTGAATGTCCTGTAGATGTAAATTAAAAATATTATATTTATTTATATTAAATGACTAATGTTAAAAGATTAGTAATTATTATTTTACTTTTACTTATCTTAATGATTTCCCATCAAATGCATAAAACTAAAAGGACAGATCATTTCCAATATAGTGTTTCAGGCGACATGACCGTCGAAGAGTGCTCACAGTCTATTGATGAATTATATAATCTCATAGCATCACTAAAAGCCGCTAATTTCCCAGTTGAATTAAGACAGGCATACGCTATGACAGTATTAACTAAGGATCCAAAACACGCTAATCATGTAAGAGAACTAATTGATAAAATGGATATGTCAGACGCAGATAAAAGACAACTAAACAATCTTGTTTTTAAAAATAAAGGGTTAATTTACTCTCTTAAAGATAAACAAGCTATGGTTACCGCCAATAACATATTTGAAAAATTAAATTCATATGAAAATGACATGTTATATCATTCAATATCAGATAATTAAAATATTTAATAAATATATATGGAATACAAATACATTAATTTATTTTTATTGTTTATAATTGTTATTCTTATAGCGATGAATTACAATATTGCAAATCGACAGGAAAATTTTGTAAACCACTCTGAAAGACACAACGCCAACATAAGAGCCGCATTAAATGCTCAGGAAAGTAATAATGCCGAAAATAAAAAAAATAATATGGAAAGTGAAGTAATTAGAGCTAATATTGAAGAAGGTTCTAATTACGTAAAAGACTCGCAAACTTTACAAGATATGTTTAGAGCAGTTTCCAACTCAGAAGCACTTTGTGATGAACTTGAAAATAATCAGAAAAATCGTGACATGATAGACCAATACAAAATAAATCAAAGTACATTACGAGAACTATCAGACCAGAAAAAGAGAATAAATGAATTACGTAAGGTAGTAAACTATTTACGTAAAGAAAAACTTAAACGTCAAACTGTATCTGATAAGTGTCGTGTAGAATCACAAAAGAATCTTAATAAGGATTATAAACTCGTACAGAAATTATCCGAACAGGGACTTTTGACAGATGATTCAATTAAGGTAAATCTTAATGTTTCTGATAGTTTGAAAAAATTAAGAAGAAAAAACATAAATAAAAATATTCAAGCCAATAATAATATTGGAAATGTAATGGTTGCTAATAGAAATAACAACGCTAGTAACAATAGTAACGCTAGTAACGCTAGTAACGCTAGTAACGCTAGTAACTCTGGTAACAATTTAAATAGCAATAATAATGCGTCAAAAACAAATCCAAGATTTGCTACAAAAAGATGCCCTTATATAAATAAAAATAAGTTCGTCCACAAAGACGATTTGCGAGGTAAATGTGTAGGGTGCGATGTTGATGATATTACCAAAAACTATCCTTATTTAATGAAAGATTTCGCATAATTTTATATTATATATAATATATGTCTAAGGAACAACTTATTACTTTACTACTCATTTTGGTAATTATTGTTTTAATTTATTTTACTAATAAAATAAACAAAAATAACCTTAGGGAAAATTTCCAAGACAACTATCTAGATAAAATGGATTATAGTAATGAAATCCTTGTAAAATTTTGTAGAAAATTAAGACAATTAGATAAACCAAATGATTTCAACATATTATTAAAAAATATGAAACAAAAATCTATTGATGAAAATAGAGATACAATTGATTCACTTATCCAAGAAATACAAAATTTACAAAAGGATATTTCACTACACGATACAGATGCCCGAGAGTTATATAAATTAGACACACACAATACCGCTAAAAAACAAGTAGACGCTGTCAATAAAGCAATCCATAATGTTAAGAATTCAGGAAATATATCAGTTAATTTAGTTTAAATATTATTTTATATTATTTATTATATGAATAAAGTAAATTTACTTTTTTTAGTTTTACTTGTAGTAATTATTGCTATAATGTTCACCTTTAAGAAAGACCTTCCTATTGAAAATTTTGCAATAACAGGCAGAAAACCTGATAGGGAACTTATTTTAAATTTACTTCCGGGATTTGATAATGAAATTATAGGAACTTTTATTCCACAAAAAGTAAAAACAGATAAACTTGATAATCTTGTTTACACAAGATCACTTTCTTCTAACAATTGGTACGGACCTGTAAAGAACAGTTCTATAGAAGGACACATTTTAACTGATTTATGTTACGCTCCTGATAGACGATTAATAGGAATTTTTATGAAAATGGTGGATTCAAATCCAATTTATGTAATGTATATAAAGAAAAACAGAGGTTTAAGATCTGAATGGATACTTTTAGATGATTCTGAAAATATTAGAAGTGTTCTATTTGACTTGGATGGACGCATGATAGGTTGTCATGCAATTACAGGTCAGATTTACAAAAAACGTACTGAGGAAATGGATTCAGAGTGGGTCGAAACAAGTAATTATGATATACCTATGAAAAAACTAATTTTTGATAAAGATTTGTATCTTATGGGGATTGGCATGAGTGACGGAAAACTGTACAAAAAAATGGGGTATTTCTGGAATGAAAACTCATGGGATACAGAAAATGTAGGTTCTGACACTATCTTTGATTGTTATCATGATTATGATGGATGTTTGATCGCTAGTTCTTATAAAGGGATAGTGAAACAAAAGTCGGCAAATTACATGTCTGAATTTGTTCCTATAAGAGAAACAAAGAAAAACAAAAAGAGATATTCTCTAAATGAAATTCTTAAATTTAAAACAGGACTTGTATTAGAAGATGATTTAGTATTGGATGATACTACTGGGTTAGGAAACGAATTAAAAGAAATCCTAAAATATAAAAAGCAGGCACTAAAATTATGTAAAAATAAATCTAATCTCTTAAAAAAGATAGATTATCAACCAAATGACAGTAATACTAGAAATATTCAACTTGTTAATAAACAAAATCAAATGATAAATAATTTGGAATCTATGATAAAAAGATTAGAATCAGATTTATAAAAAAAATCTTTAATTATTTTTTATTCTTTTTTAATTCTTCTATAATGAAATAACATTAAATCCAAGTGAGAACCTATCTGTATCGCTAAATATTGAATGGAAAAATGGATTTTCCTTAGAATCATTTACGTAAAAAATATTTACGTGTTCATTTTTGTCAAATAATGTTTTTACCTTATTTTCAACTGGGTCTAAATAATTTAGTCCCGACATACCGTCTTTTTCACAGGCAACAAAATACATTCTGTAACCGACACCATCCATTCTATTACTATGCCATTCTCTAAACCCTCCAGCTGGGTAATAAAAATTTCCTCTAGGATCAAGTCCTATATCATTAATTAATTTTAATTTATTAGCGTCCCAGTGGTATTTTGGAAAGCACAGATTATTTATTAGGTGTTGGTATTTACCATTTTTTAATCTCCACACATCATTATAAGGTATTATTATTGATTTATGCTCAGTACTACCATACATTTCCTTTAATTCAAATCTGTCATATTTTTCTTTGTCAGGGAAACTCATAACTTCTTTACGCATTCCTTCTAAGTAAGGTACTTTATTGATTATGTTGTTGATAAAATTTGTTTGGTTTTTACTGTCAGTTCCGAAATTACACATTCCTTTATAGTTAGACCATAATTCATCTAGTATAGGATAATTATCTGTTAATTCTTTTATAGGCACCTGATATGCAACTTCATTTTTAAATTCTTTACGAGACTTTACCTCTTGTATAAAATCTAATACGTTCATTATATATATTTTAATTTTTTTTTTACTTTTTTATAACTTATTTCTATTGATATTATAAAGGTATGAGCTTCAAGGTAAACTTAATTATTATTTTAGTAGTCTTAAATTTATTATTTATTTTTGTTTTAATATCTAAAAAGGAAAAATTTAATAATAACAGAGCTGTATTAATCGATCCTAGTCTTAAGAATAAAGTAAAAGTAGAAACCTCAGTGCTGTTAGATAATTTAAAACCGGTTGATTCGATAAAGAAAAATGCAGAATTGTTTATAGACGGTGATCTTAAAATAGGTTTAAATACAGATGGCGATTTTCCTAGACTTTGTTTCGGGTCAAAGTGTTATACATCAAATCAAATAGAGGAATTTTTAAGATATAATATTCCCTACGAGGTATTTGACACGGATCCTGTAGAACAAAAAACACCAGACGCTCTCTGTTATTCTATTCAGGGGAAAAAACCTAATTGTATTACTGGGGAAGATTTAAAACTATTAAACGGACAGCAATCCGTTTACATAGCTGGTCCAAAGTATGATGATAGAACTGAATCATATGTAAATCAATTTCATATTCAACATAATAAAGGAAGAGCGCCTCACTACTATTATGATATAAATAATAACTATTATGAGAAACTTGGTAAAAGAAACTATGACTCTTCTGAGACCTATACATCACCACAGTGTGTACACGCAGGGGTTATGCATCAAAAGTTGCTAAGGAATCCGGCAGATTACTATAATACTGGATTTGACCGGGTTCCTTATTTTTACAATCTTTCAAAATTAAGCGGGGTAAATGATCAGATACGAAGTAATATTAAAATAGATGAAACCATGGAACATAGTGATTATATCTGCTCAGGGGACACAAGTAGACGAAATAATAATACTTGTGGTGATGGAATATTACAAATGGTAAAACATCCAGTACACACCGCTAAAGGTACAAACTATGACGACAATAATTCTATGCGACACAACGGTCATATAGGAGAATGTGATGGGTCTGGTCGTCAGAGAAACCAAATTATGAATTTGGCAGCTGTAAATTTACTTCCTAACGAATTTAGAGGTGATATAGATGATCCCAAATTAGGGAGAGTAAATATTAGAGACAGAATAAAGTACACACTTTTCCCAGGAGAACCAACTGGACTAAAGTGTTTCAGTTTTACTTAATTATTAGAATTATTTTTGTTATTGTTGTTACGACTAGATACTTTCCCTTTTTTTCTGTTTTTCCTTGTTTTCTTTTTTTTAGCGCCACCTTGCTTAAAACTAGCAGATTTTGTACTACTTTTACTATGTCTTAAACCATACTTTCTTGCAAATCTTACTGCTCTTCTTCTGTTTTTGAATAATATTTCTGGTGTAATATCTATGCCGTGATCACCATATTTTTCTCTACAAAGAATACCTGAATCTTTTTGTAGTTCACTTCTATATGCTTCCTTATTTACATCTTTTAGAACATCAACTAATTTATCAGCAACACAAACTGACTCTTCATCGAAACCCTTAAAGAGATTTATAAATTTTCTGAATAATCCGGACATATATAATATTAAAATATAAATATATAATAAATATGTGGATTAGAGCACTTTTTTTTATTTTTATTACAATAGTAATATTATTATCAATAGTTAACTCTCGTAGAAAAGAATATTTTGATGATAATAAATTACATTTTGAGGGTAGCGTACATCTTTCTGGAAATATTGCCACAAATAATATACCTAATAAAATTCGTGTAAAAAGTCTTTGTTTTAGAAAAAATGAAGGTGGTGAAATTAAAGAGGAATGTCTTGACTCAGGACAGTTTTCATTTGCGTTAAATAATACTACTGAAAGAAACTATTTTAAATGTCTTGGAGAAACATGTATTGACAATAAACATTTAGATATTATAAAAAATAAAAATAACTTTAAAATTAGAAATGTTAAAAAGGATCGGTGTTATACTATGAGAGATGTTATGCTTCACGGTTTAGGAGGTAATTATGCTGAAATACATAGACCAGGTCATTTAAATTCTATGCAGGAACAAGGATTAAATGGAATTAAGAAATTGCGAGGATATTGGCGTGGGTCAGGTGGTGGTTTGTATTATGAACACTGGCCTGGAAAACAACACGATGACGATGGTGATGGATTGAGATGGTTGGCGTATACTGATGGTGGATACCGTAATAGACCCTGGATTCCCAATTTTGTAGTTGGAGAAAATTGTGATTTAGAAAATGATGGATTATTTAAAAAATATTTACAAACTCAGGATAAAAATCAGTTTAGATTTATTAAAACTACAAATGAAGGAGAAGACGCTGAAATAACCGCAGCATCACTCACACCACAACCTGAAGCTTCTTCAGAATTTTCTGGTGAAATGCCAGGAACCGGGATGCAGGTAGCATAATCTTAATTTAAATTTTATAGAAATATATTCTATTAATATTAATAATGGTTATACTTGTTATATTTTTAATTTTGGTATTCATATTGTATGAGTTATATTTTTACAATTTAGAGAAATTCAGTACAAACAGGGAATCACCATACGATCATTATTTTAATGGAGATGTTTTTATGAGAGATGGAACTACTAATATGAGTATTGGTGTAGGGACACGACCAAATGAAGATTATTTCCTTGATGTAAATGGTAGATTAACAATAAATGGTAAACTACAGTTGGGTACAAATATAATTGATTATGATCTCGCCAAAAAATTAAATAAATTGCCTCTATATACCCGAAAAGATTATTGTCTTTACGAACCAAATGATAAAACTAAAAAGCAGTGTATATCTGAAAAACAACTTGGTATGATTACAGGACATACTAAAGTTATGTTCAAAAACAGATACGGTGAAACTTTAAGTAATTTTGACTTAAGACATCATGGTACGCATAATAGAAGTGAATCAGGGAGACCAGAATTTAATTATTCACCATTTAGAGAAGGGTTAAACTATAAAGATATACCTTTTAATTGGTATCAAGAACCTTTAGCACAAAGAGACACCCATAGTACATTAGAAAATAGTGAAAATAGTGAACCGAATGATAATAATCAATTTCAATTAATACCTATTGAAAATATTGACACTAATATTTATGGTGATGAAGCAAATATTAAAAATATCATTTTATTCCATCCTTTTAAGGATCAAATAATTAAACATTCTGGTACAGGTTTCACACACACATTTGGTGGACACGACCTTGAGAAACATGTCTATAATGTATTAAACAAACCAAATACCTTAAATAATGTTGAAAAAGCTGAGTTAAAAAGGCGGGTAGATAGAGACCCTAAATTAACATCTAATGGGGTTTACTTAAAATTACAAAAAGTGTCAAATCTCAATAAATATTATATAAGAGTGAGAGTGGGAAACACACAAAAATGGAGATACTTAAATGTCAGAAATGACAATTACATATTAGATGGCGCTAGACTTGAAGAAGTTTTGACAAAATATCCTTCCGGGTTGAGTCTTTTTGAGATTAATTTATTTGGTCCAGGAAAATTTGAGTTAGGTGAAAATATCGGACAAAACGTTTCAATAAAAGGGTCAAATGGCAAGTTTTTGTGTTTCGGTGGTTGGGATGACTACATATTTACCGCTATGAATAGAATAAGATTTTTAAGCAATCCCTTTTCAGAAGATATTAATTTTTTTATGTACGTTGAACCGTCACCTGATAAAACCGGGGAAGGAGAAGACGATGATACTAAAAAAATGGGACAATACAGATGCCTCTATGATTAAATTGATTTGAATTTTATTTATTATTTCTAATAATTAAAGATAAAGGTTTTTAAATATTTAATAAATAGTAAAAGGTTATTTTATGAAGTTAGATTCACATTATACAGATGACTTACTTGAAGCCGGTGTTGATGAAGTTGCTAGAGGTTGTCTTGCTGGACCAGTATTTGCTTCCGCTGTTATATGGCCAAGAGATTCGGAAACAGTTGAGGATTTGCCTATACTCCGTGATTCTAAAAAACTTTCTAGAAATCAACGTAATTATTTAAGAGAGTATATTGAATACAACGCAATAGATTACTCCGTAGCTAAAGTTGATAATCAAGAAATAGACGCAATAAATATAAGAAACGCATCATTTTTAGCTATGCATCGTGCTATTGAGGGTTTAAATGTTACGCCAGAGTTTCTTCTCGTTGATGGTAATTCATTTAAACCATATCTTACTAGTGATACCCGTGATGTTATAGAACATAAATGTATAATTTCAGGTGACGATAAATATAAATCTATAGCTGCGGCAAGTATTCTCGCTAAAGTTTATCATGACGACTATATTGATAATCTTGTAACTGAAAACCCAACACTTGAAAAATATAAATGGAGGAGTAACATGTGTTATGGCACTCGTGAACATCTTGAAGCAATCAAAGAGCATGGAATTACACCATATCACCGAAAATCTTTTGGACCGTGTAAAAAACAAAGTATTAATATATAATATAATTTAAATGGATTCTGAAAGAATAGATATAACTTTAAAAATTGTTATTTTAGGAGAGTGTGGAACAGGCAAATCAAGTCTGGTTGAAAAATACTGTAATGATAAATATATAAGTAATAATATTTCAACAATAGGTGTAGATTTTTTTACAAAAATTATAGAACACACGGATAAAAAAATTAAACTACAAATATGGGATACTGCCGGTCAGGAAAAGTTTTATAATCTCGTTTCTTCTTATTTCAGAGATTGCTGCATGGGTATTTTGGTATTTGACATATGTAATAAATATTCATTTGATAAAGTTGATTTTTGGATTTCTGAATTCGAAAAATATAATTTTGGGGATACGGCCAGACCGGTTCTACTTGTAGGTAGTAAAGTTGATATAGAGTCTATGCGTGAAGTATCACCCGAGGAAGGATTCAACAAAGCCGAGAAATTTGGATGTGAATATATAGAATGTTCAGCAAAGGAAAATATAAATATAGACGAAATTTTTCAAAAGTCAATAAATATAATTTGTAACAAAATAAACGATGGTAGTGTCGATCCTAAAACTAGTACAGGAATAAAAATTAATAATAGGATTGAGTCATTCTATATGTACAAGGAGAAAGAAAAGGACCCCACATGCTGTACTATTTTATAAGAAAACAGACATACATTCAAAACAAAATGCTTCTATTTGTGTTATTTCTTTATTACATTTACCCATTCTTTGAGAATACTTTGAAGCAAAATTGGTAATTTTTATTTTATCTTTGTCTTCCATTTCACATTTTATTATTTTATCAAAAATAAGTTTTAAAATTTCTTGTTTTTCAATATTTCTAGTAGACAATTCATACAAATTATCTCTTACCTCTTGGTATTCCAAATTAAAAATACTATTTACTAGTTTCTTTACAAACTTATTTATTTCATTCTTAATTTTCAATTTCTTCTCGCTATATAATTTGTTTCCAAGTAAAAGTATTTCGAAATCTATAAAAATAGATTTTAAATTACCCCGATTAGTTTGTACTATTTTATCAATTTGATCTCTTCCTAACCCAACTACACCCATATCGTCTACTTTATCACAAATAAATTCACTTATTTCTTCCTTTTTTGGACTGGGCATTCTTATTGTAAAAAAGGAGTTTAACATACCCCTGTGTTTACTAAATTTATTCATAGTAAGAATAAAGGTGACAAACTTATCACTTCTCTCAGTAATCTTTTTAATAGTTAAAATATTATCACGTGATAAAAAATCGGCATTTTTTATTATAATTATATTATTATCACCTGTAGATACATTTTTAGTATTTGTAAACTCCTCTAAAGTTTTTACAAATGAATTTTTATCTTTATAATTATACTGACTCACAAACAGTTCGAAATGATGTCTGCTCGAATTGATTTTATTGTCAAGATATTCATCTTTTTTTATATTAAGTACAGGTAAATTATAGTATTTTTTTATCATCATTCTCGCTAAAGTAAATTTACCTACTCCATTACACCCATAAATTACTGTATTTAACAGACCGGTATGTCGTTTTACCATTTCAGCTATATCTTTATTTAATTTATAACTATCTAGATCTTTAGGTTCAAAGTCTGTAAAGAACATTTAATAAGATAATAAGGGTATACTTTAATACCGTTATTTTATTATTTTTTTATTTTATATTATTATAATGAAAAACTCGGGTGTTATTGTTTTTTACTTAATATTCCTTTTTATAATTCCTCTTATGTTGGGAACTTATGGTTTAAATACTGGCGTTTTACCTTACTATTTACCATTAATGGTAGCATTAGCCAATCTCCTTACTTTAAGTGGTCTCGAGGAATTTGCAGACTTATACCAACTTGAACCAAATTCGTTTTTAGGATTTATATCAACCCATATTGTCAATTTAGTAGCATTAATTGGAATCATGTGGCAGTCCATAACTCACGTAAGTGAAAAGAAAAATAGTGTTTCTTATGGCGCTTCTTATGCAGTTATATTATTTTTAGTAACATTTCCATTAGCGAGATCAGGAATGAAATATGTACTTAAAAATGCCGATGAGTATTTAAAAAAGAAGTCAAATTACAATTTTGAAAAAAATTGGCATTTACTAGCTTCTGGTCTTTTATATATTGTATTCTTAATCGGATTCCAAGCTATTTTCCTTAGTATCGTTGACGCATCTGGGAACGCTTCAAGTGTAGCAAGTAGTAATAGAGAAAATTCATTAAACAACAGAATTGCCAATAAAATTTCCCTAGCAAATGTAAAGGGAAATTAAATTGTGTTTAAAGTTTTTTATTTATTTATTTAGGTATTTTATTATGGATACATACCTCGCTTTTAAAAAAAGATACGCTTTCCTCCAACAAGATTTCTCAAAAACATTAAAAGTATTAAAAAATAATTTAAATGATAACTCAAAACCTTCTCAAGAACTTTTAGATAATATGGAATTATTGAGTCATTATCTGTCTATAGTGTCAAGTAAATTACTGGATATTGAAGAATGTGTTCTTGAAGGAAACTCTGAAAAAACGCCAAAAGATATGGTTCTTCTTTCTGATTATAGAGAAAATAGTGAAATAATAGAAAAATTAAAACCACTTATGTTTATGTTGAAATTGACAGAAAATATGAAGGACTAAATTAGTAACATTCGTACATTTTTTTATCTCCATATTTATCATCGACTCTTTTTATTGAAGGCCAAAATTTGTATTTTTTTAAACTTTCTACCGGATAAAACGCTTTTTCCCTACTATAATTATAATCCCATTCTATAGCGTCATTCAGTATATGAGGCGCGTTTTTTAAAACATTATTATCATTAGGGTAATGACCATCCTGTATTTCTTGTATTTCTTTACGTATTGAAACCATAGCGTTTATGAATCTGTCTAGTTCCTGCTTGCTTTCACTCTCTGTAGGTTCAATCATAATAGCGTTTAATTTAGGCCATGACATAGTTGGTGGGTGAAAACTGTAATCGATAAGTCTTTTTGCTATGTCTACATCGGTTATATTATACTCTTTGAATTCCTGTAAATCGACAATAAATTCGTGCTCTGATTTTCCCTGATCAATAGTGAAGTAAGGACAGAGTCTTTCTTTAATATAGTTAGAATTTTCAATAGCTTGTTCTGTATAAAATTTAACATCGTTGTTGTTTTTGTAAAGATAAAGAAATGGAATTGTTAAAAGTGATGCGCTACTCCACTGTGAAGAGGTAACACTTCCTATTGACTCATTATCACCGGTTTTTTGAAATACATTACCAGGCAGAAATTTACCTAATTTGTCATTACACAAAATAGGACCCATACCTGGACCACCACCACCATGAGGAATACAAAATGTTTTGTGTAAGTTAAGATGGCAAATGTCCGCACCAATTTTTGAGGGTTGTACTTTGCCAACTAGAGCGTTCATATTAGCACCATCCATGTACACTAAACCTCCATATTTATGAATAACAGATGTAATATCCTCAATATTTTCCTGATACATTCCAGAAGTGTTAGGAATTGTAATCATAAGACACGCAAGATTATCCTTAAACTGACTTACATAATTATCGAAATCTTCAAATTTACTATCATCAAATGAAATAATTTTCATATTAGTGAGTGCAGCACTAGCAAAATTAGTGCCATGTGCCGATTTTGGAATCAAACAAATATTCCTACCAGTATTATTAACATCATGAAATTTTTTTATGCATAATAACCCTGTATATTCACCCATAGCACCAGAATTTGGTTGAAAAGAACAATAATTAAAACCTGTTATTTCCTTTAAATAATCAGCTGTACTTTTTATTAAAGATCTGTAACCTGAGTTAGTTTCAGGAGGTGAAAATGGGTGTATGTTGGCAACTGTGTCCCATGTAATTGGTTCTAATGTATATGAAGGATTAAGTTTCATGGTACATGATCCTAATGGAATCATTCCATTTACCAAGGAATAGTCTTTATCGGCTAATTTATGTATATATCTGGTTAATTTTAATTCATCCATTCCATCAAATATTTCTTCACTTAAAAAATCGCTGTTTCTTAAAAATCCTCTATTAAATTTATTGTCTATTTTATTAAAATTGTCACAATTAATTTTTTCACTTATTACATTAATAATTTCTTTTCTGTCTTTTTCAGTACTTGTTTCATCAAAGGTGACCGATATTTTATCATCGTCTCTATAAACAAGAATGTCTTTAGTGTATAATTGTGCCGCAATCCAATCCGCTTGGCTATGTCTAAATGTTACAGTATCAAAATAATTTTCATTAATTATATCTAGTCCATTATATAAGCACCAGGCATGAAACATTCCAGTTTGTTTAAAAATATCATCTACAATTGATTTTAGTCCTTCTCTACCATGATTTATAGCGTACATGGAAGCTATATTAGCTAAAAGTGCCTGTGAAGTACAGATATTACTTGTCGCTTTTTCCTTTTTAATGTGTTGTTCTCTAGTTTGTAATCCGAGTCTGTAACATGGATTTCCCTTAATGTCTATTGATTCACCTATTATTCTTCCTGGCATAAACCTAAGAAATTTGCCATCACAGGCTAAGTAAGCCGGATGTGGACCACCAAAAAACATAGGAACGCCAAATCGCTGCATATTACCAAAAGCAATATCTACATTTACTTCACCTGGCGATTTAAAGATAAGTGATGAGAACAGATCGTGAGAGCATGTAGAAACTATATTATTTTTTTTAGATTCATGAATCATTTCTTCAGGAATATTTATTTCTCCGTTTGTGTCTGGATACTGAAACATAAAACCACATGTTTCGTTTCCCAATTCAAAATTCTCAAGGTTTCTTATTTTTAAATCAATATCTAAAGCGTACGCTCTTGTTTCTAATACCTTTAGAGTTTGTGGATGTAGGGTTTCTGATGCAAAAAACTGATTTCTGCGAGTCTTATGAAAACTGTAGCACATAGTCATAACTTCTGCGGCAGAACTACCTTCGTCCAGTAAAGAAGCATTTGTAAGAGGTAATCCGCTTAAAGATTTTACAAGTGTTTGAAAATTGTAAAGTGATTCTAATCTACCCTGTGATATTTCGGCTTGATAGGGAGTATAGGGTGAGTACCATTTAGGATTTTGAAGAATATTTCTTTTAATTGTAGAAGGGGTTATAGTATTATGATAACCTTTACCTATAAAAGATTTCATAACCTTATTTCCATTAAGCATTTTTCTCAATATTTCAAGAGCGTGTTTTTCACTCATCGAAATTCAGGATATAAATATAGCAAAGTTTTTTTATAATATAATAAAAACTTATTAAATAATTAGTTATTTAAAAAATACTATTTAAAAGATTTTTAATTTAATTTATTTACTAAAATGAACACCGTTAATGAAATCAGTAAAACCATGTACACAGCCCTAAAACTAAAGTATCAAGCTGACTTTGCCGAGTCAAAAGCGTCTATGCTTGTTTACTTGAATAATCCTGTAGGAATAGGTGAACATCCACAACATGTTGAAGAAATGGATAAGTTGATTGCCAAAATGGTCGACGCTCATGATAAATTTACATTACTGGAAAAGGAGTTTACCAAGTATAGTGAATAATTTAAATAAATTTTAAATAAAATTAAAAAAAAAAGGAAATACCAGGATTTGAACCTGGGACCTAGAGATCTGCAATCTCTCGCTCTACCACTGAGCTATA
>MDSZ01034710.1_pt1 | contig 18115 bp, 13 predicted proteins | sample 811201 | NCBI WGS metagenome assembly MDSZ01 (sample SAMN05326647, study PRJNA326480) | marine metagenome | isolation source: seawater | place: Indian Ocean: North | collected 2010
ATAGCATTGAAACGAGCTTGATTGGGGAGTTACCGGAACCGGAAGACGCTTTCTCTGATGCCTCTTTTATCTGCGAGGAAGGCATAGAACCGGGAGACCATTCTGCAATGAAGCCAGCTGAGTCGATGACGATTACTGCATCTGTCGCCCCGCTAGGCAAAGATGCGCCTACAGTCGAGTCGTCAAGCAATAATGGCCATGACCCATTTAGTTCATTGGCATAATCATCGATGTTGAATGCCTGTAGGCCCTCTCCTGTGGCAATCTGCACGAAGGAAGCCCTCACCCCATCCTGGGACAGGATATTTTCGGCGATCTGAAAATCGTTCATCTGCCTCTTTGCATTGGGCGATCCTGAAGTGAACATTCCTATTACTACTACATCCGAGTCTTCCATCAGTTCGGAAAGAGAGACTGCGCCTAACTCGGAATCATGTGAGAGAAGGAAAAATGGTGGAGCGGCGCCCCCTTCCCTGTATGAATTAGAATCTATTTCAGGAAGGTGGATGGCTGTGAACGATGAAGCGATTGCTAGTAGGATTATTGCTGCATAGGCCGGAAGGGGAAGGTTTGCTCCGCGAAGGGATGCCCCGAACCATGCAATGAGTCCAACGCACACAATTATGGCTGCAAAGAAAGACCCCAGCAATGGTGGATCGTCCTCAGGGACGTGGAATCTTAGCATGGCCCATGAATGGCAGGTTTCTCCGGGATCTTGATCAGAGAGTGTGAAGCAAGCATCTAACATATAATTTCCAGGGGTAAGAGGCTCTTCAGTGGACCATGTTCTAACTGTCCTGTTTGATTCACCCTTCGAGAGTCCATCGGGAGACTCGAAATGATCCAACCATTTCTTCGGATCAATAGAACCGTGCCACATCTCCCTCCACTCCATTGGTCCGACAAGCTCGATTGACTGCGCAGAGAAGTCTGATCCGCCCCAAGGTGAAATAGGGGTAAATTCGATTCTAGCCATTCTGTTGTGGTCTATTACCACGTTCAGCTCTGTCTCGATAATTTGTCCATCTAATATTACTCCGGTTCTAGAGTCGTAAGACCCCCACCATAGAGTTCCTGAAACAGCACATTCGTGGCTAACTTGAATAGATAAGCGAATTTCATCGCCAGAATTCATTGAGACGTTGAGATCATAAGCTGTGGCTTCGAAAATATGCGGATCTGTTCTATCTTTACTCATAACTATCGAATCGGTAGTAACGCTCGACAATGCTTCAAAACCACCCATTGAGAGAGTAACGGAAAACTGGGTCTCTGAACCGAGAGGCCCGCCCAATGGGATGTTTGTCGCGGAACAAGCGTTGCTTGTAGTTTCCAAGGATGCAAAGAGACGGACTGTGATGTTGCCTTCGAATCTGAAAGGCTCGATTACTGGCGGGGTTTGGGCATCCACTATCGTGGGTAATGTGAATGAGCTTGTCTTCGAAAATGAGGTGCTTCCTGATGGCAATCCCGTAACTGTGGTCCAGTTTCTATCCAAGTAGGGAGAACCCTCTACACCTTTTAGAAAAAGCATATTCTCCTCGGGATAGCTGGTTTCGAAACCCGGTCCTTCGTATGCCGTTTGGTTTTGGGAGAAAACAGGCATTGAGAACGAGAGAGACACAACAAAAAGCGCCATAACTGCCAAAGAGAGCTTGCGCATCTGTAGTCCGTCCCCCAGCATAATCCATCTGGAGTAAGTGTTCAACCCTTCGTTCATAGTCATAGAAATCTCGAAGCAACAAACAACGCCATTAGGCAACCGGAAACCGTTGAGAGGAAGTTCACGCTGTGCTTGCCGAGAATTCCTCTGTTCTCAAGCAATGCACCCAGAATGGAGTCAACTTGACACCCTGTCCATCCAAAAAGAATGACGAATGAAAAGAAGAAAACTGAGTTGGTAGAATCGCCATTAATCGCACCTAATACCGTAGATATGGAAGCAATGAGTAGAGCTCCATAAAATGCTGCCAGGGTTCCTGTCGGAGACATCCCTCCATTTGTTCCAGCTGGGACAGCTTCCAAGGTAGTGATGATCCTAGTTCTAGGGTCTAAGCTCCCAATCTCTGAAGCAAGAGTATCGGATGCTGCAACCGAGACCGCGGAACAGAGGATGAAGTAAGACCATTCGTGACCTCCGATGAAATGATTCGCTATTGCGACTAAGCTGGCAGCGCCACCGTTGGCCAATACATTCTTCCAACCTCTGACGCCATCATTGGCCTCCTCAGCTGAGATCTTTGCTTTCTCTTCGAATCTCCACTTGGTGGCCAAGGAGCCGACGATCAAGAAGGCCATCAAGACAAGCAGCCAAGTCCAGTGACCAAGAAGTGAGATAATCAGACCCACGACCAGAGCCGTGATTAGTCCTCCCCTGTCAAGTAGATCGTTCATAATTGATACAATAAGTAACACTGAAACAAGGGCAACAGATATCGTTAGGTCGTCCAAGGATTCGAGCATGCTTTCGTCAGTTCGCTCACAACTGGGGTCATGAAAGATTCGGGATAGAGCATAGTAAAAGTACTAATATCGTCAAAATTTCAACTTTCCAATGAGTTGATTTCCTTCAACATGCTTCGAGTAATTAGGAGAACGGAGGAGATCAGGACTAGTGTCCAAGACAAGGAGACTAGGAATGCTTCCATTTCATCCATCCCCATCCTAGTGGGGATCTCATATGACAGGGCAGAAGTGCCATTCCACACAGAATGGCCAGAGATTGAGGCTAAAATTGCGGGGACCACTCCCTTGGGGGTACTGAATCCCTTATCGATTGCTTGTTCGAAGTTTTTCACGTATGACATGGAGAAATTGGAATCATCATTCCGAGTTTCGGCCCCGGTTGTGTCTTGTTCTTCTGGATTGCCAATAATGTACCAAGATGGAGGAGACTTCTCGGATTTCCCCTCCTTCGACGAAATCTCAGGACTATGGTCCCCTTCAAGATGTCTAGGCCCATCAAATCCCGAGAGGTCACCATCACCATCCATGTCGATCCCCAAACCCTCTGCGAAGTCAACTACGGAAATTCCGATTGACTTGTACCTGGAGGTAAATCTGGACTTGAAGGCTTCATCCTTAGCTAGCCAACCTATGGCGGTTCCTGATATGGCAGTCCAGATCGCGTGTCCGGGGATCGATCCTATTCCTCTTACTAATATGGTCAATGAAGCCGAGATGGGGCCACCTGCTACAGAGAACAAAATGTACTGAAGATTCTCGATAAGAGCAAAACCAAGACCTACCGTAAATCCGACTTGAAAACCATGTTTAGGGCCCTTGATAGCAGGGAGGAAAGCGGCTACAGCCAGTGCCTTGAAAATCTCCTCACCTATTGGTGCGCCAATGGCCAAAGTTGACAGAAGATAGCTAAATGATTCTGGGTCGAATGGGACGATAAGTGGAAAAATAAACGAGTTGAAAATTATGGCTGGGAACGCCGACAACATTCCCGCAAGTAGCCAAGCTTCCGCCTCTCTCCTTCTAGTTGGCATTCCAATAAGCCTAGTTGAAGTTCCCCACCAAGCTAGGACTGGGAGAGAGAATCCCACGAGCCATAGAGGAATTGCCAGAATAACGTAGATTGCCAATCCTGCGAAAAATCCTGCATCGCTTCCTGATTGGTAAATCAATAAAGCTAGAACTATCAATAGGGATAAAATTACTGCAAAAATCGACCATAACGTCCTTCCGGGAGGAACTTCCAGGATTGTGTCGTCCCTAACGATAAATCTGCTGACCTTGGTCTTCATCGTAGTTTTAATCGATTTGCCTTCTGGCAAAGCGTGAGCCTCTGAACCAGTTTCATCTGGAACTGCTAATGTGACATGCACTAGCTTGGGTTTGTGAAGCCAGAAAATAAGTGATAAGAATGGGATCCCGAGTACCCCACATACGGAAATAACTGCTGGTTCTAGACTCCAAAAACCGAGGAATACGTACAATGCAGCATACATTAGAATATAGGCAGGAAGAACGGTCCCCAACATTCTGAAATAGGCATTCCATGGCTTTGTCTGCCTCTCAATCCTAAGATTCTCGGGAGGCTCGCTGAGTGGGACGGGGGGTTTGATTCGGAACTTTCTGCCGAATTGATCCAAGAAAACTCTCTCTTCTTCCATTCTTCCACCCGGTGCCACTCAGATCGCCCATCACTCTGGATGCCTGATGCACCCGGTGCGGTTCCTCATCACTGTGGCAACCCCTGAGTGGGGGGTTTTGATATTGGGCTTTTTCATCTGCCGATTACTCCGCATGAGATGCAATAAGTCTCACTTCTCTTATCGTCCCTCTTCATACTCCATTGACCGCAAGAAGGGCAGCGAGGGAGTGTTTTCCTGGTGGTTGAATTTCTAGGTGGCCTTCTCCTCCTAACCTTGGGGACGACCCACCCCTTCTTGGGGCGCCTGACCTTGGGCATAGCTATCGAAAGGGGTTCCGGCTCAAGAAATTGTCTGATATGGCAAATGGTAGCCTCGGGAAGTTAATCATAAGCTAGGTGCATATCGGGTCCCATGGAATGTACAGTCGTCGGAGCAGGAGTATCGGGACTATCCACAGCAATTAGACTTCTTGAGAGTGGCCATGAAGTGGAGATTGTCTCTGACAAGTTCAGCCCTGAGACGGTCTCCGATGTAGCGGCTGCAATTTGGTACCCCTTCTTGGTAAGGCCTGCTGATCGGGCACACACTTGGGGGATGGAGACTTACAAAATTCTAGAGTTAATGTGCACAGAAGAGCCGAAAGCCGGTGTAAGGATGAGAGATGGGAGGGAGTATCTGAGGGAAGTTGTTAGTCTGCCTCGATGGAAGGACGGTATTGCCTCTTTCAGGATTCTAGATGACGAAGAGATCCCCCTCGGTTACGTATTTGGATGGGAGTTCAGAGCTCCAGTAATTGATATGCCGCTATACATGCCATGGCTAATAGCTAGGTTTGAGGAGAAAGGAGGAACATTCAGACAGAATTTTATCGAGGACCTGTCAAAATTGAGCGGGGATTTAGTCGTTAATTGTGTTGGACTGGGGGCGAGAGAGCTTTGTGATGACAAGGAAGTGAAGCCTGCTAGGGGGCAGATAATTTTCGTTGACCAGGACCCGGGGGTGGGGCATTTCGATCAGCAACCCGAGACGCTTACTTACACAATTCCCAGAAGTAATGTTACAGTATTGGGGGGTACTGCACAAGTTGACGACTGGGAGCTTGAAATCAGGGACGAGGATAACGAGCTGATTCTGGAGAAGGTTGAGGCACTTTGGCCCGAGTTGGACAGGAGTAAGATTTTGGGCGGATCAGTCGGATTGAGGCCCTCTCGGACAGAGGTAAGGCTGGAGGAAGAAGATATTGGCGGTGTTCGAGTGATTCACAACTATGGTCATGGCGGAGCAGGAGTTACTCTTTCGTGGGGATGCGCGGATGAAGTAGTTTCAATTGCGGAGAGAAATTAGGAAGCACATGGAAGAGATTTTTGACGTAGTTGACAGAAGCGATAGGGTAATCGGCAAGGCGAGTCGGGAGGAAGTTCATTCGAAGGGACTCCTTCATAGGTCTGCCCATCTCTTGGTTTTCGACGCTTCGGGCAGAGTTCTACTTCAGAAGAGATCTACGGGGAAGGACACCTTCCCCGGCAGATGGGACTCTTCGGTGTCCGGACACGTTGACTGTGGAGAGGAATATGACGAATGCGTGGTTAGGGAGGCATTCGAGGAGATTGGGGTAAGTTTGGAACGAGTCCCGGAACGGGTATTCAAGATCGATGCATGTGAAGAAACCGCCAATGAGTTTACTTGGGTATACAGGCACCACTACGAAGGCCCGTTTGTAGTAAGTAAAGAGGAAATCTCAGAGGTCAAATGGTTCTCTGAGAAGGAGATCGAGAGAATGCTATTGGAAGAATTAGATACTCTTTCTCCGGCATTCGCAATGGTGTGGCAGCGACTAAGCCAATACTGAAAATACATTCAATAATTTCATGCGCTTGCTAAACTTACAGCTTCGGAATCGGCACCTACTTTCGACGCTTCGTAAGCAGACTTGGTTGTGCTAATTACTACAGCTCCAATTTTGTACGGATCCGCGTTTGATGCTGGCCTTCTGTCTTCTAGTCTGCCGCACCATCCGTCTTCGACCGTTCCGATTGGAATTCTGATTGAGGCCCCTCTGTCGGAGACGCCGTACGAGAACTCATGAATTGACTGAGTCTCATGAAGGCCGGTTAGCCTCTGTTCGTTATGTGCTCCATAGACATTGATGTGCTTCTCGATGTTCTTGCCGAATTCCTCGCAGACCTTGTTGAATGTGGCCTCCTCTCCGCATGTCCTCAGGGTGGTATCTGAGAAATTTACATGCATCCCTGATCCGTTCCAGTCGGTTGCTCCCAGTGGCTTCGGGTGCCAATCAATAGAGAGTCCGTACTTCTCAGCATTCCTCTCAGCCAGGTATCTTGCAACCCAGACTTCATCGCCCGCATTTTTTGCGCCCTTGGAGAAAATCTGGAATTCCCACTGGCCCACGGCTACTTCTGCGTTAATTCCCTCGACATTTATCCCGGCCTCAAGGCACATGTCTAAGTGGGTCTCAATTACCTCCCTTCCGAAAGCGTTCTCTGCACCCACAGAACAGTAGAATTGACCCTGGGGAGTAGCGTCCTTAGGGAAACCCAAGGGCAGATTCGTCTCCGGGTCCCAAAGGAAGTACTCCTGCTCGTATCCGAACCAGAAGTCATCATCATCCTCTTCTATTGTGGCACGGCCATTGGAAGGGTGCGGCGTTCCGTCGGCGTTGTTTACTTCGCACATCACGAGAAAACCGTTCAGTCTGTCTGGATCTGGGTAAATTGCTACCGGCTTTAGGAGGCAATCCGATGAGCCTCCCTCGGCCTGCTGGGTAGAGCTACCGTCAAATGACCACATCTTGCAATCATCTAGCTTACCAGAGAAATCTGTCTCTATCATCGTTTTGCTTCTTAGGCTCTGTGTTGGTTCCAGTCCATCTAGCCATATATATTCCAATTTCGACTTAGTCGCCATATCGTTGTCCCGTGAAAAGATGGTTTATAGTTTGAACGTATGAACAATAATTCGATAATATCTTGAATAATATCATTGAAAATGTAAATATTTATATTTAATTAGACATTATTTTTAAATAATTATATTCATATGACTAAAATTTTATTCAATTTATGTAAAATTCCGCTCAAATGAACATCAGAAATGTAACGAGGAAAACAGAACTAGGCATGTGGGTTGAATAGTGAGATTCGGGAATCACCCTTCATGGGCATGTCCGAGGCATGGGGCAATGTCGAATTTAGGAGATTGATTGTGGGCAATTCTGTGAACATGCTTGGCGGATCAATTTTCATTATCGGAATGGGGTGGACTGTGGCACAGATAGGTGGCCCTAGGGCGTATGGTCTAATTTTCACCGCTTATTTTCTTGGTCACCTTCCACTTCTAATGTATGGTGGGATGATTGTGGACAGGATGCCGAGAAGGACGGTGGCTCTTGTGGCGGACATTGCACAGGCCATCCTAGTCACTCTAGCTGTTCTTTTACTATGGGCTGGTTTCGAGGTGTTTCAGACCTTGCTAGTTGTTACTTTCTTGACTGGGGGGGCGGGGGCGTTTTCGATTCCAGCTATTGGGGCGCTCGTTCCGGACCTAGTAGAAGAAGAATTGTTGCCTCAAGCCAATTCTATCAGAGGGGTGGCGATGACCGCTGCGTGGATGTTTGGACCCCTAATAGGGGGTTTCACTGTAGCAGTATGGGGAATTGAGGCATGCCTTCTGATTGATGCGGTAACCTTCATATTCAGTGGAGTGGTTCTTTGGACTATTTCCGAAATTCCGGTGGAGCGTGAGAAAGAAGGAAACCTTCGAGAAGAGGTAGCCGAGGCATGGGCTTTCGTAAAGACACAACCATGGCTTTTCGCTGGAATTGTGATGTTTATGGTATGGCACATTGGGGACTCTGCGATAGAGATAGGGATTCCTTTCATCATTGAAAACAAGGGTCTTGGTTCCAAAGAGTTCGGAGTCTTCGGTGCCGTTGGTGCTGCTGGTGCGATGCTTGGCTCGCTATTAGGTGGTTTTCGGCCCATTCCGAAGGAGTCCAGAGGACTTGTATTTTACGTCCTCATAGGGGGAATTGGTTGGTGTATGCTGATGTGGGCAATGCCCATCTCATTCGCAATAATTCTCTTTTTCGTTCTAATTGAGGGAATACTTGGAGGTACTTTGGGCGTGATTTGGAGGACTACCATGTCGGATAGCGTGGATCAGCACCTTAGGGGCAGGGTGAACTCCCTTGATGCGATTGGATCTCTGATTTTTATTCCACTGGCCCCTCTGATAGGTGGTTGGATGATTGAAGAGACAAATGTCCTAACCACCTTCGCAATAGCGGTCTCGGTAATGGTCCTCACTACAATGGCAGGACTATTGGTTCCATCTTTCAGAAAATTCGAAAGAGTTGATTCTGATTTGTTTCCTATCGATGGTGTTCGGAAGTAGAAATCAAAGGTTATATGTCATTTATCATCGAAATCGATTTCTGAAATGTCGATTGAGAAAAGCCTATCGTAAATGTCCCTCTGAAAAATTACGGCAAAACCGAGTAAAGCCCCGTAGATCAACCAGGAAAAGGTCGTTTTACCCGTTATGAAGAGAACCTCAGTAAGGATTAATCCGTCAAACAGAATACAAGCTGAAATGAAAAATGAACGTCCCAAGGTAGTTAAAATTGGTTCACCTTCCTGGGCAAGAACAAATTTGATCCTATTCTCCCTCCTCTTGTCTGCAGCTCGCTTTAGTCTCCAGAATGCCGCTTCTGATTGTTCCTTCTTATCGATGAATTCGAGACCCTCGGCTTGCTCTGCGCTCACGAGTCTCGTAAGACGTCCACAAATATGGATTATCTCCCGTATTGTTCGATTTCAGTTTTCCGAACTCACTTCTGTGCAACAGGGACAAGGTTGAACCCAATGCCCGGGAGAGATCTCCCTCAAAGAAAGATCCGATTCCAAGCTTAACTCCCATTCGGGGTGCTTCACACGATATCCGAACGGGCATCCGGGAGGGGGATCGACTGGAGAAGGTACGTCCCCTTCAAGTGGATTTTCATTCCTGGGAAGCTTTGGATCTGGAATTGGAATGGCTGAAATCAGAGCCTTGGTGTATGCGTGCATAGGGTTCTTGTATATTTCATCGGCATCTGCCAGTTCTACTATCTTGCCGAGATACATCACTGCAACGCGATCGGAAATATGCCTGACTACAGCTAGATCGTGGGTAATGAAAAGGAAAGTGAGGTTTCTCTCTCTCTGAATCTCGCTAAGCAGATTCAGAACCTGCGCCTGTACGGAAACATCTAGGGCGCTTGTTGGTTCGTCCAATAGGATGAATTCTGGATCCATAGATAGAGCCCTAGCTAGGGCGATTCTCTGCTTCTGTCCTCCAGAGAACTCATGTGGGAACCTATTCATATGCTCTCTTTTTAGTCCTACGGACTCCAGCAGGGTGGAGACTCTTTGAGTCAGTTCGGCCCCGTCTGCTAGTCCATTGACCAGTAAAGGCTCACCCACGATTGTTCTGATTGACATACGAGGATTCATCGAACCGCCGGGGTCTTGGAATACTATCTGCATCCTCCTCCTCAGTTCTCTATTCTTCATTTCCAAAATGTTCTGTCCATCATATTGTATTGATCCCTCTGTTGATGGAATAAGCCCCAGAATTACTCTTCCCAAGGTGGTCTTGCCACAACCAGATTCCCCAACAACCCCTAGAGTCTCTCCCCTATTTACTGTCAAATTAACCCCATCTACAGCCCTTACGAACGATTTGGTGGCTGACAGCATTCCAGACTTGATTGGGAACCATTTTTTCAAGTCGGAAATTTCGACTAGAGCGTCATTGTTTCTTTCAGACATTGAGCACACTCCATGATTTGTCGTCCCCCGAAACGCACTCGAGACAGTTCTCTACCCAGTGACCAGGGCTAACTTCCTTCATTTCTGGGCGAACGATCAGTGTTTCTCCTTCCCTACCCATTCTCTGACAGAACCTGCAACCCGGAACAAAGTCTGAGGGTTGAGCTACCTGTCCGGGAATTGCTGGCAAAGTTGATTTCCTCTTCGAGTCAAGTCGTGGACTGCTAGCCAACAAGCCTCGGGTGTATGCATGGCATGGGTTTTCAAATAATTCATTTATTGGGGCTTTCTCTACGACTCGACCCGCATACATGACTGTCACGTAGTCGCACATGTCCGCGATTACTCCCAAATCGTGTGTTATGAGCATAATCGAAGTTCCTTTCTCCTCCCTCAGATTCCTCATCAGAGTGAGAATCTGGGCCTGTATTGTTACATCCAATGCTGTAGTTGGCTCATCTGCAATTAGTAGCTTGGGTTCGCATGACATCATCATAGCAATCATCCCCCTCTGACGCATTCCTCCGGAAAGTTCGTGAGGGTACATGGAAACTACAGATTCGGGATTGGGGATTTGGACCTGGCGAAGTATTTCAACAACCTGTTTCCTATGGTTTGGATCCAGTTTGAGATAGTCGGAAATCATAATCGAGGGGACTGCAAACATAGCAAAAACTGCCCCAATTGTCATGAAAACTGAAAATGGGGCCCACAATGCCAGATAAAGAACCAGTGAGAGAGAGAAAGAAGAGGGCACGAGGGAGACTGCTTTCCTCAATCTCTCCTCCATGCCCCGAGTAGCGAAAAATGGTACAACTGGAGTAAGAATCCATGAAAGATTGATCGCCGTGAAATCAAAAGCAAGTTTCTTCTCGTCCCATTCTGAGAAAGGTCCGGAGATGCCCTGCAGAATAATTGAGAGGATGATTGTTGCTCCAAAGATCATCTGATATGGCCTGTTCAATATCAGCCCATGGATTATTGAAAATGGAGATATGGCGGCCCTAAGCAAACGGCCCATTATCGATACTTCTCTTTCCACTAACCTTTCATGTTGCTTCATGACCTCAGAAATCTGTTTCTCGACCGAATAGAGAGGGTTCAGAGCTGTCATTGGCTCTTGAAAAATCATACTTATCTGGTTGCCACGTATTGTTCTCATGAATCTTTCATGCTCCAAGAACGACCTCTTCGCGAAGAAAGAAAATACGACACCGCCAAGCATTAGGGAGAGAGAGGCCAGAAGTAGAGTTGCTCCTTGAACTGGTTCGATTAACATCCATAAAAAGGAAATTACGGAAAGAAAGACGGAAGAGACTGAGATTCTGGTGGCGATTTTCTCTAGTTTCTTGTTAGACTCGTCGTTTTTGAATACTAACTCGTCTCCGCAGAAATTAATGCTACCCTCGTCGATCTCGCATGTCGCAAGGCCAATGCATGTCAATGATGTCACGGACTTTCCACAGCCAGATTCCCCCACGATGCCCATTATTTCACCTTCTTCAACGCTGAGATTCACATCGTGAAGTGCCTCTACCGGGCCGTCCATCGTATCGAAGTGGACACGTAAATTGGAAATTTGAAGTAGAGGATTTCTTCCCTCTGATGTCTCCTCAGACGACCTTTCTTCCAATTCATCATCTCCTATTCTTTGGGTCTACGACATCCCTTAGGCCATCTCCAAGAAGGTTGAATCCTAGAGTTGTGACTCCAATGGCTATTCCGGGGAATGTGATTAGCCACCAGTCATCGGGGAACCAGCGCCTTCCTTCTGAAACCAGTATCCCCCATTCTGCTGTACCTGGTTCAGCCCCGAGGCCGATGAATGAGAGTCCTGATGCGGATAGGATTGTTCCCCCTATGTCCAGAGTGAAAGCAACTAGGAGAGGAGCCCAAGCGTTGGGAAGAATATGCCTGAACATAATCCTGCTATCGGGAGCTCCCACACTCTTAGCGGCCTCGACGAATGTCATCTCTTTGACATATAGCACCTGCCCCCTGATCAGTCGAGCATATCCTGGCCACCCCGTGAATATCAGAGCGACCTGAATCTTCCAGAGCCTGTCGAAGTCTTTGATGATGATGAATTCGCTTTCATTGGATCCTGCTGCGAATAGGAGGAGGATTGCTGAAACTGTGATGAGCAGAGTCCTGAGCGTGAGATAGCTGTAAGGATTGATGTAGAAGGACTTAGATGTTCCAGAAATGGCAGAAATGATCTTTTGGCCGAACCCCTGCCCTTCTTCGGGAACTAACCCCGATACTGGAACTCTTTTCGAAATGACCTTCTCGAGAACTGTCAGAGCAATAATCAGAAGAGGAAAGCCTAGGATGATCCAGGATCTCGAAATTACGTTCTCGAAACGACCGGCTTCTCCTTCGTTTCCCCAGTTCCCAGTAATTGTCGAAATCGCCGCCATTATAGCAATTAATGAGACTGTTATTGTCCCATAGCGGTTACCCTCCAAGGGGATTTTCAGAACTAGCCTGCCTAATAGTGCAAAAAGAATTAGAGAGATTACTGTTGATTCCCCTAAGCCGAATTCTGTCTGCGAGTACAAAATTACAGAAGAGAGGATTGCAATTGGAAAGCCAAATTTGATCAATTCACCGTCTTCGTTTTTGAGCTCCCTTTCCATTGGCGCGACCTTTTCTGAGATCAAATTTCTAGCAAAAATCGAGATTAGAGTCAAAGGGGCTAGTACTGCAAATACCATAGGAGTTGAGAGTCTTACAGTTGCTTGCAAGGCGGCAACGAAGGCCATTGCAAGGATTAAGCCTGGAATAGCGAAGAAGACGTCACATATCCTCATTATCACCTCGTCGACCCTTCCTCCAAAATATCCGCTAATGCATCCCACTACAGTTCCAATTGCCACTGTGAAAAGAGCTACTGTGAAACCAATTTTGAGTGAAATTCTAGATCCATAGAGTATCTTTGAGAACATATCCTGGCCCTCATTATTTGTTCCCAGAATGCAAACGTCATACCCGTCCGGCAACCATGAGTGGTGCATCTCTTCGTTGTTGAATGAATATGTGACCCAGAGTGAGCCTGTGAACGAGGTGTTATCGAGGACATCATCAGAAACGATTAACCAGGTATCGTTATTTGGATGAATGGTGACCCAAGTGTCGTTTAGGGGATATCCTAGGGTGTCTTCTATGCTCAGTATCTCTATCACTTCGAGGGGCTTTCGAACAATTTTTCCTTTCTCTGAAGACCAAACCTCGTCAGACCAAGCACGTGTCTGATTATTTCCGTTTCTCCTCATATCGAATAAGTCGATCTTCTGCTCATGCCAATCGCATTCTTCTGAGAAGGGAGCCTTTCTAGATGGTTCATAGTCAATCCACCATAGATCTTCTGTGTCCTGTAGATTCCTGTAGGGGTGCTCCACAGCGATTTCGTCGGCAAAGTATGAGATGGTGCAAACAATGACTACCAGAGTGAGGCCGGATAGTGCTAGAAAGGACCTGGAGAAGATCCTCCAACTACGAAAAAGGTCGTACTTCCTCTGGTTGATGCCCTCTCTTAGCCTCCTAAGGCTCTCTTCCCTCTCTTCCGCTCCGTCAGACCAACTCATTCTAGCCTCACCCTGGGATCTATCAAAGCATAGGTAATATCTACGACCAAATTGGAAAGAAGGAAGATTACCGAGGTAATCAGAGTAACCCCCATTATTGTGGCAAAATCGAGATATTGAATTGCCTTTACTGCGACTCGCCCCATTCCGTTAAAGGCGAAGATAGACTCTGTAAGAACTGCACCACCTATTGCCCCTCCAATGGAAAAACCAAGTATTGTCACAATTGGAACAAGTGCATTCCTACAAGCGTGGACAATCACTGTCCTAAACTCAGAAACCCCCTTTGCACGTGCTGTTCTGACATAATCCTCCCTTAGAACCTCCAGCAGACTAGCCCTCATGTACCTTAGAAGGGATCCTGCAGAAGCCACTCCCAGTGTAATACAAGGGAGTGCAAGATGAGTCAGAGTATCCTTGAACAAGGCCCTTCTGGATGAGAATTCTTCGGGCAATTCTTCCAATGATGAGCTGCTTACGAACCAACTGTCTATCAAATGGAATCCAGTTCCGCTTTCGGGAAGCGGTCGGACAAACCCGTCCTGGGGGAAGGTGTAGCTAGTATCATGCCTGCCATATAGTGGCAGACAACCTCCTTCCGTGGCGGAAACGAAGGGCATCCATTCGGTAAGTGGGTCGCATACCCCTTCCCTGGTCGCGAAGACCAACTGTAGCATCATTGCTAGCCAAAATATTGGGAGGCTTACAAATGCGATAGCGATCAGTCTGGAGATGTTATCGAAAACCCTGTCTTGCCAAACCGCACTAAGAATTCCGAGGCTAATACCTAATGTGTATCCGATTATTAGGGCTAGGAAGGACATCTCGAGAGTGATTGGTGCAGCATCTTTTACAACGTCTATTACTGGCCTCTTGTAGGCTACTGACTCGCCCCAGTCACCTTGCATCAAGTTGCTGACGTATATGGTGTATTGTTCGGAAACCGGTTTATCCAGACCTAATCTCTTGACATTCTGTTCGTAAGCATCCCCTATGCACTTCTCACCACAAAGAGCAGCAGCGGGGTCTGCTGGTATTATCTGAGCGATAGCGAAGGTAAAAACGGACACTCCCACTATCACTGGGATTAAGAGAATCAGTCGTCGGGCTATGAATTCGTGAATCTTCATTCCAATACCCGCTCCCGCAGAAGGCCGCAAATGGGCGGTATGCGTGCCACGGTGAACGACCCCTGAAGGGTCGTCCACCGTGCACTTACGTTAACTCTTCAGTGGACCTTCTAACAGGATCCAACAAGAGCGCCGTCTACCATTGGTAGCTTGTCGTAGTCAAACCAGTGAGCTGACCCTATGGCTGACCATGGAGCAGAGCACACATCATCGTGCTTAACCCCTACGCCATTGTACTGCCCGATGATGATCATGTTTGGATCAACCTTCCAGGCATCGAAGGCTGCTTGGTAGTATGCCTCCCTTGCAGCGTCGTCTGTCTCTGCCTTTGCAGCTAGTAGTGCAGCGTCAACGGCCGAGTTGTTGTACCCGGTCCCATATACGTCTTCTGTGCTTGAGGCAAATGGCGACCAGTAGTTGTCTGGATCCAGGTAGTCAGGAGCCCAGCCGCTGAACCTAATCTCGAAGGTCTTTGCGTAGTACTGCGTTAGGTACTCTGCCCATGGCTTTGCCGATCCATCAGTTGCGACGCCGATGCTTCCTAGTGCCTGCTGAATCTGTCCAGCCATTGCAATCCTGTAGTCATTGCCTTCGTTGGCCATGACTCTCAGGATGGAAGGGAGCCTGCACTCGGTACCATCCCTGTCTGCTTCAGCAACAACCACGGTGTTGTTGTTGGCTAGCTCAGAGCAATCATACTGTCGGATGAATCCTGCATTCTCTAGGAGCTCCTCTGCGTATGTCAGGTTGTAGTTGAATACCTGAGACTGCGTGTCAGCATACAGGAAGCCAGTTGGGATTGGCCCGTACTGTGGCGCTAGAGAGTTGTCGTAGGTGTCTCTCCTGTGGGTCTCGTAGTCGAATGCATACGAAATCGCCAGTCGAACAGCGGGAATGGACATGGCATTGCAATCGTCAGTCCCATCACCGTCACAATCGTGGTTGATGATGTAGTTCCCATCTCCGTCCTTCGGGTTGAGGTTCATTGCTGAGAGAGTAGTTGTGAATGTCTCTCTGTATGTGCAGATGTACCCATCCTTGCTCATTACATTGGGCTTGTCGTTTATCTCATCGCCATCAGCGCTGGTGTATACTCCATCGTCATCTAGGTCATTGTAGCAGAAGTTCGGTAAGTCCTCGATGTTGATGCTACCGAAGTCAGCTTCTCCATCGGTGAAGGCCAATAGCCTCGTGGAAGCCTCCGTGACAATAGATGAGGTGTACCTGTTCACTGCGAAATTTCCATCCTCCCAGTAAAGCCAGTTCGGCGTAAGGACGATCCTGTCCTCACGAATCCAAGTGTCTACAACGTAAGCATTTGTGCCAGCTCCGAGAGGTGCTTCGTCCATCCATGCGTGGCACCAGTCATCAGTTGCGACTGATCCGTTAGCGTAAGTTGTTACCACTCTGTTGGCATTGCACAGGTCCTTGTTGACAACAGCGCCTACGGTGTAGGCTATTGTGGAAACGAAGCCGGAGTAAGGCGAGCCCAGGGTAGCTGTGAAGTTATAGTCATCTAGAACTGCCATACTCTCGTCACAGTCCCCATCGCCGTCGGTATCGCCCTCAAGATTTTGGCTCAGAATCCAATCTACATGACTCTCAGGAGCGCGATACTCCAAAACCCTGCACCATGAGAAGACTACGTCTTCGGCAGTCATGTGGTCTCCGTTGCTGAAGTGAACGTCGTCCCTTAGGCTGAAGGTATAGGTGAGCTGGTCTGTACTGACTGTGTGTCCTGTTGCGAGCCTTGGGATGATGATCGAGTTTCCGTTCCCATCTCCTGCGTACCTGTACAGCGTGTCAAATACGTTCTCTATGATATCGCCAGAAGCTGAGTCATATGCATCAGCGGGATCGAAAGTTGAAGCGTCACCGATAGTGAGTTCTACAATCTCGCATGGTCGGTTGGATCCGGTGTCCTTGCACTCGCGAGCTTGTCTACCATCGCTCCATGCTTTGGACCAGTTTGCTGCATCCATATCGGGGGTGTATGCCGTGGCATCGACAGCGAATGTGCACATCCCACTGTCTACCTCAGCAGCATCGTCGTAGTTTGCTGCTGTCTCGTCCATACAACCTTCCACCTTGCTGACGCAGGATCCATCGTCCTCTGTCGCCGCAGAGTCGTAGTTTGATGCAGTAGAGTCTGTGCATCCCTTGACTACTGTGACGGTCTCTGTCACGGTCTCTGTCACGGTCTCTGTCACGGTCAGGACACATGCATTGTTTCCACTGTCTAGCGTGTAACCGTCTCCGATTTCGTCGCAATCAGCTTGTGTCAGCGTCCTTTCCACATCATCCCCGGCGCATCCCGCTAGGGCTGATGCAATCATCAGTGTGCATAATAGAAGAGCATTCGCTTTGGCCTTCATCAGACTATTTGAGACAATGCTCCATATATAGTATCACCCTAAAAAGAGCGTCTTTTGCTGGTTCTGGAGGGATTTTGGAGTCAATATTCTAATCGGCAATATTCTCAATATTCTACTCAGATGCGAAGTATGGTGGACGTGCCGAGATTTGAACTCGGGGCCTCTTCCATGCCAAGGAAGCGCGCTTCCAAGCTGCGCCACACGCCCAGTGGGCCGACGAAATGCGACGCCCATTTAAGGGGGACGTGGGCAGTAGGGGTCGTGACGCATGAGGGCTCAATGGACAAGCCTTCTCTACCCGAAGGACTGATTGAGATATTGACACAAGAGTTGGAAGGGGAAGATGCTCCATTTCTCAAGCACATAGGTAGAGAGTTGGAACTTAGATGGCTTGATGAGGGGGATTCACGTCTGGGATTCACTAGATTCGAATGCGACCATCACGAGATATACAGAAGGAGGAGGCTCGGTACTCCACCGGGTCCGATTACTATTGCTCTGAATCCGATTCTGGCTAATGATGAGAAGCTATTCAGGCACACATTGACTCACGAGCTCTTGCATGCAGCAGGCCTTTTGGATCACGACGGTCTTCATGCAAATATTGTAAGAAGAATTTCGCCCGCACCGAAGCTGAGAGACTCGCCAGTCCTAATGAGTCTTCGAGAGAGAGTTCTTCACGAGCTCCCTGAAGAACAGTGGATATGTGGGAAGTGCGGACACGCATGGGATCGGAGGAGAGTAACGAGGCCAACACGATGCCCCAAGTGTGCTAGCAAGTTCGGGCCCCAGTGAGGTTCATCTAATTGGGGCCACTCGGCGTGGTTGGGCGATTGGTGTAGTCTGGATATCATGTCGGCCTTCTAAGCCGGTGACACGGGTTCGAATCCTGTATCGCCCACCATCCTTTGCCTATTTGGATCTCGCGAATCGCTCAAATAGGAAAGGCAGGTCGCAAGGTCGCGTTAAATCGGAGGATGACTACCCAATGAAGAGAGGTTCCCGTGCTTGGAAGAAGCAGGGGAAGCAACGCTGGAAGTGGCGCAAGAAGAAGCTCCGAAGGCGTAAGGCGGCTCGGAAGAGAGC
>MDSZ01018984.1_pt1 | contig 18112 bp, 12 predicted proteins | sample 811201 | NCBI WGS metagenome assembly MDSZ01 (sample SAMN05326647, study PRJNA326480) | marine metagenome | isolation source: seawater | place: Indian Ocean: North | collected 2010
AGAAGAATTTGGTTTTGAACCAGGAACTACGTTGTTCGAAGGAATAAAATTACCAAAACCATATTTAGAAGTCTCAACAAAATTTGAAAAATTTGATCGTCTACTTGACAGAGATGAAGCACTGTCCATCTCTAATTTATCAGAAAAGGAATTTGATTCTATTCTTTCTATTGTTGTTAAGATAGATGATATAATTAACAAAGAAGCATTATCAAGAGGTTTAATTCATGTCGATGGTAAGAAAGAATTTGCGTTAGGAGAAGGTAGAGAGCCAATTCTCGTGGACTCATTCGGCACGCTGGATGAAGATAGATGGTGGGATCTTGAAGCATATGAAAAAGGTGAGATTGTACAATTATCTAAGGAATTTGTTAGACAACATTATTTAGACAGCGGACACCATGATGAATTATATAAGGCTAGAAAAGAAGGTTCAAAAGAACCTCCAATACCTGAACTTCCTGAAAGCGTCATTAAGGAAACCACTGAATTATATGTTAATATGTTCGAACGTTTAACTGGTACTGAATTTTAATTTAGAAATGTTTTCTCATTAAAACTCCACAAGTTCGTCTTTCGGCCACTGTTAGAATCATCATCAGGTGTCTTAATATCTCTTGTACTCCTCCATCAAATGGTTCATCTGCAGATATAGACCATTCACTACTTTTTATCATTTTTATAAGCTTAACAACTTCTTCATAATTTAACCAACCCATCAATTCTAGTCCACCTATGCCTTTTTGAAATCCAGGATAGCCTAGACTTTCTTCAGATAACCCATTCATTAATTTAAATAATAATTCATGTAATTTATTACTATCATCATCCAGTGAAGTATATTGTAATAGATATTTTATCGAATTTCCATCATCTGTGGGAAACCTACCAATTTTTTCTCTAATATTGTTTTTACACAGCTGTTCCGGGAGGCCTCCATCTTCCTTCCAATCTAGTGATGCCACAAAAAGCATAGTCGCAGGATCAAATTTTGCTTTTTTACCTTCAACTAGATCAGGCAAGGCATCACTAATTTTGATAACATTCAATAAATCTTCATGTTTTCCTTCAATGCTCTTTAGAATTGGTTGTATTAATTTGTTGGCATCCATTTTCATCGGGTCAAATGTATAGAATGCACTAGTCGCCATAATCAACCAAGCCCAATTACTTCCTATCTGTTATTTCGTCGTATACGTCTTAATCTACGCTCGAAATCATCTAATACTTCCTCTTCTACTTCCTCTTCTAATTTTAATTCTGTTTCTGGAAGCTCTTCAATTCCAATATATTCTTCATTAGATTCATTTTCAGCACTTTCTTCATTATTTTTTATAATTTCGTTTTCATTTATATCCTTTTGATTTTTCTCTGAATCAATTTTACTTTGTATTTTTTGTCTTGCCATTTCTTCAAATTCTTTCATTTCCCTACGGTTCTTACTTATCCATGCTAAAGAAAATGAAATTAATATCACAACGACTGCTGCAATAAAACTCTCAATTACATCTATTTCTTCTTCACCAACCTCGCCCCCTGTCAATACCTTCCTTATTTCATTATCTCCAGGATTTGAGTCTATATCCCATGGGAAAAGACATTCGATTTTTATCACTATTTCTTCTCCGTCAGCAATCTCCAAAGGTCTATCAAATTTAGGCTTAGGAGTTAAAATCGATCTTGTACTCATATCTATTTTTTGTATAGATTCATATTCATCACTGCTCAAAGTTATTTTACAATCTGCATCAATAAGTTGTCCATGACCAAATCTTTCTGCAGTTATCTCAATTATCTGATTATCTCCTGTTCCAGATAAAGCAACAGAGGTTAAGCCAATGTTCCAATTATATTTTCTTATTTCAAAATATTTCTCATGACTAGCCAATTCTCTGCCATAAGAATCAAATATTTTTATTGTCAATTTTCTCATTCCTGGAGATGGATTCCATTCATCTGAACTGAGATTAATACTGACGCCCTCACTATTAACTCCTAAAGTACCATAATATGAGTCCAATGAATAACCTCTATCGTCAATAAGTAAAACCAAATAGTCAAAAATCTCATTTCCTGCTTCTATAGAGCATGAAGGCTGAATATTTGACAACTCTCCCGAAATTTGACATGATACATTTCTGGAGATAGGCTGAAATATTTCCATCAAATAAGTCAAACTATTGTTTTGATTAATTGTTAAATTCCCAAATCCACTTTTTAGAGCAGGTAAAAGCCATCCTTCTTCTGTCCAATCCAAAGAGTCTCCATTTTCATCCACAATCGTAGAATTTATCGATGTTCCATGTATATTCAATATTGCACTATCTCCAATTAATGCTGCTATCACTGGAGAACTGGACCAAGAGTATTCTTTGTATCTCGTTTCAATCAATATTTCTTTTTGGTTACCCAGTGAATCTTGAGCAAGTATCCTTATCGTTTTTATATCTCCTGTCCAATTTTCAGAAGGGATTATTTCTAATGGCATTCCTATCTTTTGTCCTGGTGAAATTACAATAATATTATTCCCACTCATCTCCCATCCTTCAGGAATACTTAGTATTTCTAATGTAATTGTAGTGGGGCTATTTCCCGTATTTTCCAATATAATTAGTGATTTTCCGCCATCTTTTGATATTTGCCAAGGGCCATGACTAGTCATTTTGAAATCATTTATTTCTGCAACTCTTAATGGTAATGTTACTTCCGAAACAGCACTTGCATCTCCTTCCCTAACTTTGACATATAGTTCAACAGGATTTCCATACTGTGAATTATTTGATGGTGTAATATTTAGAATCAAGGGAGAACTCCCTCCTGGCTCTATCATCGGCATTTCATTTGGCATTTCGATATTCCAACCGCTTTCACCAACAACCCAAACTGACACATAAGGTCTAGTTTCCTTATTGCCCATTTGCATTATACTTAATTCAATTTCTGAGCCATTATTATCTATTTCTAAATTTGCTCCTTCTGCCGAAATTTTCCAGCCCGGCTCATGATTAACTCCCAATTCATATGTGAATGTATTGATTTCTTCATCCATAGACATTGCTATAATTGTAACAATCATTTTTGACCCTACTAATGCTCCTGAGGGCACGGTAGAGTTGACCTTTATTGACACAGTTTCATTAATCCGGACATCACTTTTAGAACCTCCAATTGCAGACCATCCTGAAGAATCATCTCCCTCTTCAAGAATGATTTCTGTATAAGTCTCTAAAACTAAATCATCAATCATATTGCCCACATTTTTAGCTAATATATCCACTTCAAATATTTCATTGGTTGAGATTGTATAAATCTCTTGTCCAAGATTGATTCCATTTACGTATGCATTAATTTCCCATTGATGATCTTGTTTTGCTTGAAGTGTTAGATTTTTGAAATCTTCAACAGAGGAATCGCCCAAAGAAGACATAATTATTTTTATTTCTATATCTACTCTAGCAGGCGTTGACTCAGGAATTGTAATGGTAATTGGTATAGTTCTAAGGCTACCTGCTCCCAATGTTATTGGATTATTGGAGAAGGTAACTGATATTCCAGGGTCTGAAGTTATATTCTCGTTCAAAACTAATTGATGAGATAGTTGATACGAATCTTCTCCATTGCCCAAGTTTTCAAGTCTTAATATTATTACCGATTCTTCATCAATTTCTGCAGATATTGGCATCTCAGATGGAGATATGATGGCTAGATTGGCTCTGTATATTTGTAAAACTTCGAGCGAGAATTTTAGTATAAAATTAGAAGAATCATCTGTATCTTGAAACTGATGAAATTTAGGAGGTGCATTATCAGGCAACTCTAAATAAATTGATCCGGAGACTCTGGAGCCTGGACTTCCCGTAATGCTAATTGTATTTGCAATTATCGAAATTTGCCCAGATGTAGTCCAGTTCCATTCTTGTTTTTGCATGCCCGAATTAACTAATGACCAATTTAGAATTCCTGTATCCTCTGGTAAATCAGCAGTCATAATCCATTCTAAACCGTTAGAAGGAGTTGATCTTTGATGATTTATCTCTACTATTACTCCAGAAGCAACAAAAGTTAACGAAATTGTTTGACATATTTCTTCATCTCCACTTCCGACACACATCGTTAAAGGTGTACTGACGGAATCTCCATAATTTGCATTATTCGGGACTGTTAGTCTAGCCGTCATTTCTTTTGATTCTCCAGGATCTAGAATTATTGCATTCTCTTTCACTCCTTCTGAATTAAATAACTCTAAATTAGAACCCCAATTAGTACTATCCCATGAAATCGCTATTTGATTTTCTTGGGCATTACCTACATTTTCTATAATCAACCACGCAGATGCCTTTTCTCCTATTAAGCCATAACCCTCACTAAAACTAGTACCATCTGGTCCTCTGAGAGATAATCCTCTTGTTCTATTGGCTTCCACAGGCAAAGTCGATGAGACACTAATATTAGTATCACTATCAAGTATCAATTCTAGATTTAAAAAACCTGAATCAGAACCCAACGCATCAATGGGCGCATTAATGGTTATTTCAGGATTCCATATTTCTCCTACTCCGATTTCAACTCCGGTTATTTGACTGTAATCTGCCTCCCAACTCCATCCTTCTGGCAAGTTACTAGAATCGACAGTTAGACTCCAAGAACCTGCTAACCTGCCGGTAGATCTTATTGTTGGTTTGGTAATGATACTTTCTCCGGGAGTTACTCTGACAGGTTCTGTTGATATTTCGAAGGATGCATTATAAGATGGAACAATCATCAAACTCTTCCTTTGTATGTCATTATCATACCTCGACTGAGAAATATTTTGATATGGATCCAGTCTTAATTCAAACTTATGTTCTCCTAATCCTCCAATCCACTCAACATCAAAACTATCAAATGAACCTGAATCAGTAGGATTAACAGGTTTCAGGTTTTCCGATCTGTATCTGCCAATTTCAATACCATCAGCTAATAATATCGCATCTACTCCTTCTTCAGTCTCAATTGTACCTGCATTCTCAAAAAAAGCCGTTACTGTGACAACCTCTCCGGGTTCTGGTGCATTGGGATTGAATTCTATGCTTCTGCCATCAACCAGTGGTCTCACGTCTGGTTTACCTGTGGAAATAATCATATTGCCTATTATTATGTCTAATGTTGCATCGCCGTCAATATCTGCCAAAGAGGGTGAAGACCATGTCCTGTAATCAAGATCAATTCCATTCGCCCATTCTGTATTTATGGCTGAAGCTGTACCCTCTTCTCCATCGAATGCCCATAGTGATCTCCCAAATGCTACCAAAATATCTTGTTCATCTTCTCCATCTATATCCATCCACGTAACTGAACTAACTGCTATCTCATCGTTGGGTGTCCCGCTACTTTGTTCTAAGTCCCGATTCCATATTTGATTTGGAATAGATCCACTAACATCATGACATCCTACTTCTCCATGCCTTGCAGTAGTAGTCTGCCACCATGTTACCCAGCATACTCTATCATACACACTATCTCCATCAGTATCTATGGGAGTTGGCGGGGCATCAGCATAACCGTTTTCAGCATTAAAAATCCATAGTTCATCTCCATCGCTAATTTCTAACCCTCTATATTCGGCACCATCTGCTCCTGCAGAACCATCTGCATCGGTAGGTATGGTAATTATCATTTCAGGCACATCATCTGAGTCTAGATTAGTAATTATTGGCCCTGGAAGTCTAATATGTGGAACATCATTATCTCCATCGAGATTATTCAGACTTAAACCTCCATCCCAAGTAGAATCGCCAGTATCAGACTCTATTTTCCAAACCCACATGCCTCCATTATTGGCTTCAATTGTGGTAAGCAGGACATATCCAGTCGAGTCATCTGTCTGAGCAAACGCAGGATCTGAGGGATGACTCCCTTTATCGAGATTAACTTGCCATAGAGGATTTGGAGAATTAGTTATTGGCAGAGGTAGTGCTAAAACTACAGGCTCATCAGTGATTTTATCGATTAAAGAAAGAACTAGTTCCGCATCTCCATCTAAATCTAAATCGGCAAGTAATAATTGAGTAGTAGGGTTATGGCCTCCAAAAAAATTACTTGTGTAAGGTCCTTCATTACTTGATATTCTTAAATCTTCATCACTCCATGTCCACAATAATTCTGATGAATGGCCATTTACTGACCATCCGGTTACGGAGCAGGTTAGTCTAGGAGACCAAACCTCAACAAAAACACTCCCTCCAGAATCATAGGCTACAATAATTTCTTGTTTTCCATCTTCATCAATATCAACTATTCCAGGGGATGTTTTTATTTTTTCTGTCGGCCCCAAATCTACTTGCCAAGCAACATCTGCATCTTCTCCTTCTATAATTTTTAGAATACTATGATCCGTTCCTCCAAAATCTTCGGTTTGTATTATAATAATGAATAAAGAAGAATTACCACATCTCTCTTCTGCTTCCAAGCTTTTTGTAATTGAATTTTTGAAATCTCCTACAGGAGTTGCAAAGGAATCAGTACCAATGTCATAACCTTCGAATTGCCAGTTTATTTCTGGATCTACAACAGATAACAATTCAGTTGCATTAATTGGTATATCAAAACCTGCTCCTCCTAATGGACTATGGGACGGGACATCGCTAATCCTATCACTTGTTCTCCCAAATTGTGGCCAGGGCTGATTGCCGTCTGTCCACACTTCAGAAGTACTATCTGAAGTATTAGACATTATTTCTAAACTTTTAACCGTGTCTATATTTTTTTCTAAATAAAGTAATGGAGAAAGAGTAAGCATTATTACAATGAACACTGCAGTTGACATTTTCCGAATATTGCCGGAATGTCTTCTCAAAGCGCCCACTACCATCAGGAAATAACATGGGCTTGGAAATCTTCTTGAACATTCGCACTAAACGTACACTTAGGGCTACGTATGTGCACATTATTCGAAATGCCAACATGCCTACTTTCCGTTGTGCTTATACGAGATGTGCCGGTCGCGGAGTCCAATTGACCTCTCCTCTAGAGGCGTAGCCGATGAGGGACGAGAGGATTTTCCTCTGTCTCTATCGTACAAATCAGAGGTTAGGTCTAAGTTGGAGGTTTAGAAAAAATGTATAGGATTGTAACAAGGGAGGATACTATACGTATACCGGCAGAATACATCCGCCGTGGTCGTAAATTAGAAGAACATATTGATGAATTAGCTCATGAAGCATTCGAAGGAAGGTTTGATGAAAATGAACATTACACATTAGTCACATTCAATCATGAAGCAGTAGGCAGAGGTAAGATAATACATGGAGATGGTGCAATTTATCAGAGTGTTAAATTTACTGCATTAGTTTTTACTATGGAAAATAACGAAGTAGTAGATGGTGCCGTTTCTGAAGTTTCTGAATATGGTGCATTCGTAAGAATTGGACCAATAGAGGCATTATTGCACAAATCCCAAATTCTTGATGAACCTATTCAAGTCAATCTTGGAATACGCAGAATAGAAGGTTCTCAAACTGGCAAATCTTTAACAGAGGGCTCTTTTGTAAGGTCAAGAATAGTTTCTAAGGCGATAAATCAAAACGATCCTCGTTCAAGTAAAATCGGCCTAAATTGTAAAATGGACGGACTTGGTTGTTTTGATTGGCTATCAGAGAGTGATTAAGATGGTAAAAGTTCCGTTTGCATGTGGAGAATGCAATCGAATTTTGGACGATGGTATTGCACAATGTAATCATTGTCCAAACGCCCCAGTTACTACAGACTGGCAGGGATTTGTTGTCATTCTTCACCCCTCAAGGTCTGAAATAGCAAAAAGGCTTAATGTTTCAGCACCAGGTAACTATGCGTTAAAAGTTAACATTCGTTAGGAGATGAAAATTTGGAAATAATAGAGAGAAAAGAAAATACTTTACTTGGTAGGGTAGAAATAACCTTCACCTTAAATCACTCAAATGCGCCTACTCCCTCTCTATCAAAAATGATTGAAATGGTAATGAAACTAGAACCAGGTTCAAAAAAAGATTTGATATATATTAAAAATGTTAATACTAGATTTGGAATGGCTAGGACAAATGGTTTGGCATTAATCTATGAATCTGAGGATTATGCCAATTTAGAACCAGAATATATAAAAATAAGGCATGAAATCCCAGAAGAGTCAAGTGGAGAAGAATCCGAAGGAGGAGATGAATAATGCCTGATGGAAGTCCTAACCCACAAGCTAAACATACCAAATATGCAATTGAGGGGAGCTCACTAATAAGAAAAGGCGAGTTTTGCCCTATTTGCGGCCCAGGTGTTTTCTTAGGAATACATAAAGATAGAAAGGTATGTGGTAAATGCGGCTACTCCGATCCTCCAAAAACCTATAGAGGAATATATCAAGAAGAAGAGTAATCTTCCCAAAATCCATCATTGGTTAGTATCTTAGAATTAGATATATGAATTCCAATATTCTCTCTCTTCTTAAATAATAAATCATTATCTTTTATTTTCATTTCACCATCATGTCTCCATCCTGTCCATCTCCACACTCCCTTTTCCGGTTCAAAAAAAGCATCTAATACAGGGCCTGGTGTTTCAATAATAAAAGGCTCATCGTTTAAATCTTTGAGTATTGCCACTGACTTACCATGCATCATTACAAACCATCCTCCTTCTTTAGAAAATTTGACATTGGATATCTTGTCTTTTAGAGTAAAAATCTTACTAACTTCAATTACTCTCTCCTGGTTTAACTCCATTACACATCCAGCAGCAGACCAAATAACTATGTTAGAATCATTCTCAATTATCGAAACTATCGGATTCATTTCAGCAGATATATCCATATCTCTCCAAACCGGATAATGATCTCTCCATATTTCTTCTCCTTCTTGATTAATCATGTAAATCCCTTTATTTTTTGTTGCAAATACAATATTTTCGCCCACTTTACTTAGCCCCATCGGTTCCGCAGTCAGAATCTTTTGCCATGCAGAGTTTTTAGGCCTTATATCTAAATCGCCGATGGAAGAGGTTCTCAAAATATCTCTACCTATTCCATTTTCCCAATTTATTTCCAGAGGTATACCAGCCATTCTAGCATCTTGTAGCTCTCTATCTATCCAAATTCCTATCCAAATTTTTTCAAATAAAACTCCTGACATAATCGTTGTAGGAAATGGTTTTGAGTATGGAGAAATATATTCATAGTCAAAATTCAACCTTGCTAATTCTCCTGATGTACCAATTACTATTATTGTATTATCATTACTGTTAACCATCTGAGGAGTGAAGTCTAATGACATGACATTATTCTGACAAAGACTCGGTCTTTGAATGTGTGTCCGTCAAGTTTGAATCAAATACTTCTTTCGCATGTCATGGTCACGTTATTGCTGGCATCTTCTAAAGATCCAGCATCTATGAATCTTTATAACGCGATGTTAAGTAATACAATTTGGAAAAAAGGCATTAAAATGCCTCATGGAATTGTTCATGAGCATGATTTAGGACAAACACATCTTTTACTAATAAGAGATAAACATCATATATTTGCAGATAATATTGATATTATCCATGAAAAGCACAAAAATATTCAGGTTGATGAGGTTTTAGTGCTTTCAAAGCATGCTTCAAAATCAAAAATACCTGCATTGTGTATCCATGTTATCGGTCTACCTGGTCAAGAACCATATGGAGAAATGGGACAATCCGGTGGGTACAAAGGTCAGTTAGTACCTCCTTCGACACGTTTTGGCTCACTTTTCAGATCTCTATGTGAAATATCTGAAAATAAGGGAATGGATTCAGAGTTTGATATAACTATTGAATCAACTCATCATGGACCATATCTAACTAAACCAACCGCATACTTGGAAATAGGTTCTACTGAGTCTCATTGGATAAGACAAGATGCTGCTGAAGTTTGGGCTCTAACAATTATTCAATGCCTAGGTCTTAATGGTGACAAACCCATAGGAGAGTGGAAAGGTGAAGGTTATGTGATGATAGGATTAGGAGGGGGACACTATGCGCCTAGGCACAAATCAATTATTTCCAAGACTGATGTTTGGGTTGGGCATATTTTAGCTAATTATGCATTAATTTTTGATGATTATATCGAGGGAGAAAAAATTTCAGGTTCTTGGCAAGATTCTATACAAAAATCTATAGAAGCTACGCAAATATCTTTTCCAGGAGGAAATATTTTTGTCCACCTTGATAGGAAATCTTTCAAAGCTTGGCAAAGGAATAGTATAATTTCCTTCTTGGATAAAAAGAATATTCCAGTATATAGGCTCAAAGAAATAGTATCTCTCCACAAGCATAAAAGTTCTGATGACTCTCCCTTTAATTAATGAGGTTTATCGGACGTATTATCGTATTGTTTTTACCTTTAATGCCACGTTTTTTCATTAGATGGATTTCTAAGCGTTATGTAGCGGGAGAAACTCTTGTAGATGCACTTAATGTCATGGAATCTTTAAGTTCTGAAAATACTTGTTTTACAGTGGATGTTTTGGGGGAGGAAATAAATAATATTTCAGAAGCATCATATTTTATCAATGAATATAATAATGTTTTAGAAGCCATAGTCGAGAAAAATATCGATGCAAATATTTCAATTAAACCTACAGCTTTAGGCCTATTATTAGATAAAAATATAGCAACAGAAAATCTTGAAAATCTACTTAATAAAGCAGCTTTGAATAATATTTTCGTCCGACTAGACATGGAAGATACTCGTGTTACTCAGCCAACTATAGATTTGGTTTATGAGATGCACAATAAAGGACATAAAAATGTTGGCACAGTTCTTCAAGCAAGATTATTTAGAACACCCGAGGATGTAGTAAAGATATGTTCCAAATTAGGACATAATGCAGACTTTAGAATTTGTAAAGGTATTTATTTAGAGCCTAATGATATAGCATTTACTACTTATCAAGATATTGTGGAAGCGACAAATGTTACAATTGATTCCATGTTACAGAAGGGCGCTTATGTCGCAATTGCTTCTCATGATGAACCTGTAATAAATCATGCATTAAATTCACTAATAAAAAATGATATGGGTCCCAAAAAATCTGATCCTAGAGATAATTCTGGACCTAAATTAAATGGTAAAGGGAATGGTTATGAATTTCAATTTTTATTGGGAGTTAGAGGAGATAAAAGACGTAAATTGGCTGAAGAAGGCCATTTGACTCGTATTTATTTGCCATATGGTTCACGTTGGTATGAATACAGCATGAGGAGACTACGCGAAAATCCAGAAATTGCAACACATGTTGCAAAGGCATTTCTTTTACCATGGACTAATAGAAGATAATTAGTAAGGAGGATGCAGATACATTCTCTTTATTTCTGCTGCTTCTCTTTTGCCTCTTAAAGTACGTCCCTTTCCAGTATGTATGGCTCTAATCCTCCATTTATGGCCTTCAATTTCTATTATCGTTCCACATGAAAATATCTTATCAGGTGAACACTCAAGGCTGTAAGGAGTACTATTTTCTCCATCTGTCATTGTAATTTTTATTATTTTTTTATCTATTCGAATTGCCCACATTGCATATATTTCTGAAGCAATCAGTTTCTCAAACGGTTTTGATATTTTATTATCAATTCTAGTCACTGTCCAATCCGATTCATTGTGTTGAAATATGTCTCCTATTGATATAATCTCGTCATTATCAACTTCAATCATTCCTGAATAACTTTTTTTTCCTTCAGAAAATGTAGTATTAACGAATACTGGTTTGGGAGGCCTTAACTCAATCAAATGCACAATTCCACATTCATAACATTTAGCTAGTATATCTTCACCCTTTCCTTTCTTCGTTCTTTTTAAAATTCCATGTTCCGTGACACTTGGGCATTGTGGGCATTTTGCAACATCAAATATTTCACTGCCGTCCTCATCTTCATGTTCAGACGTCATATTACTACCGCACGACTTACTTCTATTCAAACCATCCAATGAGTTAATTGAATAGTTGGATTACTAGCGGATGTCATGCGCGAGTCAGGCGAGGGTTTGGGACTTCCTCAAATGTCAGAACGCGAAATGTTCGAAATGTTACTTTCAGAAGATAATTCTAGGTCTTCAGATGAGCCAGAAATAGCTGCGAACATAGGTGAACAAATGCTTCATATGGGACTTAGCCCTTTGTCAAGATCTATACGTACTAGGATTAGAGACATATGTTCTAGAATACCAGCAAAAAATGTTATATTAGTAGGAGGGGGAATTGGTCATCTTTCAGCATGGCTTTTTGATATGTGGTGTTCAGAGGATGGCAATATACGCCATCCTAATTCTTTTACAATAGTTGAAGAAGGAGGAAAATTTGGTGTCATATTGAATCGTCTAATATCACGATATAATGCAGATGCATGGTCTAAGGTAGTAGTTAAGCCTTGGAACGAAATTACTGCTGAAAGTATTTCATGGATTGCTTCAAATGCGACTTCTAATGATATTACGCCTTTTTCTTTAATACCATTACCTGTTGATTTGATTGTTATTGATTTACCGGAGAATGATCGCGTAAATGCTTTAATTAATTCTTTCGACTTACTCTCTCCTGGTGGGATAATTATAGTCAAAGAACCTGAAGTTCCTACGGGAGATGTAGGAGAAATAAAAGATGACTCAGAAATCACCCCCGCTCAAGAGAAGGTATTATACTTTAATAAATGGATAAAGGCAATAAGAGATTTCAGTATGAATAATTCTATGAGTTTTGTAGAATTAACTGGGGGCTCATTAGTAATTTTACGCAAATCAGAATAATTTGCATATTATTTTTTATTATGCGATTAAATACTGATTTTCTCTAAATATTTTTTGCTTCAATTAACATATCTACTCTAAATATTCCATAACCATAATGGTCATCATGTTCGCTTTGTCCATCTTTCATATTTGAATTATCCATTATCAATTCTTTAACTTCTATTATACTGTCTCTGTCTTGCGAATTCTCACGCTGTAGTTCTGGGTTATTTTCTAATAATAATGCCAAAGATCCAGAAACCCAAGCAGTTGCTGCAGAAGTTCCACTAGACCAACCCCACCAATTCTCATTACTAACTCCTCCAGCCATAAGTATCGGTACTTCTTGTCCCGGGCCAACAACTTCCGGCTTCATATCAGGATTACTTCTAGGTAATATTGGATTAGGCCAAAACCTACCATTGTTATCTCCTGCAGAACTACCTTTCCAAATCTGGCCATTTCTAGTAATACCGCCGACACAGATGACATCTTCAACAGACCCGGGAGACTCAACATCTCCATCGTCATTTTCTCCATCATTTCCTGCTGCTGCAACAATATAGACTCCTTGATCTAAGGCTTGTTCAACGGATTGTTCCAGAGCATCAGTAGTAAATATTCCCGAGCCAAATCCTTGTGCTCCTCCCAGGCTTAAAGAAATAATATCTGCTCCATTGTCTACACACCAATCAACTGATTCAGCTATCATTTGATCTGTGCCTGTACCATCTTTACTAATTGCTTTGGCAACTAACAATGAAACTCCTCTTGCATTACCCATTAATCCATTATTTGATATTATAATTCCGGCCATTGCTGTTCCATGTCCTTCATCATCATATGGCTCTGAATTTTGATTAACAAAGTCGTTCCAACCAGCTATTTCAACTCCCTCAAATCCTGGGTGATCTATATCAATACCAGAATCCACAATACATAAAATTACTCCTTTTCCATCAAGATTTTGTATTTCATTTAGTCCTGTTATTTCTCTATATTCATTTTCCCAAATTACCAATGCAGCAGATGGGCCAGATGCACTGATATTTCCAATTCCTGGCCATAAATAAATTAGTGAAACAGATAATAGTAATATCGCAATTAGCACTGTCACTATTGCTGAAACCATCAATAACGAGTCATCATTTTTAGTCAAATCAATTGATTGAACAAATTCCTCATCTATTTTCTCTTCCATATCAATCCACTAATTTACCAGGTTTCTTCATCACTAAAATGACTTTCCACAGGAGTATTAGAATTACAACTCCTGCATTCTATTCTTGTTGGAATAATTTTTCCACATTTTCCACATTTTTCGCCAATATTTCCCTTTCCACGGCAATCAATTTCTACACATTTTATTTCTATTTTGCCCGATGAATATTTTTTTGCAGTCGTTTCAATGTTACATATTGGACATCTACCTTGCTGTACTGTAGGTTTCTTTTTCACAGTTTCTCCTGCAACTTCTCTAGCCCTTACTGACTGAATTCTTTCTTCAGCACTCCCTAGCATAAAATGAGGAAACCAAATAATTACTAATAGCAAGAGTACAGATAAAATACCTGATAGGATGTACAGTAATATTAGTAGATAATTAAGATCTTCAGATTCAATATTCATTCTACCTGCCACAGCGTGTGTACCGGACCATGACATAACATTTAGCATCAAGATGAAAACTCCCATTTCTATATCCCATGCTCGTAGACTATGATCTTCCCATGCTTCTTCTACAACTCGAGGATCTGGATGCGCATGTCTTTCCTGTACATGAATATCTCTGGTTTCCCTTACGGCTCTGTGGACAACTATTATAGAAAGAAAAAATAATACTAAATTTCCTAAAATTATCGCTCCAAAATCAGTTATTTGAGAATCGAATGGGAAAGAAGGATTTCCTGCATGACTTGACATATATCCATATTGAACAGCAAAAGAACCAACTAGTAAGTATGCTAAATTTTCTCTCATTATAGGATATTCTGACCAAAGCGAGAATATCATTCCTAGCCAACAAATCAAAGATAAAAGAGATAACATCAAAGTCCAATCTGAAACCTGTAAAAAACCGCTATTTTCTCCAAAAATTCCGTATCTATTATAATCTCCTCCTCCAGATAATTCTCCAATCCCAATATCCCATGCTCCAAGTATAAACGATACACTAGCCAGTAAAATTATTGCTATTTCTTTAAATCCCCATTTATTTACAATTAAAGTTTTTTGAAAGTAGAATTCTCTTAAAATATTATCAAAATAGCCCAATTTAGGATTAATTTTTGATAATTTGTATTCTAGTTTTATTTGACTAAGTCTTATTTCTCTATCGTCATCGGAGTTAGTAGATTTTTCCAAAATCTCTTCCTCCATGTCGGTGGGAGTCGGCATTAACGCATAAAATCCGCGTACTAATGATTGTAAATACAATCGTTATTTGGTATATAATATGGCGCCGAGAGAGAGATTTGAACTCCCGAGGGAAGATCCCACATGATTTCCAGTCATGCGCAATACCAGGCTATGCGATCTCGGCAGGCAGTTATCTCCAATCGACCATTAGTTTTGAGTTTGTTGTATTAAAAATATCTATATCCGTAGTGATTAAATTGTCAATTGCTTTCGAAGAAACAGCGCCACTGTGGCTTAGGGGTATAGCATCCCATTGGTAATGGGAAGGTCGGGAGTTCAATTCTCCCCAGTGGCTCCATTCATTACGTTTAATATTGATAAAATTCAATCTAAATATTCTCTCTTTCTTATCTGGTGTATTTTTTAAACCTGAAGTAATTAAGTTGATAATCTACCTAATATACAGAGAACTATGAATAACTCCAATAGAAGACTTGCGATATCTTTGATACTACTCATGATTGCTGCACCTCTGGCTAATGCAGGAGTCTCAACTTGGAATGCCTCAAATAATATTAATACCAATGGTACTTCAATAACCGTTAGAGGTTTCGAAGTACCTGGTAATTCTACCATCTTAGATGGTTGGATGCATGTGACAGATTCTACCATGGCAACTTCACTAAATAATGGAATAATTTGGGAAGGTTCAGATTTTGATGGCGGTACTAAATTTGGAACTTTCATAGATGAAAATGACCGAATAACAATCAAAGATGATGGCACTAGATCAAACATAAGTACTTTTGATGAAGGCGATATTAATGTAGTTATGAATTCAAAGTATAAATATACTCCTGGGTGGAGACTTGTTTATTCTGTAGATTCAGAAACCAATGTTTCCGAATGCGGTGGATTGGCCGGTAAAATATTATACTACGGTTTAGACAATGATTTTGATTCTCAACTCGATGATGTAGAAATAATTTCGACTATATACTATTGTGAAACATTTTCAAAGGAAGATACAATCCAAGAATTAACCATCATTTCTCCTGGAGACGGTTATTCAAATGGTAATCTTTCCGCAACAGGAGGAGGAGGGGAAAATTTTTCTGGAACTTACATGATAAGTACAGGAATAGATTCAATTTCAATTAATAATGCAGGTTCTGGATATGATACCAATGATACAGTAACAATAATCTGTGTGCAATGTGATGGAGAAAATGCAAATGCTTCGATATCATCAGTTGATAGTAATGGAGGGATTACTGGAATTACAGTTGATGACTCTGGCAATGGATATTCAGGAGATGATACTATTTTTATCTCAGTATCTGGTTCAGGAGGAAGTGGAGCAAGTCTTGCTGCAATTCTACAAAGTACTGGGATAATACATTCAACTGAAATAACTAATGAAGGCTCAAACTATTCTAGTACTCCAACAATAGTTATCAGTGATTCTGCAGGAACAGGTGCAAGTATTTCTGCTTCGTTAGGTGACTATTTTGAATATGAATTGGATATTGACACAGTTAGTTCTGGTAATTCATACTGTGAATATGGTGGAATTGTGGTTAAGAGTGGCTTAGATTACAACAACAATCGTAACCTGGGTTCTGATGAGATTCAGGATGAAGAATATTTATGTAATACAATTAAGACATGGCAAGCAACAACTTTTACTGGATTAGGTGGGACAGTATATGGAAATCAACAAAATATGAGCTATGGAGTAATTCCTTCCGAGGCCACTAATGGAGTTGTTGCAATTGGGACAACACCAGGGGAGCCTTTACCAGCAGGAACTAACAGTTCTTTCTTACTTCCTTCTGTATCTGTTCCTTTAATGGTCGATCATAATAACTATTTCCTTTCATTCGATCATTGGTATCATGTTGATAGTACTTCTTCTGGAGGTGGTGATGGTGCATGGGTTGAGTATAGAGTCAAAGACTCTAATAATTGGGGCAATTGGACATATGTTGCACCCAATTCAGGATATCCCAGTACTATGTCAACAGATGCCCACACTCCCAACGGTGCGCCCTCAGGCGCAGTTCCTGTATTTGCATCCACCAACTATAGTGGATGGGTTACCAGTACCTTCGATCTTAGCCCATTAGTGTCTGAAAACTCTTCTAATATTCAATTCAGATTCCATATTTGGACTCACCCGGACGCGGAGAATGAACGTCCAGGATGGTTTATTGATAATATTTTATTCAACAATGATGGAATTAGTTATGGGGCATGGCATCATGGTTGCTATACCCAAACGGCTAGCTCTTGTTATTACTCGTCCAATGCATATGGTTCTTTACACCGTGTGATAGATTTATCCGGTACTAATTCTACATCTAAAATTGAAATTGATATGGAGTGGGACTTAGAAGGTTCTTCAGTTGACAATGCTTGTGTGGAAGTATCCTTAAATCAAAATACATGGTATGATATTTCTTCAACTGGGACGACTTCGACCTCTAATGATTGTGCAGATAGAGATGGTGCAATACCGGGAACTGGATACACAGCAGCAAATGGTCAAACTTATGGCGATCAGAGTGGAAGAACAAGAACAGTAGAACTCACAATTCCCAACTCCTTTTTAGACGAGTCAACAGTTTATTTTAGAATAATTGTAGATACAGATTATTACAATAATTGGGGAGGCAGTTTAGATGCACGAGAAGGCCTCACAGTAGACGAAATCAGAGTTGTTGATCATAGCAATTCCATTCTTTTTATTGATGATTTGGATTCTTTATCCTCAATGGCTCATAATTCCATAGGTGCGACAGCCGATGATTGGCAGCACTTAGTTTTACTCAGAGGATCTCAAACAGTTAGGATGGGCTTTGAAGACTCAACTGCGAGTTCACCATCAATTACTGATGCATCTGGCTGGTCAAGGACTAATTCAATGAGCTCTGGCTCATGTTCTGGCGATACATGCAAATGGACTTTAAACAAAATTAACTCTAATTCTGGCCCAACTGGAACAGC